>Ga0207663_10000065_pt1 | contig 52111 bp, 41 predicted proteins | sample LARL53metaG_FD_184346 | JGI IMG/M metagenome (GOLD analysis project Ga0207663, IMG submission 184346) | Corn, switchgrass and miscanthus rhizosphere microbial communities from Kellogg Biological Station, Michigan, USA - LAR L5-3 metaG... | ecosystem: Host-associated > Plants > Roots >...
CGGGAGTCGGAACCGGATTCCACGGCTTCAAGTTTGCCGTGCCAGCCAGCTTGAAGGATGGACAAACTCATTCGATAACCGTGAAGTTCTCGGGCACCAGTACTAATCTGACCGGCACGCCTAAGACAATTCACTGTCCGTAGCGCGAAGGTAGAATAGAAACCTCCACATCCCGGTACGCCGTTCACTAAAACGTCGTACCGGGTTCGTATTCCGGTACCGTCCTAAACTCTGAATTGTTTCTCACAGAACACTTTGAACGAAAGCGTTCCAGAGGAGGGCTGGTGATTTTCGAAGTGAGGGCCCATTGCGTCGCTGTTGAATGAGCTCTTCCAAATAGTCAAAGGTCCTTCCGATTCGTAGCTCGCATACTCGACGTAGAAGTAATAAGACCTGCGTCTCGAATCACTGATCGAATCAAAGACGAACATGTGATACTCGTTATCTAGAATGGTTGAGGCGTCGACTTCAAGACTCACGTCATCATTGAGATGATCAATTTGACGAAGGTGAAACTTAACCTTGCCCTCGCAAACGGTCCGTGAAGTTCCAAACCTTATAGCGATTGCACACAAATTCTCCTGATCCACGTTTACCCTTTGCCCGATCTTCCGGCCACGGCGAAGATGCCCGACAATCTCGTTGGACATTTCCTGGGAGTAAACGCAGAACGAAGACTCAGGTTTTGAAAAATCGATGGAGAAATCCTCGGACCTCAAACTCAAATTTGGATTGTAATAAGGGTCGCTCAATATCTCATTTCGCCAGTTCGACATCATATAAGAAACTTCGGTTGGATTCACTATGTAGCCGCGTGATGCGGATTCTTTATGATATAAGAGCGCGTAAGGCGTAAACACAATCAAGTATCCTCGTCTCCTAAGCCGCAAGCACAGATCGACATCGTTAAACGATATCGCCAGCCTTCTTTCGTTCAGTCCGCCCATCTGTTCGAACAGCTCGCGACGGATCATAAGGCAGGCCGCGGTAACCGCGCCAAAATTCCGGATTCGACTTGCTAATCCGAAATATCCCAAATCGCGGTACCCGTCTACCAATCGATGCGCGTGGTTGGCTACGCCCCCCAATCCGAGAATTACTCCCGCGTGTTGAATTCTGTTGTCGGGATACAAGAGCTTCGCTCCGACTGCACCCACTTCCGGACGTTGAGCGTGTTCAACCATTGCTGAAAGCCATTCGCCACTGATTACCTCAATATCATTGTTAAGCAGCAATAGATAATCTCCATTAGAATCGCTTGCCGCCCGATTGTTCAGTCTCGAGTAGTTGAATGGAGCGGAATCGTGGATTACCCGATGAGGCGTCTGGCTTAGGTACTCGAGTGTAGCTCGTTCTCTGCTCCCATTGTTCACTATGACGATTTCGTAGTTCTTATAGTCCGTCCTTTGCTCGATGCTCTCAATACACTTTTCCAGGAGCGGCAGGCGGTCTCGTGTCGGGATTATGATCGTAACCTTGCCTGCTTGAATTATTTTTCTTTTGACCCTGTAAAATCCAGGCCCGCTATCAGTTGCGACTTCTCCTTCTATCTTCCGTCTAACCAGGGCATCCGCCAGCGCCCTCTTCCCGGCGTCGTAAGCGTAAGGCTTTGCCTCAATACTAGCCGCCGCCGACCCAGTCACTTTTCTCCAGTGATAGAGAACCTTGGGGATGTGCACAATTTTTTCTGAGTGCTCGACGAACCGAAGGACGAGGTCATAGTCCTGACTGCCGTCGAAGCCTTTCCTGAATCCGCCTATCTGGTCAATGATTGATTTTCTATAGACGCCAAAGTGACTGATGTAATTGCACGAGAGCAAGAGATCAGGGCTCCAGGCCGGTTTAAAGAACGGATCGCAACGTACTTCCTCCGCATCGAGCTTGTCTTCGTCAGAATAGATCAAATCCGCAGTCACGTCTTGTAGACTTCTGACTACTTCAAAGAGAGCGTCAGGGGGAAGCTCATCGTCGTGATCCAAGAGTGCAACGAATTCACCAGTGGCAAGTTGAAGTGCCTTGTTTGACGCGAGAGCGATACCTTCATTGTTCTCCGAGAACGTCACCTTGATTCGTTCTTCGCTAGCCGAATAGCGCTCAAGGACTGCACGAACCTTCGGGTCAGTCGATGCATCATCGCAGATACACAACTCCCAAGACGGATAATACTGCCGGAGGACTGAATCGAGCGCTTTGGAGAGATGTTCCTCCGATACATTATAAACGGGCATAACGACGCTAATAGTAGGCCTGTAGGCGAACTGATCTATTTTGGCGGCAGCCTTTTCGGGGTTGTGTCTTAAATCTTCGTTGCTGCGAGCCCAAGTCTCGTAAAGAACTTCGCTATGAGATTGACTCGCCGTAGGCCGAAATATTCCCCGGACCCAATCGTATGCGGGAAGAACGTAGGAATACTTGATTGGCCCGTAATGGCTCAGAAGTCGCCATCCAAGCGTATTAGTCATTCTTCTGAGCTGGGATTCATTCTGAGCAAGCAATTGCGTGAGGTTGGTTATAGTTTCTTCTCTCTCCGCAAGTTGTTTTCTCAGCAACGATGTTTCTTCGTTATCGGCCTCCGTATAAGCAGCTTCGGCGCGGCGGGCGAAATCTGATTCTGAGATCGAAAGAAACTGATCGATTAAAATTTCCTCTTTGAAAGCATCCTCCTTTTCCAGCGAATGATCCGTTGGGGTCATGGATTCCGGGGGCTGTTGAGCGTAAGCGACAAAAGCCTTTACTTTGCCGGTCACATTGCGATCAAAAGCGCTGTCCCAGGAAGTACTCCAATGAACTCGAGAGCCTATAATTCGTCGATCATAATCATCAATCTGACTAACAGCTTGTCTAAGACCTCGAGTAACGTCATCAACAGTCGGCGGGACAGCGATGATATTCGCAGAGATTGCCTCTAACGCCTCCCTGGTTTTGTTCGCATAAGTGTTCGTGACAACAAGCATCCCAGCCGACGCCATTTCGATTGGAACGAGGCTCGGATGTGGAGTGTGCATTAAGCTGAGACCAAGGTCGTGACTTCTGAGCACGTCGCGATAAGCATCCTGGCTTTGACGCGGCATTACGTGCATCGAGATTCCGCCGGCGAGCTGAATGTTCCTTGAAGTCTCTACCGTGCCGATGCCGTGAAACTCCCACTCTCCATTGAAACAGCCGGACTCGATGGCTTGTGAGAGAGCGAGCACTGCAGTTTCAAACATGTTCCGCGTTGCGTGAGCTTCCGGGCGCGCATAAAACAAAAGCTTTCTTGGAGTTCTCTTCGCGAGATCATCCTTTTGTAATGGCCCCACTGAAGTAATGGTATTTTCAAATGATACAGAATCTCGTTCACCGGCTTCCCAGGATCGAGCGAATACGCCGATCGAGTTTTGCCTGAAATAATCGCGCAACAGTTCCGTGGAGAAGATGGCGTAGTGCTTGAAGGTGTACGTTTGCTCGGCGAGTGAGGCAAACGTCCCCATCGGAAAAGTGAACGGCTCATACTCCTGAATGAGGTACAGGAATCTTTCCTTCCCGAGATCTTCAACGGCCCTGTGAGCGATGTGCGCCGTCCACCAGGTAGTGGCGATGAAGACATCATCCTTGTTTACCTGCAGAGGCTTTGATCGATCGAATGCGTATTCCAGTTGGACAAGATCGATGAATGATTCAAGACCCGGATACGCCTTTAGCTGCCGCCTCCAAAGCTCGGGATCAAAGTCGCAGTGATCGACGATTACGATTCTAACCTTGTAGCCGCTCTCCGCGAGGTGCCTTGCGAAATTGAATTTGGTGATGTAACCACCGAAGACGTATCTGAGATTAATCGTCGGAACAAGGAGGTTGATCCGAAAAGGGGCCGCAGATGAAACATCCAGAGTCAGCCTCGCGATCATGTTTTGAATGACTTCAACCGAGACTAAGCCTTGCGGAACTGTCGGCTCCAGGATGCGCGCGGCGATCTTTTCCTCCAGGTCCTCGATAGGTTCTGAACACCTCGCGAGAATTTCCCTTGTTTTTGTCAATTGTGCTTTGACTTCGAGTGCGGATTGTTCGACCTCAAGAGTTCTGCCTAACCGATAAAAGAATTCTCTCAAATCCACCAGATCAGATTCGGAGACATTCAAGAGAAGCTTCAATGAGGCAGGTGGCAGTTTGCCGACTGACAATAGTCCCAGTCCGTTTCCGTCCAGGATCTCGAAATGGGGGTACTGCCGTTTCAGCTCCTCCCACAGCTTCCATACGTCACAATCCTGTTGTCGCACATTGATGTCATGGAAGAGTACGACTCCACTGTGACTCATCCTGGGCAGCCACTTCTTAAACACGGCGCTTGTAGCTTCGTATGCGTGTTGTCCATCTATATGCAACAAGTCAATTGACTGGTTCTCGAAACGTGAGGAAGCCTCATCAAAGGAGCTTTGGATTAAATGCGAAAAGCTGCCGTATAAAGGATCGTGATGAGCTTTCAGTTCATCGAGCACATTGGGCGCAGGGACTCCATTGTGCTCTTCGGCTTCCCAGCTACCAATTCCGTAGCACCTGGCGTCGATTCTTAGTTCTTTAACCGCCTGGCAGAACGCGCAGTATGACACACCGGTAAAAGTTCCAAGTTCGACTACGACTTTCGGACGAAGCAGGTCAACCAGAAACATGCCGAAGGGAATGTGATTTACCCAGAACGACGACGTGATCCTCAATGGACGAGAGAAACAGATTGGGTGATTGATCGGATTCAGTTCGTGCATTTTGCGTTTGCTAGTTTGTCGATCGCTGAGTTCATATTTTCCGCTCTATCGGCTGTAACTAGAAATGTTTTCTCTAAAACCGCTCGCCAATATCGGGTTTCATACATCCAGACAGCAAATGTTATAATGCGGCTTTCATTCACGATTCCAACGTGGTTAAGAGCGGTTAGGATACAAGCCGACCGCTATTCCAATCAAGGAGAAGAAGATGAACAGACATCCGAACGCCTTACTCACCGTTGCGCTATCTCTTATTCTTGGTATGTTTTTGGCAGCTTGCAGCACCGGTCCACAACCACAAAACTCAAACACGAGTGCTCAGTCAAACCCAAATGCAAACTCTGCTTCAACTAATCCGCACGGAAGCCCGCCAGAGGGTTGGATGGATGCCGTAAACGGAACAGCCAGGACAGGAGGAAGCATCGCTATAGGGGGCTGGGCCGCCGACGCTGAAGACGGAGCGCCGGTAAAAAAAATCGAGGTCTTGCTTGATAACAATGTTGTTGCGGAAGGCACGCTCGGTACCGAAAGGACCGACGTCGTCAAGGTGTCCGGGCGACAGGATTGGCTGCGAGCGGGTTGGGCGGCCACCATATCATTAGCAACGGTTTCTCCCGGTCATCATCAGCTCAGTGCGGTGGCATATGACTCGGCTGGCAACAGGACCACGCTTAGCGGATCGCGTGATATCGAGGTTGCGCCAAAATAATCGTGCCGCACACTGTTGAGGTTCCTCGAGGCGCGCCTGAGAAAGTCTGTGGAAGTAAGTCGTGCCAGCAGTCCCGTTGACGTTAGAGATGGATCAAAGAAGGACTGATTATTCACAACTCAAAGTGATGACCGAGAACGCTTAGGTTCCGACCCCGCGGCGCAACGAGGCTTTCGCTCTCGCCCAATGTATGCGCAGTTAGGCAGCCGCACGAATGATAGTGTGATCATGTATCTTAATGAAGGGCCCACGATCTACACGACGTGCAAAAGCACTATGTCAAACATGTCAGCGAGCCATACCTGCGCTGTTTCACCCCCTGACTTTGTTGCTGGTCGCCTTTGCCTGCAACACACTACTGTGGGTGGCCGTCACTAACCTGGGAAACCCACCGGATGAATTCTCGCACTTTGACTACGTTCGCCATTTGGCGGTCAGTCACAGATTGCCCATCTACGGAGAGACCCGCTACGTTGACACCAATGAACTCCAGGCCCATGCCAGCATGCCACCTCTTTACTATCTGCTCGGCGCTCCGTTGCAGATGGCCTTGAGCAAGTCGACTGTAACCGAACAAATGCTGGCACTGCGAGGGCTCTCAGTCTTCCTCGGCGCCATAACGGTCTCGCTGGTATATATGTTTGGTCGAATGCTCGCCCCACAGAGGCCGTCATTTGCATTCGCAATGGCGGTGCTAGTGGGTTTTAACCCGATGTTCACCTATTTATGCGCGTCGATTAATAACGACAATCTAATCAATTTGATTTACGCCGCGTTGTTGCCGCTGCTTGCGTATAGCTTGCGTCAGAACCAGCCAAGCAGAACCCTTCTGATTGGCCTTGGTGCGCTGCTTGGTTTAGGCCTGCTGACCAAACCAAATATGATTGCCGCGCTGTGTGTGAGCGCCGTCATCGTCGTAGTCTTCGCTTGGAGGAGGCGTTCCGGTTTTGCGCGAGCACTTATTGGCTACGGCTTCGGCGTCGCCGGGACAGCAACATTGATAAGCGGATGGCTATTTGTACGTAACTGGACGCTCTATGGAAACCTGACTGCGATGATGTCTGGACGGCCCGATATATTCCCCAACGAACCATATCGAAATATCGGCTCATTTTGGCAGATGATCTTCGCCACGCAGAGCGATTCTCATTCGTTCTTCCCCACCGTCCTTCAAAGTTTCTGGGGAATATTCGATCACTTAGAGATTTTAATGCCGTCCAGGATCTATGAGATTATGACGGCGCTGTTGTTGGGCGGTCTTCTCGGCGCCGCATTGTGGGTAGCGAGTTCCTGGAAGAATCGGTCCAACGCGTTGACCGGTCAAAGACTCCTGCTAGCGGGAATCGGCGGACTGATCCTTATTCTTACTTTCCTCCCGCTGTTGTACCTTTGTTACCGGCTTGATAATGAGCCGCAAGGGCGCTACCTCTTTGCCGCACTATCCCCATTATCAGCCGCGATTGTCGGCGGTTGGGAACACCTGGGGAAGTTACTACGAGTGCGCTGGCTAGTAGCGCCGCTGATCATTCTCCTGGTATTGACGGTCAACGTTGCAGGCCTCGTTCGCACTTTAGCACCGGCACACCATGACAGGTATCTGGGAAGACTGCTCTTTGACAAACAAACTGAGACCGCAGGAGGTGAAACCTACTCTAGGGACCACCGGTATGTACCAAAGCTGCCGTTAACGCCGGAGCCGATGTTGCGCACTGTGTATGACACCGCGCCAGTTCAGGAGACTTTTATCGCGCGACACACTGAGATCGAGCGCTTAGAGATGCTGCTTAACGTCCCGAGCGGTGCGCGCGGACCTTTGATCTGGCGACTCATTCAGCCTGCCGGAAAAGGTGAGCTGCTCAATGCTGGAGTGAGGCAGCCTCTGGCCGGCCCTGCGTGCTACAGGATAGACGTTTCCACCTGTCACTTTCAGACCGGTCAAGCCTATACGTTGAGGCTGGAGACGCCCGCCATTACGAATCGACAACCCCTTCTAGCGGCGGTCGCTGACTCCGACACAAGCGATAGAGCGAGTGATACTGACATCAAAATGCAAGTTGTCTATGCTGGTGTCGCACCTGAGCAAGCGCTAATGCGTGCCGATTATTTGCTACGCTCAGACGCGCCAGACTCGTTGCGAGGCCGAGCCCAGCGCGTGCTCTATCCCCTCGACTTGCTGCTATTGTCTGGGTTAGCCGCCGTAACCCTGGCAAAGGTGATGGTCGGACCCTTGCGGTCAGCAATCGCGCTTTCAATATCAGCGCTGATGCTCGCCTGCGTTTTGACGAGTCCAGGATCTAAGGTCGCCTTATTTCCGACTTACGAAATAGCCTCGGTATCTGACCTGCGTCCTGAAGTCGGCGGCGGCGGCGCGGACTCAGTATTCGGAGGTTTTCACGACTCGGCCGATTGCGGCGTGACCGGTGGCTGGGCTTGGAATGCGAACGAACCGGACACTCCCATAAACGTGGACATTTACGATGGAGTTGCGCTGGTGGCAACGATCTCGGCGAACGTTTTCCGCGCCGACCTGGTCAGGAACGGCGTAGGCAATGGTTATCATGGTTTCGTTTACTCTTATAATGATCAAATTAAGGATGGACGCCCACATTCGATTCGGGTGAGATTTGCTGGCACTAACATCGATCTCTCGAATACGCCGAAATCGATCGCGTGTAACCAAGAGCAGAAGTGACTAAAGCGGAGAGATGTGCGCGTTGTATGAATTGCTTCTACTATTTCAGCGAGCCATATTGAGGAGAGGTTATGAATCGAGTGTCGATCACAATATTGAAACCCTGGCAATATCAGGTGTTTCGATGGGCCGCCATAAGCGTTATTGTTGCGGTTACCGTATTGCCCGCCGCTCGACTGGCAACCATACTTACAACCACCGGCGCCAACAACCTTTCAAGTGATGATGGTATCTTTAATAACCATTTTTTGGGCAAAGTATTAGACGGCTCGTATAACTGGCTAAGCTTCCCGCGCGATACTTTTTTCAATACACACTCCCTATTGTTTCCCGGACTGGTTTACATCGGCTTGGCGTACTTCACCCATTTCAACGTCTATGCAGCGCTATATCTTGGCCTAGTGCTTGCGGCGTTCAAGCTCATATTGTTGCACCGAGCATTCACGCAAAACGCCACAACTAAGAGAGTGGAGCGATGGCTACTATGGCCATTGCTGGGCGCATTGGTCTTCTCGGTCTCGCAAATCAGCACGTTTGAACACAGCTTGAGTGCGGTAGCGGGAGGACTGAGTTGGCTTGCATTTGCGGCGGGCGTTTGGGCTCTCACACGTTTCCGCACACAATGGCGAGGCGTATTGTTGATGGCCGCCGCCGGATTCGTTGCGACGTTGTCTTCGGGAACAGGCCTGATCATGTGGCCATCATTTCTGGTTGGCATGTTGTTACTGAGCTATCGCAGGGTGTGGCACTACCTACTTTGGCTCGGTGTAGCTGCAGTATCTGCCTTGCCTTACGTGTTCTTTCTCTATCTCGATCCGCATCGCGAGGCTCATTCGCAGTCGACTCTTCTGTCACCTTTCAATTATCTGTTCGTACTTGCAACGCTGGGAAGGCCTCTTGCCAATGGAATCAACGCAGACTACTCGACCCGGATGCCCATTCCACTCCAAATTGGGTTCGCAAGTATAGCAATGGTCTCGATCGGATTAGTGCTCCTGTTGCTAAAACGCCGGGAAGCTTTGACTCGCTCCGCGCCGGCGCTGATGCTGATACTGTTCAGCCTCCTTACGTTGTGGCAGGTAAGTCTTTTCCGTGGTGGTATCGCGCCATGGTACTCGGGAATCGCAATGGTTTTTTGGATTGGTCTTCTTGGACTGGTCTATGCGATCTGGACAAACACATCAATTGATAATGGTCAAAAGAACGGTCGTCACAAACTCGAGTTGGTAATAGCCAGAGTCTGGAGTGTGGCAACGGTCTGCACAATATTTCTGCTCTATGGAACATCCAATTTCACCTACGCCGACAAGACAGTTTTTTTGCGCACTCGGTCACCGGCTTCGGCGGCGTGCCTGCGAAATTACAGAAATGCTCCGACCTATTGCGAGGAAACGTTAGTCGTGTGGCCGCTAGGCAAGACCGGATATCTACCGATGTTAGCCGAACCGCTTGAGCACCATCATCTCTCAGTATTCGCGCCTCATCAGCAGTGGACCTTACAGGGAGACTTCATTTTGGACAGCGTCCGTATTGATGAGAAGCCGGGCATACCCGACATTGTGTGGTCTGCGGACCTTACGGCGACACCTGTTTCGTGGCGAGACTATCGACATTTGAATCTGTTCTTGCACACGCCTAATTCGATTTCGTGGACCATTTCATTGCCGGCGAATCTGGAGCGCGCTGATTTCCACTCGGCCATTGCAATAAGTCAGTCGGTGCCGGTTTATCCAGGCGCAGACGGGGTTCAGTTTGAAGTTCATATCAAGCCCGAGAGTGGCCAGGATGAACTGGCATTCAGCCAACACGCCGCCGCCGATCAACATGTCTGGCGGGCTTTTGCGATTCCTTTGTCTGCCTATGCCGGTCAGACGATCACAATTCGTTTAACAACGAGTCCAGGCGGCAACGTCACCGGTGATTGGGCGATGTATTGCTATCCTTATATCGATCTCCAAGTAGACACCACAAGAGATGCAAGCGCCAACAAAGTAAGCAAGTCGTTCGCACCCACACCGACCGATGCGGATACGAGGTTCGACATAACCAATTCGAGCTCATGGCAAACATCCAACCTGCAGGAGGTGCCGGCGGAGAACGGCGCAAAAGCTTGGACTTTAAATTCGAATCCGGCTATGAGATTCAACCCGGCGCTAGATCTCCGGCTGGCAGACTATACACATTTCTATATTCGCATCGCAGCATCGCCAGACAACTACCCAATGACCCTTGAGATTCAATTCTCTCTAAGTGACGCCCCGTCATTGCTCCGATCGATCGCTATTCCGCTCTACGCAGATGGTGCTTTGCACGAGTACACATATGATCTGAAGCTTCTCGAGCTGGATCAAAGAGTGAGTTTGGCGGGCATTGGTCTTCGCCCAACTCGCGAGGGCCCATTCACCGGCCAGAGCTGGATGAAGATTTCAGACTTCCGCCTGATTCGCCGTGGAAGTTCCAATGATCGATAATGGGCGCAGCGGAAACGACGTCTTCGCCTCAGCACGCAAGCGATAGCTGTCGGACAAGTCACCTGTATTGACGACGAACACGATTGTGCACAACTACTCCAGAGCGGAATACCTTCACGTTTATAAAGAAATCTTCGAAGAGCTTTGTCTCGGCTCGAATGAGAGATACCTTGGTCAACACAGGGATGAGATTGAATTATAGGCGGTGCTGCAAAATTCAAGAGGAGCAGCCGAAATGTCTGAAGAACCGTCACAGCGGAGGTGGTTGTCAAAGCTGAAATGCGATGCGCTTGACTATCGTCAGAAGGTCACCGTCGGATTCTTGATCGTATCGGCAACCAGCCTTTTGCTGTTCATCGGAGGGGAAGCTTCTTTTTCCATCCAATATCAAACGAATGATGATGCTGGTATGAATATGCTTGCCGTAGGGAAGGGATTGGCCCAGCAACCGAGCGAGTTTCTGATGTTTCAACACTTCATAATTGGCCTGGCGCTGAAATCTCTTTATTCCTACCTTCCTGGATTTCCCTGGTACGGGGCGTTGATGTACATTTGTCTCTTTCTGAGCAGTCTCGTTATAGGGTCTGCGATCTTGCGCTTGAACCCTCATTCCAGTGTTGTCGGCTTATCGATCGTGATTCTCGTTTTATTCTATTTGCCAGTGATTGTCAGCCCCCAGTTCACGATATGTTCGGGGTATTTAGGAATAGCGGGCATACTTCTGCTGTACTCCATAGCGTATAAACCGTACAAGTCAAAAAACGCCAACCTCTTCTTTATGACACTCGCGTCGGGATTGCTTATCCTGGCAGGCCTAATCCGATTTCAAAGCATGCTGTTGGCTTCGTTGTTAATGGCACCTTTGTATGTGAATGCTTCTGTTACTCGTTTTGCGATGGTGTTGCGCCGGCTGTTGCCGATACTCTGTTGCGTCGTTTTCATCGCGGTCCTATTAAATTGGGCGCAGCAGGCATACTATCAACGCTCTCCCGGGTGGGAACACTTTCATAATTACCGCGATGTGCTGGCAGAGTTTAGCGATTCTCGCACGATCTCTTGGAACGAGAGTACCCAACCGCTATTCCAGCAGATCGGGTGGAGTCAAAATGATCTTGCGATGATACAGTGCTGGTTCTATCTCGATCCCAAAGTGTATAGTTTCCAAAATCTATTATTCGTGTCCCAAAATACCCCCTTTGTATCCCGTCACAGGGTAGGATGGGACGAGCTTTGGGATGATCTTAAGCAGTCACTCTCGTCATTTGGTGGAATAGCAACATTGTTGTTATGCATCTTGGTGCTTACAAAGGTGGTGGGAATCAATCAAAGCCTAGCCGCTCTCGCTTTAGTCTGGTATTCCATTCTGTTCGTAGGAATGACTATATCGATAAAACGTCTACCATCACATGTATGGCTGGTAATGCTCTTGGGTCTATATGTTGTGGAGTTGGTGTTATGGTGCCAGGTATGTGAACGAACTACGTTCGGGCAGTCTGCAAATCCAAAACAATGGCTAAATGCGGGAATACTATTCTTTCTGGGGCTGTCACTTTATGTTGCTTGCTGCTGGGGCCAGGTTATGCAAGCTAGCAAACTCAGCGACTTTCACCAAATGGGGCAGAAAGCACTCCGAGATGACATAGAGCGGCTACGACCACGCGCAGACCAGCTCTTCGTGGTATGGGGAGGAGAATTTCCGTATGAAGGATTCCAACTTCCTAACAAAACCGAGCCCATCGCCAGCGAGATGCAATTATTGGGGCTGGGGGTGGGCAACCACGAACCTTTCGTCCAGAATCGTTTGAGGTCTCTTGGAATTGATGATCTGTATCAAAGCTTTTACACCCGAGAAGATGTTTTTCTAATTGGCAGCGAGCGAGTGAACAGGCTGTTGGTTCAGTACATACAGGAACACTATCAAACCAGAGTGGAGGTAAGAACAGTTTTCCAAGGAATGACGTTTACAGTTAGTAAAGTCAGAAAGATTGATTGATCTATAGCTCCCAGGTAGCGGCAGAGTCGCCGTCGCTTGACGGACAGGTTACGCGTAGATCGACTAACTCAATCCCGATATGATTGACCCCGGATGAAGGTAGCCATAGTTGATCAAAATCATATCCCTTGAAAAGGATATTTTGATCCCATGAAGTTGGTCCAATATGAGCAAGAAGGTCGCCATAGTTCAGTCAAATTACATACCGTGGAAAGGATACTTTGATCTCATCAACCTGGTCGATGAATTCATTTTGTTTGACGAGATGCAATATACCAAGAGAGATTGGCGAAACAGAAATATAATCAAGACCGCAAACGGCCCGATGTGGTTGACAATACCGGTTGAAGTTAAGGGCAAGTATTTTCAAAAGATCAACCAGACTGTCGTCAGCGACATAAGTTGGAATCGGACGCATTGGAAAACTATTGTCCACAACTACTCCAAAGCACGGCATTTCCATACTTGTCGAGAAGTGTTTGAAGATTTGTACTTGGGCTCAAGTGAAAAATACCTAAGCCAGGTTAACCACAAGTTCATAGTTGCCATTTGCGAGATCCTGGGGATAAACACCAAGATATCATGGTCGATGGACTATAATCTCGTGACGGGTAAAACAGAAAGGATCGTTGATTTGTGCAAACAGGCTGGCGCAACAGAATACGTTTCAGGACCAACCGCGAAAGGATACATCGATGAGAAGTTGTTTCGAGAAGAAGGCATTGCGCTGAGTTATATGGACTACTTGGATTATCCGGAACACCGCCAGCTCTTTCCTCCCTTCGAGCATCGAGTGAGCATCATTGATGTGATCTTCAATGAGGGGCCTGCTGCGACGAAGTTTATGAAGAGTTTTTAGCAATGCAGTTATCTATGAGCGCCTGGGAGAAAGCGCGTATGAGCTTCAGCAACATTCTGGACAGCGTGACACAGTACTATACGGAGAGAGTGACGACCTATGGCCCCACCGCTAGAGGGGTCGATTGGAACTCCGCTGAATCACAGGAGCTGCGCTTTGAGCAACTCCTGAAAGTGTGCGATGTCGATCAGTCGTTTTCGATTAACGATTACGGCTGCGGCTACGGTGCGCTTTTGGACTATCTGACAGAAAGAAGATACAGCTTCGAATATCGAGGCTTTGACGTTTCCAAGCAGATGATAATCGAAGCCAAACAGCAGCACGAGGACGCGAGTGATTCCCGGTTTTTCAGCGACGAATCATTGCTGGCGGTCGCGGATTATACGGTCGCCAGCGGAATCTTTAATGTGAAGTTGCGCGCAAGCGATGATGATTGGAAAGCTTATTTGCTTGAAACGCTGCAGCGACTCGCGGAACTAAGCAGAAAGGGCTTCGCGTTTAACGTGTTAACGAGCTATTCGGACCGAGATCGCATGCGCTCCGACCTTTATTACGCTGATCCGGCTTTCTTATTCGACTATTGTAAGCGACGTTTTTCCAGATTTGTCTCTCTGATTCACGACTACCCCTTGTACGAGTTCACGATCATAGTTAGGAACCGCTGAGAGATTGTTATGGCAAAGCTGGTCATCTTTGGCGCCGGAGACATAGCGAGGCTGGCTCACTACTACTTTACTCGCGACAGTGAGCACGAAGTCGTCGCTTTCACGGTTGACAGGCAATATCGAAAAGACGATTTCTTTCTCGATTTGCCCTTAATAGACTTTGACGAGGTTGCCACGAGATACCCGACGGACACTCACGGGATGTTCGTAGCCTTGAGTTACGCGAAGATGAACAGGATCAGAGCGGCGAAGTACTTTGAGGCGAAAGCTCTTGGATACAAACTGGTCAGCTATGTGAGCAGCAGATGCTCTTATCTTACTGACAATCCAGTAGGAGAAAACTGCTTCATTCTGGAGGACAACACTGTTCAACCGTTCGTGAAAATCGGCAACAATGTAACGCTATGGAGCGGGAATCACATCGGTCACGATTCAATCATCGATGATCACTGTTTTCTTGCTTCTCACATCGTAGTATCCGGATACGTGCATATTTGCGAATACTGTTTCGTCGGCGTCAACGCGACTCTTCGCAATTCAATTACGATAGCACCGGAAACTTTGATAGGCGCAGGCGCAATCATTATGAAGGACACCATAACCAAGGGAGTTTACCTGCCGAGACGAGCCGAGCTTTTTGAAAAGAAGAGTGATGAGGTTGAACTGTAATTATCAAAGATGCGCGAACAAATGATGGGTCGAGCATGAACCGAACTTGCCGCATCCGTGGGTTGCGCTTCATTCCCTGCGGCGCTTCCCGTAATTAGGACTATTGAGCGCCGTATCCAAAACGGCACGTCCTTTCCGGCCCCGGCTCATTGCTAGCGGTAGCCCGGCGAGATAGAGTAACAGCTATGCTGATTCCGTTTAATCGTCCTTTCGCAAGTGGAAAGGAGTTCGAGTACATTCAACAGGCTATCAATAATATGCACCTTTCGGGCGACGGGCCCTTCACGAAGAGGTGCCAGTCGCTGCTCGAACAGGAACTAAACGTTCCAAAGGTGCTACTCACCACTTCCTGCACACATGCGCTCGAGTTAGCCGCTTTGCTGCTGGACATTCAACGCGGCGACGAGGTAATTATTCCCGCCTTTACCTTTGTCTCTACTGTAAACGCCTTTGTATTGCGGGGGGCTAGACCTGTGTTCATCGACGTCAGGCCAGACACGCTCAACCTTAACGAGGCTCATCTTGAACCTCTCATCTCGCCGCGAACCAGGACCGTTGTACCAGTGCACTATGCCGGTGTGGGGTGTGAGATGGACATGATTTTGGAAATTGCCGAGCGGCATGGCATCAAGGTTGTCGAGGACAACGCGCATGGGCTGTTGGGAAAGTACAAGGAGAAAAGCCTCGGGACATTTGGATGCATGGCTACGCAAAGCTTCCACGAAACGAAGAACTTTACTTGCGGGGAGGGCGGAGCCCTCGTGGTGAACGATCCAAGGCTGGTTGAGCGGGCGGAAATCATTCGCGAGAAAGGCACGAATCGTAGCCGTTTCTTTCGCGGTCAGGTAGACAAGTACACTTGGGTAGATATTGGCTCGAGCTATCTTCCCTCTGAAATACTCGCAGCTTTTTTATACGCTCAGCTTGAAGCTCGTGAGTACATTCAGACACTGCGACAGAGGATTTGGGATTACTATTACGAGCACCTTAGAACGTGGGCGCACGATCAAGGGGTGCAGCTTCCTGTTGTTCCTATTCACTGCAAGCAGGCTTACCACATGTTCTATATTGTCATGAGCTCACTCGAGAAGCGCAACGCCCTTATCGCTCATTTGAAAGCAAAAGGTATCTCTAGTGTTTTTCACTATATGCCTCTGAACGTATCGGAGATGGGAAAACAATTTGGCGGAAAACCGGGAGATTGCCCAGTGGCTGAAAGCGTATGCGACCGTTTGGTCCGACTACCTTTTTTCAATGAACTGACCGAAAGCGATCAGGCTATCGTGATCGATTCGATCCTTGAGTTCGGTGACTGAAGCTGTTCGCAAATACGGGACTTAGTATTCAACAAAAGGCCTGAAGTGTGAGGAGCAGATATGTATCTCTCAGTGGTCACCACGCTATACAAGTCGGCCGATTACATTGAGGAGTTTTACAGTCGCATAGTAGCCGTCGCGGACAGAATCACGAATGATTATGAACTAATACTCGTCAACGATGGTTCACCAGACAAATCGCTTGACGTGGCCCTATCTCTATATCAGAAGGACGACAGGGTAAGAGTCATTGATCTTTCAAGAAACTTCGGGCATCACAAGGCGATAATGACGGGATTGATTCATGCCCAAGGAGAATTGGTGTTTCTCATCGACAGTGATCTGGAGGAGGAGCCCGAATTGCTGGAACGATTCCATAAGGAACTGGCGGCGACCAGGGCTGAAGTCGTGTTTGGCGTGCAAGAGAAACGCAAAGGAGGGTTTTTCGAGCGGATGAGCGGAGCCATTTTTTTCGGACTTTTCAATATGCTTTCTACGCATCCCATACCCAGAAACTTGATTATTGCCAGACTAATGACGCGAAAGTACGTCTCGGCTCTCGTGTTACATCAAGAGCGCGAGACGATGATCGCCGGCCTCTTAACGCTTACAGGTTTCAGGCAGGTAGCGGTTACTGTCTTGAAACAACATAAGGGAACGAGCACTTATGACCTTCGGCGAAAATTCTCGCACTTCGTTAATGCGATTACTTCGTTCAGCAGTAAACCTCTCGTTTTTATTTTTTACCTTGGTTGCGTCATTGTGGTTGTGTCTTCCATTGCGGCTCTCGATCTAATCGTTCGAAAGCTATTCTTCGGAACACTGCTCCAGGGCTGGGCCTCCCTGGTTGTTTCGATCTGGTTGCTGGGAGGCGTGACTATCTTCTGCCTGGGTGTTATCGGTATCTATCTTTCAAAGATTTTTATCGAGGTGAAACAAAGACCCTATACCATCATTCGAGAAGTCTACGATCATGAGCGTCGTTCCAATCAAACCGACGAGCTTGCGTTCGCGCAGCGAAGAATGCGGACAGGTAGTGAACGCTGATGGCTCCTCATAAGCTACTCACCAGTGTGCAGCGGTACTACGGCGCAACCGAGGCGTATACCCATCACAGACGTGTTAAGCTGTGCACCAAATGAAGCGCCTGATCGAGTAATAGGATTGTCAACGTGTCAGAAAGACAGAATTGGCTCAAGATGGGATTGATCTTTGCCCCGCCAACTAACCTTGATTGGATGAGCTCGCACGCGTCGGTCCCAGTTTCCACCGAAGTGGGCACAAACAAATACCGCATCTATTTCAGCGGACGCGATGAGTACGGCAGGTCGCAGACCGGGTTTTTTGAGATTGACATCACGGCTCCCAACTACATTCTTTCCACGTCGGAATTACCTGTCTTAACGCATGGCGCTTTAGGCACCTTCGACGACTCCGGTGCGATGTTATCCTGGGTCGTGGAACGGGATGATCAAAAGTACCTCTACTATATTGGCTGGAATGTTGCCGGCACCGTTCCATTCCGCAATGCCATCGGACTAGCCATCAGCCGCGATGGCGGGCGCACGGCCGTGCCATATTCCAAAGGACCAATCCTGGATCGTAACGATTGCGATCCTTACTTCGTTGCCAGTCCTTGTGTCCTCGTCGAGAACGGTCTCTGGAGGATGTGGTACCTATCGTGTGTGGGGTGGGAAGTTGAAAAAGGGAAGCCGAAGCACTATTACCACATCAAGTACGCTGAGTCTGCAGACGGCATTCATTGGCAGAGGAACGGAGTTGTATGCATAGATTTTAAGTCCCAAGTTGAATACGCCATCTCACGTCCATGCGTGCTGAAAGACGGGAGCATATACCGAATGTGGTATTCGTATAGGGGACAGGGATACCGCATTGGTTATGCTGAATCAAAGGACGGAATCTCTTGGGAGCGAAAGGATGAATTAGTGGGGCTCGACGTTTCCGAATCAGGCTGGGATTCGGAGATGATAGAATACGCTTTTGTCTTCGATCACAACGGCGAGCGATATATGCTTTATAACGGCAACGGCTATGGCAGAACGGGAATCGGTCTGGCCCGGTTAGATAAATAGGTAACCACCGCGCGGTAAGAACACAGGCTGACAGGATCGGATACTTAGTTTATAAACACAACGCAAATGCCGGGACTGATAAACCTCGCTACCCGGCCAACTCATGAATGAATTGGCCGGGTAGCGACGCGTACTTAACAACAACAGTCAGCAGTTATTGTTGACCCTGAATTGTTGGAACGTTGTCCGTTCCGTTACCCCGGAGCATGTTGTTGCCGTATGACAGAACGTTTCCAGAAACGTTGGTCCCTGTGTTGAACGTCACTACCGTATTGGAGATGCGAACCTCGCCGCTATTGGGCGCGTCAACTCCTGCTCCGTTATATCCGATCCAGCAATTGTTGACACTTATCTTGGAACTCGAGTCAGCCTGAATACCGAAAGTTGTATTCTTCGAGAGCACGGATTGGCTGATTATTCCTCGGATGTTGGCGCCAATGGTAACGAAGCCGGTACCCGGGCCGGTAAGCCCGGTATTCTCTATTCGCACATTGTTCAACGTGGCTTGGATCGTTGGCGATCCTGAAGAGGGAAGCACGACGATTCCGCCTCCGCCAATTTGTTTGACAATGGTATCGGTGACGAAAAGCGTGCCATTATTCGTGCGCTCGTCGCTAATGCCGCGTGTGGCGAACTCGTAGATCACGCACTTCTCAACGTGTACGGCACCCGCTGTGAGAATCTTAATGCCAGTGAGTCCCGTGTTGAGTCCATTCATGTCGAGACCTCTCAGCGTTACAACATCACCGGTTCCAGCGGAAATAATAATCCCATTTGTTCCGCTGACCAGCACGCCGGCTTCAAAACCCTCGCTGCTGATGGTAATCGACTTGGTAATGGTCACGGCTCCAAAGCCGCCTGGGTCTAAGACGTTGATCTCTCCCGCGGGGGCTGTCTTTGAGATCGCTCCCGCGAAGGTCTTGCAGGGCGCGGTCCGGCTGCACGGGTTCGCGTCATCGCCGACGCCAGATACCCACGTTCTGGTGGCTTGAGCCTGCGCGAGCGAGCTGCAGAGCAAACACACGGCACAAACTCCAAGCAAATTGATCATCAATCTAATCGATTTCATAACCTATCTCCTTTTGTATTTCAGACTCATGACTTAGAGATCCCTCTCAAAGTCTCACCGCGCTCGCCGCGCGAATGCAGTGGTGATTTTAGACAACGAATTAACCCTGATACAAGAGCGTCGGTCGGACCGGTGCTCTCAATCAAACTTCCTCTCTTATTTGAACTTGAAGTTCGCGACATGTGTACTACCGTCGTTCAACGTCACCACCAATTGACGACAAGTCCCTGCCCATGACGAATTTGTCGCCCAAACATAAATGTATTGGTCGCTTGATGCGTCATAGCTGAGGCTACTACTTCCGGCAGTCACAGTCTCGGTGACATCATTGGGCGGAGCGCTCGCATCGCACGGGATCGTACCCGAAGCTGGGGATCCCGCGGCGAATATGTTCAAGCCCTTATTTCCGCTCAGGCTGAATTTCACAGGTATCGCCCTGCCGGCATTAACCACGTTCAGCGTCGGCGGATTGCCAACTGGTGAGAAGAATCCCGTGAAGTCGTAGAGCACCGTCACAGTAAATGTGCAAGTGCTTACGTTGCCTCCAGTGTCGGTTGCAGTAGCGGTGACCACCGTAGTGCCGACCGGGAAGACCGAACCGGAAGCCGGGGTGCTCGTAACAGACACGCCGCAGTTATCAGTGGCCGTGGGTGCCGAATAGCTCACAACCATTGATGTGGCACTACTGTTCAGCGGCAGATTGACGACAACGTTTGCTGGACAAGTGATCACGGGGGGTGTGCTGTCAATCACCGTGATGGTCTGTATCGCTATCGACGTATTGCCGTGCACGTCAGTGGCCGTAAACCTTCGCGTGATGACCAGCGGACTGCTGGCATTACCCGCGCCGGTGCTCGTGTCACTCACGGTCACAACCGGTGCGCCGCAGTTGTCAGTTGGTGGACCGCCATTAGGCAGGTCCGGGTTGATCCCATGCGCTTGCGTCGGATTGCCCGCTGGCACTTGACTGGGACAAACATAACTGGCATCAGGCGGAGCCACGATGATCGGGGGCGTGTTATCAATGACAGTCACATTCTGCGTTGCGGAAGCAGAGTGATTGTTGCCGTCAGTGACCGTATAAACGACGTGTGTCGTGCCTACCGGGAAGAAGTTGCCCGGCGGAATCCCCGAGCTGTTAACTGTTACCGAGCAATCACTACTGGTGGTCGGCGTTCCGAGTTGATCCACAATTGCTCCACAGTTAGTCGAACCCGACCCGGTGAAAGCAGTTATATCGGCCGGAGCGGCGATGGTCGGTGGCGGAGTATTGGCTGGGCAAGCCGGAAGAACATTGATCTTCTGTTCACAAGTTGCAGTTCGTCCAACCGAATCTAAGACGGTCCATGTGATACCCGTTTCTCCTGTCGGATACGGAGCGGTCAACTGTAGGCCGTCACTCCGCGCACCAGTTACGGTTACGCCCGAAGTTGGAGTCGTCGTCGGAGTACCCGGGTCGACCGTTGCCGTTCCACTTTGATCAGCCGAAGTGGACTTATCAGGCGGGCAAGTAATAGTCGGAGCAGGCGTCGTCACAACGGTGACCGTGAAGCTGCAACTAGTCCCTGCATCCGAGCTCACATGAACAATGGTTGTTCCAACGGGAAATACTGAACCCGATGGCGGGTTCGCGGAAACGGCGCCACAAGTGCCAACAATGTTAGTGGCAGATGGGTAGTTCACGACGGCGCCACTCTGACTAGTCGCTGTCGCAGTAATATTATCTGGACAATCAAACGTGCAGGTAGATGGTCCCGTAGCGGTAGGGACAACTGCGTTGAATGATGCGTTGTTATCGCCAGGTTCCAATTCAGCAGTCGTACTGCTTACACCAACGCTATTGGTAATAAGCGTACCGGCCGGAGTGCCTGAGTTCACTTGATAGGCAAACGTCAGCTTTACAGTTGCACCAGCGGCCAGTGTAGCCGCCGTGCAGGTTGCCGTGCCGCCATCCGGGGGTGAACATGTGAAAGTCGATGAACTATCCACCAGAGACACAAATGTCGTGTTGGCGGGCAACGTATCTAGAAGCTGTACGCCTTGCGCATCATCAGGACCGTTGTTGGTTATAAATATATCAAATGTACTGCTTGAGTTCGCATCAACAGATGACGCCGGCACGCTCGCGTCTTGATAAACGGAAAGGTCCACGAAGGGAGTTGCAGCGTGAACTGTGAAGAATGCAACTGATCGGACCGAGTTGTCTTCTGATGCAGTATAAACTCGCCACACCCCGCGATTATCCACTGTCACATCATCTACTCCGGTGCCGCTGAGTGTGCTTGTATCACTCGCGGGAAGCGTAAACGTAAAAGTCTGTGGATCTGAGGTTATATTGTTCACCTGGACCACGGAATCCGTGCGCGATACCCAGTTAAGGGCCTTAGCGCTCAAGCCCCCGGTGACTTTCGCGCAGACTGTGTCCCCCAGGTTGAAATCTGTCTTTGGCGTAACGCAGTCGCTGGCAAACGTGCTTACGCTTTCTGAAGCTGCTGACACCGCTCTAACCGTTCCGACGTGACCTATCGGCGACCTGCCCCCGAATCCGGAGGCAACCAGACCGGTTATTAAGACAAGACCTAAAATGCGCCCAAGACTTCTTCCGGAGAATCTAAATCGTTTCAGTCCGACACCGGTTTCATATACGCTGCTTTTAGAAATCAACGTGGGAATTGCGCTGCAAATGGAAGTAAGGGTCCGCATAATCTTCTCCTAGTTTGGCCAAAAAACGTTTTTTTTCTACTCTTTGAGTGCTGCTTCGTTCCGTTATACAACTTGAAGCGCCCTAACGACTTTTCGCTTTGGGGACGCAATCATATGATTGCTGCGCGACCAAGTCAAGCAAAAAAGTAAATACCGTCGCCCACGGCGGTTTGTAATAAGCAACGACAAAATCCCCTACGCCGAAGTTAAGCAATCGTCCTCACAACCCGCTTGGTGCGTTTGCAAAGTGAACCGAACTACACAGCAATGAAGGGCCCGTCCCGAGTCGACAAGACTGCTGTAATTATGTTCACTTGTTGTTCCTTGGGTCTCCTGCACAATGTAAAAGTACCCGCACTTCGTCAGGGCTTCAGACGCGCCAGGGTGAAGTCTTCAATTACACGTTCAGTCTGAAACTGTTATTGGAGTGCCGTGCTCAACTTGTCACGTTGGCACGAAGTGAGGCACGCCTGGATCGATGCAAATCTGTTGGGACAAGACTCATACGAATTAATTTGTCCGCTTGACGAAACGCGAGCGTTAGCTAGAACCTCTAGAGAGGTCAATTAAAATTTCCGAGCTGCAGTTTGGTATCCTTTAGTGAGAGGAACGAAATGTTGTGGAGGGCTAACATCTTATTAATTGTGGTCTCGCTCACCTGCGAAAATATAACCTCATCGCAGTATATGCCGGGCAAGAAGTCGCTCGGCGAGTTTCCGTATTCGAATTCCCAACAGGCCGATTCGAACTTTAAACCTACTGTCCCTCACCCGACATATGTCAAGGTTCATCCGAAAGTCCTGTTTGACGGGGCACATAACAATTCAAGTGTCTCGCTTCGACAATACGCTCCATTTATTAGCCTTACTTCGGAAGACGGCTACAAAATCACGCCGGGCACCGAAAAATTCTCCAACGGTTCTCTGAAACAATATTCCATTCTGATCATCGTTAACGCCTGTGGCCCGGAAGGACACAGAGATGCCCCGGCTTTCACCGATGAAGAATGCGATGCGGTGCGGGATTGGGTAAGTAGGGGAGGCGCATTGCTACTCATAACCGATCAGGCTCCGTACAGCGCTGCGGCCTCGAGTCTTTCGAAACGGTTCGGGGTCGATTTGACAATTGGTTACACGATCGACAAAGTGCATTACAACAAGGACGCAAACGACCAGACCGAACTAGTATTCACGCGAGCGGATGGGCTTGTAGTGAATCACCCAATTACTAATGGGTATCGTGCGGACGAGAGAATCGATCGCGTGATCTCATTCACTGGCACCTCCGTTAAAGGACCAACCAACAGCGTCGCTTTCTTGAAATTGTCTGACACTGCTTTTGATGTGCTGCCCGCTGAGACCCAGCCGGGCTCAGGTAATGGTGCTGCTCAGGATCCCAAGCTTGTTTCGGCGGCCGGTCGAGCGCAAGGAGTTGCGTTGGAACTAGGCAAAGGACGCGCGGTCTTCCTAAGCGAAGCTGCGATGCTCACTGCCCAGGTCACACCCCAGGGAGCTCATTTCGGAATGAATGCCGCCGGATTCGACAATAGCCAATTAGCACTGAATATAATGCATTGGTTGTCAGGCAAATGAGAAACTTCGCCCTGCGTGCACGTGGCTGGTGATTCAATATCGGCTCGACGGGGATCAATCAACCGAAGTAATCTAAAAGAGGGTTTCGTTTGCAATCCCGCTTTCTGACTTCATCTAATGAAGGGCTACGTGAATCAGCTCTTAGTGAGGTGCTCTGGTGCGAAGTGACAAGATCAAGATAATAGCTAGATTATTTCGTCTATCTTGGGCAACTGTAATTGGCGCAGTAACCATTGTAATGCTTCTGAGCGCCGGGAGGATTGCCACTGCTGCCACCCAATCGTCGGAAGTCAGCTTTAACTTGACTCAATTGCCCGAAAACCCCAGGCAATATAGTCTGATTATATCGGACGAGGATGAACATACTATCTCAGGTTCGTTCTCTGTAGATCAGTTGCAGATTCTGCGGGCAATAATGGCCGAAGCAGACAAGTTCGCATTGACCGCTGAAGCTGCCGGAGACAAACAACCCATCACCACTCGATTCATGGATAAGCATGAGCATTCATTCATCGTTGATGTTCAAAAGATAGGACCCCAGAGCGGGCTTTTTCTCACTGTGACGACAGAGATCGGCCAAACAACTGTTGAGGCGGGCAAGACCAATCGAGCAACCATGCACCGCGAGGGATTCTTCTTCAAACTTCTTTCACGACTTGATTCGACTCTGCCGAAACCACCTCCGAGCAAATGAGGTTCTGCTGTTGCGCTAAATCTAAAGCTCACAGTTTTGATCGGATTGATTTTCTGCACACATCGAAGATTCACTCGCACGATTAGGTTTTATGCTGCTCGCTTGGCAATGAGAGAAGGTATCAAACTAACGGTTCTGGTCCTTGCAGTTTTGTCAGCAGTGACCCTGCTTGTCGACACTGCGGTGATTTTGCACTTCCAAGGCTCTTCCATCGCGCAAACCTCAGTCAATCCAGGCACCGATTCCTTACAAGAGAAGCTCGATCCTCGTGCTTGGGGAAGTAACCACGCGGGACAGCCTGTACCTGATTTCGTTCACGGAGACGAGTGTCTATTCTGCCATCGAAACGATATCGGACCTGGCTGGCAGAAGAATCCTCACGGCGTCACCGTTCGCCAGGGGGAAGATGCTCCGGAATTTCGAAACATATTCAAAGGACAGACGACGCTTTCTTCAATTGCACCTCAAGTCGAGTACTTCCTCGGAAGCAGGCATCGTCTCCGTTTCTTGAAAAAGGAAGGCTATGGCAAGTTCGCAATCCTCAACACACAGGCGGAACTCGGGGCTGGCGCTCAAGTTCAGAAGTGGATCGACGCAGCGAAACCGGCTTGGGACAAAGATCGTTTTGCAAATCGCTGTGCGGGATGTCACACAACCGGTATCGACGCTTCCACAAAATCGTTCTCAGCTTTTGGGCTTGATTGCTACACATGTCACGGCGTGGTCGATCTGAATCATACCAGCGACACGTCCCTTATTTTTCTTTCAAAGAAGCGCAGAAGCGATGCGCGAGCGATTACTTCGACGTGTGCCCAATGTCATTTGAGAATCGCGAGGTCGCGGTCAACCGGCTTGCCGTACCCTAACAATTTCGTCGCCGGAGACAATCTGTTTCAGGACTACGAAGTCGACTTCTCAAAAGCAGACGATCCGCGGCTGAATCCCGGTGACCGCCACATCTATCAGAACGTGCGCGATGTCGCGCTGGGAGGCTCTGATTTCCCGACGTGCATCAACTGCCACGATCTTCACAAGGACTCAAGCTTCAAACACAGGCGGGCGCCGCGAACCGCAATTTGCAATGACTGTCATAACGCTGAGGGACCGATCAAGGGCAGCAAGCTCTACGATGTTCACAGTGCGCTGTGCGAATACTGAGTTCTATAATCACGGATTGAAGATTGAGGATCTTTGCGAACTGGTCGATCTATCCTCGCGCCTCAGTTCGACTGAGAATCTGAGGGCGAACTCTCCTGCGATATTCGATGCAGTCTTCGAGCACCTTCCTGTACTCGCTTACTTCGACGTCGCGCTCCGAGCATGGCAACAACAGATTGCCGTCGTCGCGAAAGCTTCCGTCCCACGAGACTACCTGTTCATCGCTCCAGGCAGACGAGTACTGCTGCATCTTCTCGTCCGGCATACGGTCAAAATAAGCGCGAAGATTGACGCCGGTTTCATCGAGCGCTTCATCGGTGGGTTCTTGTTCGAAGTTCCAAATCGGCTGTTCCATATCGAGACTCCGTTTAAGAGAATCGGCCATCCATTTTGACCAGTCAGAATGAATGTCTTTTCGGACCAAACTAAGACGAACGCGGTCTATTCCTTGTGCGCTTGACCTTCGACCAGTTCGATTCGGATCTTATCCGGACCTTCTATGAATGCATACTTGATCTTGCCGCCGGCCGCGGTCTTGATCTCGTCGGTGACCTTGACGCCATCCTTGCGCATGGTCTCGAGCGCTTCGGCCAGGTTGTCGACACTGAATCCCACATGATCGACCACTCTGCCTTTCGTCGATGCTATAGTCGTTTGGTTCTTCCACTGATCCGCGTAAGCCTTCTTCGAATACTCGATTGGAAAAATAATAATGTTGACGTTGTCCATCATCACCGACATGCTCGGTCCGATTTGAACGTCACGATAGATGCGCGGCTCGCGCGATATCGGACCGGTTCCTCGCCGCACCGCCCCGAGGTGCTTGATGTACCACTCACCAGCCGACACAGGATCTGCGCTGAACAAATGCAGATGACCGAAGTGATGGTGCGCGGCTGTGTTCAATTCGATAAGCGCGTGATCAGGGCCCAACACATAAGCAAAGTAGAAAAGGCCGGTAGCACCTTTGTTTCCGCCGATGTCGCTTATATCTGTCAGAGGGGTGTCGAACCTCGTCCCGCTATCGAGCTGCTTCTGATAAGTCACCTTCATGTCTTCGGCGCCCCATCCGAAGTGCCAAATCGCGGAAGTTAGTTCCCACGGAGGCGGCGAGCTGACCTTATTGAAAAGCAGCCATGATTTCTGAGCCCACACCGCGTCCATCACTCCGGCGAAACGGCCTTTTTCGCAGTCAAACTTGCTTGTGTAAAAGTTGATCGCTGCAGCGGGATCGGTCACATTCAGATGAAGATGATGGAAGTGCGCGATGGGAGTGGGCGCTGCAGTCTCCTGAGGCTTCGCCTGAGCGAAACCGGAAACTCTGGCGCTCAAGCCGGACAGAGTAATCGCCAGAAACAGCGTCACTGCAAGAACACTTTTCCATGCTTGATTTTTAACGGATGTGGTTTTGATCATGGCGTTTCTTCAACGGGCGAGCAGTCAATCGCGCTGGTCGAATAAGCGACCCATCGACTGCGAGCAGTCGATGGGTCGTTTTCCGTTATCTTTGGAAGGACTCGACGCCGTCTTTAGTCGTCAGCGCGCACCCAACCATAAGCCGAATTGCTGCGCTGGCCTCCCTGATCGAGGTACGCCGTCTTGAGCTTGTCGAACACGTCCGCTTTGAATGCCTTGCGCTGCGCGTTCACATCGACTTTGTAGAGTCGTGCCGCGTTCAACCCGAAGATCTTTGCCTTGTCTTCCTTGGTGATCTTCTTGTAGCCGAACTTCTCGCACATTTCGTCGCTGATATCGAAACGCTTGAAGGCATCGATGCCCCATTGCGGCGAGCCCCACCACAAGCAATCAGTTCCCCAGATCACATGATCCGAACCGTAGTACTTGATGTTCTTACCCATGCCGTGCATTGCCAGTATCGGATCCGCAACCACGAGCACGTTAAAGAAGCTGCCCACCTCCGGATACACGTTGGTGATCTTTGGATTGCGCTTCTTGATGTCCATCAAGGTTTTGTGCCACTCGAAGTCGCCGGTGGTCGGATCGAAGTTGTTCGCTTCTTTCCAATTCGGCTCGTTGGGTCCGTGTTGAATCGCCGAATGATAGACGACGAAGTTGAAATCTGGATTTCGCAAGGCGGCCTTTTCAACGTCCTTGGGGTTCGCAAGATGGCCGAGCGTTCGCGACTGATACGAATAGCCCTTATGAACGCTGACCAGCTTCATCCCCCGCTTGCGCGACTCTTCGTAAAACCACTGCGCGTTGTCATCGTCCAACTGGAAGCCGCCGCCAGACTGACCGGGATCGGTATGGCAATACCATTTCCACGAATCGATCTTGTAAAGACTCAACTCGCGCTCCATCTGCTCGATCGTCGCCGCTCTGTCCATAGAGTTCGTGGCTTTGTCCCAGTAGTGGTTGGGCGCCAGATTGCCCTGGCAGACTGCGCGAACTGAACCGGAAAGATCGTTGAGCTCCTTCTTAGCCCTGCTCATCAACCAGCTTGGAAGAATCCCTCCGTACGGCGTTCGCGCCTTGCCTTCGAGAACGTTACCCTCTTTGTCTTTGTTGATCTCGCGCGTGGGCACGCCCGAAATCACAACCATCGACGTCTCGCTGTCAAAAAACATTTCCTTGACGAAGTTCTTGTAGCTGTACGCTTCAGCATCGTTCTTCAAATTGAAGCCCATGTTCTTGACGAACTCCATGCTTCGAAACGGCAGCACCTGACCGTTCGTGAAGTGCGACTGCACGTCCATTATGAAGTACTCGCCTTTCGGAAACTTCTCGTCGATCGCTGCCGATTCCATCGTCTCGACTTCGTCCACGTCGAAGACTTTGCCGTAGACTTTATTTGAAGCGAGAAAACAAGTGGCCAGCCCCATCGCGCTTGCCATGAAGGTGCGCCGATCGACGCCAAGCTTCCTGGACTTCTCGTCGGCCATCTCGCCGATCAGGTATTCAACATGCTTCTGCCGCGCATTTTGCGGCCGGGGAATAAACTCCTCGTTCGATACCACCTGAGTGGGCATCGGCGAGTCGACTCCCTTTCTCAAATCTCTAAGTCCTTTTCGAATCCACATAGCGTTCCTTCCTTTCAAAGATAAACTGATTACCAAACATTAAAACTGAGTCGACGAACTACTTCGTCGCGGCTCGTTCGGCCAGGTTCTCACCGTCGACGACGTAGTCGAACCAGCCGATCATCATCTCTTCCCAGGTCTGCGGTCCCCAGCGCACTTCTTTCGTCGCATCGGGGTTGAATTTGTTCTTTGAAGAATTGTCGAAATGAGCAACGCAATCCAGCCGCGCGCCTTTTGGCAGGAAAAGCGGTTGCTTGAATCTGTAAAGCAGTTGCCAGTTGAAATCGTACTTCGGAACCTGAAGCACCACCTCCGAACGACCGTCGGGATAAACGGCCGTGTAAGTGAAATCCTTTCCTCGAAGATGCATGTGCGGCATCAGATCTACAATTCGAACGTCTTCTTTCGCGGTCCAGCTTGAACTGACTTCGTAGTTTCCATCGCCGGGCGGAATAACGAACTTCGCATTGGTCGCGGTGCCGGTGAGCACTTTCTTTGCGATCGGTCCTTTGGAGAAGAACAACCCGATGTAGGAGCGATCGGTCGCCGCTTCACCATTTGGAGTGTAATGCATCTGAAAGTTCAGAATAGAACCTGCCTTGATCAACTTCGCCGTTCCCTTCGGAAAAACCTTCGGTTGTTCACCAGGCGCGAAACCCGCAAGCTTGAAACCCCTCACTCCTCCATCACCTTCACCAATCGGTTTTTTGTCGCCGGGCTCTTGAACGAAGACGATAATGTGATGAACGACCTTGCGGTTCCCAGGTCGAATCTCCGCAGCTTGAACCCACCGGTCTTCTTTGAAGTTCGTCGGCACGCTGAAATATTTGTAAGGAACAACACCGTCCGCGGGAACCGGGACATCGTCCTGAAGCGAAATGACGAGATCGGGTTTGCCGAGCGTCCAACCCTGTTCGAACTTCGGAAGCGCAGGCAAATCTTTCTCGTCGCCTTTCGGTGCTCCGGCGTCGACCCACGCCGATATCGTCTCGATTTCCTTTTGCGACAAGCGCCGGTCGTTTTCAAAATGCCCGTAAGCGGGATCAGCAAGCCAGGGCGGCATCGTGCGCCCAACCACTTTTTCTTTGATAGATCTCGCCCAAGGCCGCGCATCGTTGTAAGTCATTAGCGACATCGGAGCGATCTCGCCCGGGCGATGACACTCGACGCAGCGATTGTAAAAGATGGGAGCGACGTCTCTTGTAAAAGTCACCTTGCCGACGGCGGGTCCGCTACCTTCGACTCCGGTCGAAAAAGCGACAAGCACGCCGAGGGCGAGCACACCAATCTGGAGCGCGCGGTTTCTCATAGATCCTCCGGACCAGGCATTCGCCTGCGAATGACGGATGAAGCCAACACAACCTATCCGGCCGAGCTTACGGATTGCAACACCTTCTAAAATCCACTGTGAGTATTATGAGATTTCGCGCAGTCTATCGCATTTGCAGTCGAGTTGCAAACAGATTGCGCCGGGAGATAATCAGCGGCAAATCGACCAGCATCCGATACGAAATCGGTTACTAGACGAAGTTACTAGACGTAGGGGAAAGGGAGTGTTCTATCTTGGGGAGGATGACTGATTTTGAACGACTCGCCGCTTGAGCGCTTCGGAAAAAACTGCGCCTTCCTCGATCGACAGTCGCAACTTCTTTAGCTCATATTCGATCAGCCGCCGGTTGTCGCTAACTAGCGAGTCTGAAACTCCCAGCAGACGGGCGATCTCAAGCTGAGATGGCGCCTGTGGGTTGTAATAGCAATGCCACAGCGTTGACAGCAGTCGAACATAACGCCGATCGTTGTTGTTCACCGCATGCCGCAGAGAGGAAAGGAACTCATCGGCCATCAAGACGACTCGTTCATCCTGTTCACCGCGAAGGAGAGCGTCCTCGGGCGTATCTCGAGTGTCACGAGCCTCCCTTCGAATCGCGCTGCCGTTTTCGTCGCCGGTTATCTCCTGATCGAGCGACGAAACGTTGTAGTCCTGAAGCGGAATCTTCGATAGCACCAATTGTCGAAGTGTTCGAACGTCGGCAGGCGAGTCTATCGCTCTCAGTACTTCTACGATGAGCTTCTCGAGATCAGGGTTCGACAGAATCAACTGCGAAGTGCCCGACCGCCCGACGAGCCGCGTGTCGCGCCTGGCCATGGCGACCGACTTAGCCAGTTCAGCAAAGTGACCTGAATCGCGAAGCGGCTTCGCCCGCGGCCATTCCTTGAGGCCGAAAATTTGATTGACCATGCGCTGCCGACGGGGCGCTTCGATCTTGCCGTTCTTTTTCGCGCCGGCTATATCGTCGTCCGGGAGACTTTCGACGTCATCGTCATCATCGATGTAGTCCATTTGGAGAGCAGCTTCACCGTCCAAGCCTGCCGCTCTCTTTGAGGGGCGACCACGTTTTGTAGAAGAAGCCGTTCTCGATTCAGAACCCGCGCCGAATCGTTTGAAGCGCGAGCTACCCTTAAGCAGAGCGCTCACCCTTCGAGCCAGGCGAAAAGACTCCGGATAACGCTTTCTCAGCCGAGCGCCGACCAGATTTGGCAGTTCGATTCGTGCAAGCTCGTTCTCGATCTCGCCGCTCGTATAGTTATTGTCGATGTAGTGTTCGAAGCGTTGTTTCTGGAAGAGCTCCAGAAATAGTTCCTGAGTCAGGTCGGCGTTGATTTCGGCCTGCGACATTACTGCCGCGCCGTCGGTTGCGAAGTGAAGCGGTCGCACTGCCGGATGACGAGATACAAGATGGAACAAGCCACTCCACAGAGCTTCCACGTCTTCCGCGTCAAGCACTCCGGCCCAATCGATCTCCCTCATTGCTCGATATTCCCACTTTCCGGCTAAACGTTATCGTGCTCAACCTATCAACATTGCGCTGCTTTGGCGCGCTAGTAATATCTTTTCGTCGGACTATGAATTCTTCCGGCTGATGTGACTCAAGCCGTGAACCGATCAAAAAGCTGGAGGCAGGAAGCAAACTGAGAGCGGGTGCATCACACAGGTGCTTCGTCGCGAAGGTTATTAAAACGATATGAACCGTGTCAAGTACCGCGAGGGCGGGGCAAACGCACCGGCGAATGTCACTTCCCGATCGTCGCTAACGTGTCGACTCGCCTGTTCTCCACATCCTTATATCATCACCGTAAGCCTGACGGAATACTATTTCGCATCTGGCGCTGCTCTCGAGCCACGGACCCAAAAACGGCGGAAATAACGGCCGTTTCATCATTTTATCCATGTGAGTGAGCTAAGTGTCAGTAGGCTTGAGGTCGGAATGATGGAAATACTCTTCTGGATCTCCGTTGTGGCAATTCTCTACACCTACCTCGGCTATCCGGCCGCTGTTTCACTGCTCGCACGCTCAAGAAGCCGCAAGATAATTAAGTCCGAAATAAGACCGACCGTTTCAATTGTGATCGCCTGTCATAACGAACAGGAATACATCGAGCGCAGAATCAACAACCTGATTGAATGCGAGTATCCACCGGGACTCAGAGAAATTATTGTGGTGTCCGACGGCTCAACGGATTTCACCGCCGAGATTGCACGACGATATTTTTCCTACGGCGTAAAGCTGTTTGCATACGAGGATCAACGGGGAAAGGCCACCGCTCTCAACATTGGAGTTGAGATTGCAACCGGTAACATCATTTTGTTCGCCGATGCGCGACAATCGTTTGAGCCCAACGTCATTAAGGCGATCGTTGCGAACTTCGCGGACCCGAGCGTCGGCGCCGTGTCGGGAGAATTACTGCTGGACGGCGGCGAGGGTTCTTCGGTTGGCGAAGGAGTGGGGCTTTATTGGAAGTATGAAAAATGGATTCGCAAGAGTGAGAGCGCGTTCGGCTCGGTGATCGGGGCTACGGGCGCAATTTACGCGATCCGCCGCAAACTTTGGAAACCGCTGCCTGAGAATACGATTCTCGACGACGTCTACACGCCGATGTCGATCGCTCTTGATGGACATCGGGTCATTTTCGAAGAGACTGCTCGTGCGCACGACGTCGCAACGGAATCAGCGACACGTGAGTTCGCGCGCAAAGTTCGAACGCTGAACGGAAATTATCAATTGTGCCAACTGATGCCGCGCGTGCTCGTGCCAAACAACGCGTTGTTGTTTCAGTTCTATTCGCACAAGCTAATGCGCCTAGCCTCGCCAATGTTCTTTCTTATATTGCTTGCAACCAATTTGATCCTCGCCGCCGGCTCAACCGGAACGGCTCAGTTGTTCTATCAAGCGTTCAGCATCGCTCAACTTCTGTTTTATTGCGGCGTGTTCGCCGGCGGATATTTGCTTAAGCGAAATCGCCGAGTCCGCTTGTTGAATTTTGCTTACGTGTTTTCGCTAATGAATGCGGCCGCGCTTGTTGGCTTGATCTATTTTGTGTTCAGCAAGCGAAACGTATGGGTGCGCGGAGAATAGATTCTCGATCCTTTACGATGTTCCCCAACTTTTGACAGCCTCTTGGCCCTCACCTATCATCGCAAATATGAAAGTCCTTTCGGCGGCCGAGATGCGCGAGGTCGATCGCTTAACCGCCGAACGCTACGACGTTCCAGGTCTGACTTTGATGGAAAACGCCGCGACGCGCACCGTCGAAGCGGCCGAAAAAAGCTTTGGCGACCTTGTCCGCAAGCGCGCCCTTGTGATCTGCGGGCGCGGAAATAATGGAGGCGATGGTTCAGCGATCGCTCGGTTGCTTCATAACAAGGGCGCTGTCGTTGATGTGTTACTGCTCGGGCGTGTTGAGAACTCGAGTGGCGACGCTAAAACAAACTTCGAAAGGGCGCTTACGATTGCCGAGTCTTCTCCGCGCGACTTTCGATTCGTTGAGATCGAGAGCATCGATCAATTTCGGCAGGAAGCCGCTTCATACCAGCACACAATCTTTTTCGACGCAATGCTCGGCACAGGTCTGACTCGCCCTGCTTCGGGGTTGTTCGAAGTTGCGATTCATCTGCTGAACGATCACACAGCCGACGCTGCGGTCATTTCGGTAGATATCCCATCCGGAATCTCATCGGACTCGTCAGAACTGATCGGACCTGCGGTCAAGGCCGGCCTGACCGTTACGTTCACCGCGCCGAAGATTGGCAACATCCTTCCGCTTGCGTCTGATTATTGCGGAGAGCTTGTTATCGCATCGATCGGCTCGCCAGCCGAATTGATTGACGCATCGGGCTCGCGATTGAACCTTGTCGAGCCCATTGACGTCGAGCGTTGGCTGCAAGAATCGCGGCGAAGCACTCACGCCAATAAAGGCGACGTTGGAAAAGTGTTGGTCATCGCCGGCTCTCGCGGCAAAACCGGCGCAGCGCGTCTGGTCGGCGAAGCGGCGTTGCGGGCCGGGTGCGGGCTGGTGACTATAGCTACCGCTGAATCTTCTCAGCCGGTGATCGCCTCCCTCGCGATTCCCGAATGCATGACCGAAGCACTCGCGGAGACCGAAGCAGGCTCCATAGCTCGCGACGCTGCGGAACGCGCCGTTGAGCTCGCGGCCGAGCGCGATGTTGTAGCGATCGGACCGGGACTGGGCTCGTCCGATAAATCAACGCGCGCATTTGTCGGAGCTGTGACGATGAAGCGTGAGCACCCAATGGTAATTGACGCCGACGCTTTGAACTGCCTTGCTCCGTGGGCCGAAGATCTGCGAGGCAGCGCCGAGTTGCCGATGATCTTGACACCGCATCCCGGCGAGATGTCGCGCCTCGTGTCCAGGCCGATCGCGGAAATCGTAAAGAACCGCGTCGATGTAGCGCGCTCGTTCGCGACCGATCACAACGTGATCGTGGTTCTAAAAGGCAGTCCTACAGTCATTGCAGCGCCCGACGCTCAAGTCTACGTCAATGCGACCGGTAACGCGGGAATGGCAACCGGCGGAACGGGAGATGTGCTGACCGGCATCATCGCATCATTCGTCGCGCAAAAACCGGACGATCCGCTAAGCGCTACGATCGCTGCTGTCTACTTGCACGGCTTGGCCGGAGACATCGCCGCATCAAAGATCGGAACTCGCGCGCTGATTGCTTCCGATATCTCGAATCATCTTGGCGAGGCTTTCATAGCACTAGGAGGCGAGGCCGAAAGGCTCGTCAGATGAAAACGACAACTTCTCCTGAACCCGAAACCCAAGACCCGAAACCCGAAACTCGTTCTGACGAGTTCGCAACGCATTCGCCTGAAGAAACCTTCGAGTTCGCAACGCATTCGCCTGAAGAAACCTTCGCGCTCGCAAAGAGCATCGGCGGACAACTCAAGGGCGGCGAGATATTTCTTCTGAGCGGCGATCTCGGCGCAGGCAAGACCGTGTTCGCAAAAGGCCTGGCGGCGGGCGTGGGGATTGATCCGACCGAGGTAACCAGTCCTTCATTCACGCTGATCAACGTTCACGAAGGGCGCTTGAAGTTTTATCACGTCGACTTGTACCGCCTTGAATCAGACTCTCGAGTTGATCTCGGGCTCGAAGAAATTTTCGAAGACTCCGCCGCCGTTACGGCGATTGAGTGGGCTGAGCGACTGCAGTACACGCCTTTGAATTCGAACCACGTAAGCATCGAGTATCTTTCCGACAGCGAGCGTAAGATCGAGATTTGGCAATCAGTCTAAGAGGCGGACGCGACGTGCTTCTTCGCCGCAAACTACCTTCGGCAATATCAGAGTCGGCTTTCAAGATGGCCACCAGGTCAGTCCTCATGTGTTTACGGGGGATTCGAGGCGGATAACTTTCACAGCCTGACTCCAGGAATGATTTACACTGTGCAGTTGAGGGCTCTTGGCGGGGCTACGGGGCAGTCGGATTGGAGCGACCCGAGTTCGCAAATGGCGACTTAGGATGAGGCTTAGGTGAGGGGCAGACTTGCTGAGCTTTTGTCCTTGAAGATCGGCCGGTGCTGTTATGTAGCTTCTGGCCTACAGATTGCGTTTCCGTGTAACACCTGGAATTCGGGTGTTATCAAGAAAACTGTTTAATACTTTAGTCGAGAAAACTGTATAAATCATGTTGGGCGTACAGGCGAGCGGTCAGTGTAGCCAAGACTGAAGTTGCAGAGGCCCTGGTCTTCCGTAAAAAATATTGCGGTAATGGAGGATAGCAAATGCTTTTGGATGACAAGAATGGATGGCACGATTTCATCTATAATCTCATCTATCCCGCGATACTAGGATCGATGCTTTATGATTTGTTTTCATTCCCTGTAAATGATAAATGGATATACGCGAGCCAGATTGTTCTCGTCCTCATTTACTCACTTGATTACTTGCATCTTTATCACGACCTGAAACCACCTTTAATTCAAGCTGTCAAAATGTTCGACATAATTGTCGATGGAGTCATTGCCTTTGCGTTCCGACTGGTCTTCGCCGCACTTAGCCATACTTGGCTCCATGTTGCTCCGACTGTGCTTGCGGTAATCCTTTTGCTTTTTCTTCTATACAATCTAAAACGTCATCCTGTGGCAAGAGCAATACTGCTGCTATTCACCACTATATCAGTAGGAAATGCCGTTCTCTGCTTCACCCTTGGTAGTTATTCTCTCAAGGTTTTCTTTGTGACGGTGCTGCTCATTTTTTTCGCTTATGTTTTGTATGTATTTTACGCCTTTCCAAGATATGAGTCTCGACAAAGGGCTGCCTCTTAGCATCTGAGGCAAGCGCTAGAGAAGGGCTATATTGTAGGAACCAGAGTACGCCCAACAAGGCGTTGCAAGCGGAGGCCGCGAAGTCGGCTTCTCATCGTTTCCGCAATGCCGTACGCGGCCCCGCTGAACGCGGGCGTTATGCCGCTAAACGTGTTGTGTGAGCTTGGCGGAACGCTTATGATAAGAATTGCTAAAGACATATAAACATAACAGGAGTTAAAATTAGTAATGACTAAGAGTAGGTCCGATAAACATACAATAAGAGATGGAAGTCTCGATTGTACAAGGTCTGTAAAAAGCCCACCTAAATCAGGCAGTGTTAGGTCTGCTGTTGTAGAGAGGGTGGTCCGAAAGGTCGCAAACAGACGAGATGATTCAGGGCATTTTAGAACTTCAGACGCTCATAAGTCGAAATCATGATCTGAAGGATGCAAAGACAAAAGTACAATGAGAACGTCTTCATCAATTGCCCTTTCGATCCATCATACAAGCTTTTATTTGATGCCATAGTTTTTGCTGTTTATGATTGTGGCTTTGTGGCTCGTTGTGCTTCAGAAGAGGACGACGGAAGCCAGATCAGAGTACAGAAGGTATATGGGATCATTTCCAATTGCCGATTAGGAATTCATGACCTATCCCGCGTAAGGCTTGATAGAAGTACAAAACTCCCCAGATTCAACATGCCCTTAGAATTAGGAGCATTTCTAGGAGCCAAGTATTTTGGTAGCCAAGAACAAAGACGGAAAACCTGCCTGATTCTTGATAGTGAAAAATATCGCTATCAGAAGTTCATCTCAGACATTGCTGGACAAGATATCCAAGCGCACGAAAATGACCCTCGCAAGATCATTGGGATTGTTCGTAACTGGCTAAGGGTTTACTCACCAGCGTCTATTCCGAGCGGGAGTGTCATCTCAAAGCGATATGAAGCGTTTAAGACTGATTTGCCTCTGTTGTGTAAAGAGCTAAAGCTGAATACTAGAGAACTCATATACAATGACTATGTGCTGCTCGTATCCAAATGGTTAAAAGTAAATACATAGAAGGTTTCCTTTCCTCCTGGCATAACAAGGCGCTGGACCGGAGCGCGCGAAGCGAGTTTCTTAACATTCCTTGAGTGCCGCTCGCGCGCCCGGTCAGCTTGACCGCTAGGCGCTAAATCAGATGATGGTTAAGTATCATGGCAAACAGTGAACACCTCAAGAAACTAAAATGTGGACCAGGAGATTGGAACGGTTGGAGAACACGGCATCCTAAGATCGAGCCAGACCTGAGCGATGCGGAGCTTAGCAGCGTCTACCTTAGCGGTGCGAATCTTAGCGGTGCGAATCTTAGCGGGGCGGACCTTAACGGGGCGGACCTTAGCGGGGCGGACCTCAGTGACGCTAACCTTGAAAGTGCAGACTTAACTGACGCGAATCTCTGTAAGACGAACCTCAACCATGCAAGCCTCAGTTCGGCAAGACTCGTTGCCGCGGACCTCGGCGAAGCAAATCTCCATGATGCCGACCTTGGCTACGTGGACCTAACTTTCGCCCACTTCATAGGCGCGAATCTCAGCTATGCGAATCTCGAAGAAGCGACGGGCGACGAAGCAGAATTCCAGGGAGCTAACATCAGCTACGTAGATATGACAAGCGCAATGGTGTCCGGTGACTTCACTGGAGCGAATCTTTATCACTCGGATCTCAAATCTGCGATTCTGGGCGGCTCATTTAGCGGCGCTGATCTTAGCGACACACTCCTCGACGGTACGACCCTTGATGGTGAACTCAGCGGTGCAAACTTAAGCGGTGCAATCATCAATGACGTGGATCTCAGCCTAGCGAACCTTAGTAAAGCTAATCTCTGTAACGCTAAGCTCACTGGCACGACGCTAAAAGGAGCAGATCTCACTGGCGTAAATCTCACTGGTGCCAAACTTGATGGCACGGATTTTACCAACGCTAAGATCGGGTTTACCATATTTGCGAACAATGATCTTAGCGAAGCGGAAGGGCTGGAGACGGTGGAACATCGGGGTCCTTCGACCATCGGCATAGACACAGTTTACCAATCCCAAGGCGTAATCCCGGAAGAATTCCTGCGTGGCGCGGGTGTATCTGAAAACTTCATTAGTTATCTGGCCTCTCAGGCAGACGAACCATTAGTGCGGCACTACTCGTGCTTTATTAGCTACTCAAGTAAGGATAAGCAATTCGTCGAAAAATTACATGCTGACCTGCAAAGCAAGAAGGTGAGTTGTTGGTATGCGCCCGAAGATCTAAAACTCGGAGAGAAGATACGAATTGGCATAGATAACTCGATTCGGAGATACGATAGGCTGTTGCTAGTGCTCTCTAAACACTCCGTCGAAAGTGATTGGGTTGAGAAAGAAGTCGAAACCGCTATGGAATTCGAGAGGAAAAAGGGGCGACTGATTCTGATCCCTATTAGAATTGATGGCACTGTCATGAAGGTCGAGATCGGTTGGCCGGCAGACATCCGAAGGACACGTAACATCGGTGACTTCCGGCGTTGGAGAACACCTGATACTTATCAGGAGGCGTTTGCCCGACTTATGCACGACCTTGAAGTGGAAAACTGAGAAGAAGCCCGTGCCTAACAACCACATCCACCGGAGCGCGCGAAGCGAGTTTCTTACCTCTTGGCCAATGCCGTTCGCGCGCCCCGGTCATCCCAACCGTTGAGACGCAGTTTGAATATCCCGCAAACCGATCGATGAACTGGAATAGCACCGGAGGAAGAGCTATCCGCATTGCAAGCGTGGGTCATGCGGACTTTGCTGCGACCATGATCGCCCTCGGAATCCTGGGCCTGATCAAAGGCGATTTCACCCCGACATGGACGGGCGTGCCCAAAGGTTTGCCCGCGCGCGAGGTACTGCCCTATATCTGCGCCATCATTTCTCTGGTATGCGGCATAGGCCTGCTCTTGAAGCGCGCAGCCGTCGTTGCTTCCCGCGTGCTGCTCGCCTATCTCCTGGTTTGGCTTCTGCTGTTTAGGTTGTCTCACATCTTCTTCGCTCCCACCGCGCTGGATACATGGTGGGCCTGCGGCGACACCTCGGTGATGGTGGCGGGCGCCTGGGTTCTGTACGCCTTGTTCGCCGGTGATCAGGACAAACTCCGCCTCAGTTTCGCCGCTGGCGACAACGGTCTGCGCATCGCGAGGATATTCTACGGTCTGGCCTTGATCCCCTTCGGCGTAGCCCATTTCACCAATCTCAAAGATACCGCTTCGCTGGTGCCGGGGTGGTTGCCATGGCACGTGGCTTGGGCGTACTTCACCGGCTGTGCCTTCATCGTGGCGGGCGTTGCGGTGCTCATCGGTGTGTATGCACGGCTGGCAGCCACGCTCTCGGCATTGCAGCTCGGCCTGTTCACGCTGCTTGTTTGGGTACCCATCGTGTGGAAAGGCGCCAACGCTTTCCAATGGAGCGAACTCGTCGACTCCTGGACGTTGACGGCCGGCGCCTGGGTAGTGGCGGACTCCTACCGCGGCATGCCCTGGCTCGCCGTAGGCAAGCGCTAGCGCCTTGCCCGAGCACAACTAGGTGCGGCAATCGGCTGATGAGGTCTCCGGGTTCCGAACCGCGCTGCTGATTCAATACATTCAGGTGTTGTTGACACTCTTTATCCGGAATCAAATAATCATAAATGTTAAATCACATGGAAAGGAGCACTATTGCCATGGCAGAAGCCGAACACAAGAACCTCTCCTCTCCTGACGAGACGCGCTCATTCGAGCGAGGCAAGGTAGAGGTCATCAACATAGGCGGCGGGACCGTAGGCCGAATGACGCTGGAGCCAGGGTGGAAGTGGTCACAGCATGTAAAGCCAATAGCCGGGACACAGTGGTGTGAAGCGCCGCACTTCCAGTATCAGGTATCCGGGAGGATACGCGTCCAGATGGAAGATGGGACCGAGTTTGAACTGGGGCCGGGAGACGTGTCAGTGTTGCCTAAAGGGCACGATGCTTGGGTAGTAGGAGATGAGCCGGTCGTACTGGTCGATTGGTATGGGGCGAGCAATTACGCGAAGGGCTGAGTCAACTACAGCAGCGCGGTCCGGCCGAAAGCCCCACGTAAAGCTATGGGACGCCCCATCGGTGTAGCTTGTAGGTGTAACCGAATCAAGTTTCCACGAGGAGCGTCCTATGACTAAGGTTGTCGGCGTCACTCTCTCGACAGTGAATGATACTCGATGCTGAAGTACAATTGGTTCGCCGGTTCACACGGTCATTACTTCTTTTTCTTTATGCTCCGACAGATCGTTTATCTTAGAGATGTGCTGGTCCGTTAGCTTTTGAATTTGATCGAGCCCGTCCTTTTCCGAATCTTCAGAGATCGTTTTGTCTTTGAGCATTTTCTTTAAATGATCGTTGCTGTCGCGACGAACGTTTCGTACAGCGGTGCGATGTTCTTCGGCGATGTCGTGAACCACTTTCACCATCTGCTTTCGCCGCTCTTCGGTGAGCGGAGGAATCGGAACGCGAATGAGCTTGCCGTCATTTGAAGGATTGAGTCCCAGCTCAGATGCTCGAATCGCTTTTTCGATATTCGCAAGCTGAGTCGGGTCGAATGGTTGCACGGTGACAAGCGTCGATTCGGGCACGTGCATAGTTGCAACCTGATTGAGCGGCATCTCCGTGCCGTAATACTCGACCGTAACGCCGTCTAGCAAGCTCACCGATGCGCGACCCGTTCGCACCGTAGCCAGTTTCTTCCGCGCGTCTTCCACGGCCGAATCCATCCGCTTGCGCGCGTCGTTCAGAATATCCTTAATCTCCATCAAAGCCTCCGAAAGTCTTAGAAGTCAGATTGTGGATTTTAGAAGTCGCAGTTAGGACAGGCAAGCTCACTCTGCTGAGGCATGCGCTGGCTCGGGACAAGGATCGGGTCTCACCACGGTGCCTACCCTTTCTCCGCAGACCACACGACCGATGTTACCGGGCGTGTTCAGGTTGAACACGTGAATCGGAAGCGCCTGTTCTCGACACAAGCTGATCGCCGAGGTGTCCATGACTTGAAGGTCGCGCTGAATCACGTCCAGATAGGTGAGAGTCTCAAACATCGTAGCAGTCTGATCCTTGTTTGGGTCCGCTGTGTAAATGCCCTCAACCTTAGTCGCCTTTAAAATCGCGTCTGCTTTGATCTCGAGCGCCCGCAATGCAGCAGCAGAATCGGTAGTGAAAAAAGGATTGCCGGTGCCGGCGGCGAAGATGACGATGCGTTTCTTTTCGAGATGTCGAATAGCGCGGCGACGAATGAACGGCTCGGCAACCTCGTGCATTTCGATCGCGCTCATTACTCGCGTGAACGCGTCCTGATGTTCGAGGGCATCCTGTAACGCAATCGCGTTTAGAACCGTTGCGAGCATTCCCATGTAATCGGCGGACGCACGGTCTAACCCTTTTGCCGAAAGCGCAAGCCCTCTAAAGATATTTCCGCCGCCGACTACAACGGCGACTTCAACCCCGAGGTTATGAACCTCTTTGACTTCCTGGGCTATCCGAGTGATCGTGGCCGGATCGATGCCGTAGTCCTGATCACCCATCAGAGCTTCGCCCGATAGCTTCAGAAGTATTCGTTTGTAGATCGGTTTCCCTGACATTGTCCGTGAGATTATGGCTGAGCTCCGGTTGATTGACAACAAAAAAGCCTCTCTTGCGAGAGGCTCTTTGTTTCAGTTCTTGCCGCCGAGCAAGTCCTGCACTTCCGCGCTCAGATCGGATGAGCGCTTTTCAAGCCCCTCGCCCATCTTATAACGCGTGAATCGGCGCAGTCTGACGTTCTCGCCAGTCTTCGAGATCATCTGGCCAACCAAATCACCCACCGTGATATTTTGGTCCTTGACGAAGGGTTGCTCCATCAAGCAAGTCTCCTGATAAAACTTGCTCAGGCGGCCTTCAACGATTTTCTCGAGCACTTGCTGAGGCTTGCCCGCGTTCTTCGGATCAAGGCGAGCCTGCTCGAGCGCGATCTCACGTTCCTTGTCGAGCACATCTGCCGGCACATCTTCCTTGCCTACGAAGCGAGGCTCGGCCGCCGTGATGTGCATCGCAAGATCGTGAACGAAAGTTCGAAACTCTTCGCTGCGCGCGACGAAATCGGTCTCGCAGTTGACTTCCAAAAGCACGCCGATTTTTCCACCCGCGTGGATGTATGAGTTGACGAGACCTTCGGCGGCTATGCGGCCTGATTTTTTAGTCGCAGTGGCAAGTCCATGCTTGCGCAGGATTTCGATCGCTTTCTCTTCCTGGCCTTCGGCTTCAGTGAGGGCCCGCTTGCACTCCATCATCCCTGCGCCGGTCTTCTCCCGAAGCGCCTTAATTGCTGCCGGTGTTACTCCGTTAGACATTACTGCGTAACTCTCCTGTGATTTTGGTTGAGCTCGTTAGTGAAAAGGAAAGAAGGAAATTAAAGCGGCTCTTGCGGAGCGAAACTTTACCTCTCACCTCACTCGGACGCTTCAGCCGACTCAGCCTTTGGCGTTTCATCGACGTTGGCCGACGGCTCACTATCAGCGGCTGGAGCGGTCGGAATCTGAAGCGCCTCGCCGTCACCGCTCGAGGCAGCTACGGCATCAGGCAGAGCGGCTTCTGGAATCGGTGGTGCGCCCGGCGGAACATAAGTCGTGCGCCGGCCGCCGCGACGCTCGCCACTTCGCCCGCGGCCTCGGCCGCCGCGTTCCCCGCGCTCACCCCGATCGCGAGGAGTCTCAACCGAACCAGCCGCTGGCGCCGCCTCCTCGCTCTCGGCAACTTCGCCGGCATCGGCCCCGCCCTCTTTCACGGTCTGCTGACCTTCGATGATCGCGTCGGCCATCTTCGCCGCGAAGAGGCGTACAGCACGCAGGGCGTCGTCGTTGCCGGGTACGATGTAGTCGATGCCGTCAGGACTGCAGTTCGTATCAACTATAGCCACGGTAGTGATACCGAGCTTATTTGCTTCGTGAACCGCGATCTCTTCCTTGTTCGAGTCTATGATAAAGATCACTTCGGGCAGTCGCTTCATGTCGCGAATGCCGGCGAGGTTCTTTTCAAGAGCCGTGTGTTCGCGTTCCAGCCCGAGTCGCTCCTTTTTCGTCAACGCGTCGAACCGCCCGTCGGTCCGCATCGCTTCGATGTCCTTCATTCGCTGGATCGACTTCTGCACGGTTTGAAAATTCGTGAGCAAGCCGCCGAGCCAACGTTGATTGACGTAGAACTGTCCCGATCGCTTTGCCTCCTCTTCGACCGCGTCCTGAGCCTGTCTCTTCGTGCCGACGAACATGAAGCTCGCGCCGTCCATCGACTTCTGGGTGACAAACTTCACCGCTTCTTTGAACAGGCGCTGCGTCTTCTGAAGATCGATGATGTAAATTCCGTTGCGCTCGCCGAAGATGTACTCCTTCATCTTCGGATTCCACCGCCTGACCTGGTGTCCGAAGTGGACTCCGGCTTCAAGCAGTTCCTTCATAGTTACAGTGACCAATCGAACCTCCTACAAAGTGAATTGGTTTATGTACTCACCGGTCTGCGTTCCAAATTGTCCTGCTGGAACAACCAATCGCGAAGGCCGGCAATGGAATCGAGTGAGGCGTGAAACGTGATGCGTGACCAATCGCGTTTGATGATCACGAATCACGCTTCACGATTCACGCTTTGTTATCGTTTCGAGAACTGGAAGCGCTTACGCGCGCCCTTTTGTCCGTACTTCTTTCGTTCTTTCGCTCGCGGATCACGGGTGACGAAACCGGCTTTCTTCAGTCTGATCCGAAATTCCGGATTCAACTCGACCAGCGCGCGCGTAATACCGTGACGCACGGCGCCCGCTTGTCCCGCAACTCCGCCGCCATCGACGTTGACCAGCACATCAAACTTGTTGACCGAGTCGGTCAAGTGAAGAGGCTGGCGAATCACCATTCGGTGCATCTCGTTCTGAAAATAGTCTTCGAACTTGCGCTTGTTGACAACTATCTCACCGGTCCCTGGTTTGATAAACACACGGGCAGTAGCGCTCTTTCGCCGCCCCGTACCGTAATTCTGAATAGCCTCTGCCACTGTCACTCTCCCTCTTCACAGGCCCGGATTGCCGGACATTCAAACATTTCTAAACTACAAGGCAAGCGGCTCAGGTCGTTGAGCCTTATGCGGATGATCGGCGCCGACATAAACCTTTAGCTTCTTGCCCATCTTTCGCCCAAGCTTATTCTTCGGAAGCATACCTCGAACTGCCATCTCCAGTATCCGTTCCGGGTGTCGCTTGAGCATTTTTTCCGCGGTCACTTCTTTCAATCCGCCGGGCCAGCCCGTGTGATGCCGGTAGATCTTGTCTTTCAACTTGTTCCCGGTGAAGACCGCTTTCTCAGCATTGACGATGACTACGTGGTCGCCCATATCGATGTAAGGCGTGTAAGTCGGTTTGTTCTTTCCCATCAGCACGCGCGCGACTTCCGTCGCGAGCCGGCCAACGGTCCTGCCGCTTGCGTCTATGATGAACCAGGCTCGCCTCTGCTCGAGATCCTTCCCGCTCGGAACGAATGTACCCATGATACGAATCTCCAAATAAGTCGTAAAGAAGACGAACGGAAAGGATACGAAATGGTCAATGAGCTTGTCAAGTTGCGCGCAAAACGTCGTGCGCTACGCGTCTAGCCGGCGATTTTGATTGACATAGAAAACGGCTTCGCTTATCCTCACTCATCCGCTGGAGTCGCGGCATTCGTCGACGGCAATGACGGAAAGAGAATTTATGAAGAATCTGCACGACAGAATAACGGTTGATGTCATCGCGAGCGCACCCAGCCCGTGGAGCACTTGCCTCGAGGCGGCTGACATCACGCTTTTCTCCGTCATGGAGCAGGACGCTCGCACAGGACCTTGAATAATTTTCAGCATCAAGCACGACAGCCGCCAGCGTCATCTTGATGCTGGCGGCTTTTGATTTTTTGGAGCAAAGAGACCCGAGTCGGAACAGGTGAATAATTACGGCGGTCACCAAACCGGTGCCTGTGGCCGCAGACAGATGCTTCATCATCGAAGCAGGAGATCGTCATGCTGTCGGTTACTTACCGTGAGCTGCTGAGGGGCAACAGAAACTTTCGAAGGCTATGGACCGGCCAGGTCATTAGCGAGCTGGGCACATGGTTCTCGTTCATCGCCGAGCTTGGTCTGGTTCGACTGCTGTCCGGTTCGCCACTTGTCACGACTGCTTTGCTTGTAGCGAGACTGCTGCCTTATCTGCTTGTTGCGCCGCTTGCAGGCGTGTTCGCTGATCGTCGCTCTCGCAAGCAGATAATGATCGCGGCGGACTTGATGCGAGCGATGGTCGCGGTTGCATATGTGTTCGCGGGAATAATCGGTTCCGCATGGCTTGTGGTTGCGTGCAGCGCTCTAATGGCTTCGCTGACGATGTTTTTCGAAGCCGCGAAGAACGCATCGATACCGAACCTGGTCACTCCTCGCGAGCTGTTGACGGCGAATGTGTTGATGTTTTCAACACGATTCTTGCAGTACACGCTGGGCTCGGCATTGGGCGGATTGACGGCGGCACAGTTCGGCTACAACACGGCGTTTGTCGTGAACGCGTTGTCGTTCGTCGCTTCGGCAATTTTTATTTGGCCGATACCTGCGAGCGCCACACGGCAGTCTGCCGAAGCGGCTTCGTCGACCACCGAACTCGCAACGGCGATGTCGGCGGAAGCCGCAGCCATAACGCCAATAGCAGGTAGCGAGCAGCCGGTGTCGTCGATGAAGGCCGGGTTCGTGTCAGATCTGCGCGAGGGTCTGCGATACATTCTGTCGACTCCTTTCGTGCGGGCGATCATTTTGGTCAACGTCGGCTGGGCCACCGGTGGTGGAATGACGACGATATTGTTCGACCGAATTGGCGGACGAGTCTTCGCCGAAGGCTCGACCCATCGCGGAGATTGGTTCGTAGCTGCGTTGTTCACGGCAGGCGGGGCTGGTGTGTTTTTAGGAATGATGCTTACGCGGCGTGTCGGCAGCTGGATCGCGGATGAGCAACGTGCCGGACATTTTATCGGATGGGCGTTGCTCATTCACGGTGTGCTGTTTTCGATCGCCGGCCTGATGCCGACACTTGCGATGATGGCCTTTTGGGTTGGGCTGAGTCGCTTGGTGCTTGGAGCTGAATTCGGACTCCAGGAAACGATGATGATGAGAGTGCTGCCCGACAACTATCGAGGGAGGGTATTCACGACCGACGGATCGTTGGAGCTTGCGATGATGGCGGTCTCAACAATTATCGCGGGCTGGCTGCTGACGTGGTTCGGCCCGCGTTCGCTGATGATCGCATCCGGGCTGCTCTCGGCGAGTCCGGGTCTGATATGGCTGCTGGCCTTGTGGTTCGCGCGCTTCAGCGTACCGACCCGCGCTGTGCGTGAGAGCTACGGAGATTAGCCGCGATGCCTGAAGCGTTCGAATACGGAGACGTGGTGATGAATCTCGTAGGCTTGATTCTACTGGCGGCGCTTAGCGGTGGCATAGTCGCCGTGTCGCTACGCCTGCGCGCGCCCATGTCTTCGGATCGAATGTGGTCGGACAATGATCGTTAAATAAGAAGCGGCCGCGAGGAATCTCGCGGCCGTTTCTTGCGATCGAACTAAAGGCGGTCGCCAATCTAATCACCAAACCCGGCGGGCATCACCTCGGTTTGCGCTTTGACCTTCTTGACTTGGAGCTGAACGATTTGAGAGTCGGGGGTCGCCGGCTCCTTCAATACGTGCTGACGATAGAGCTTCGCCATTCGCTCGTTTTCTTGTTTCTCGCGAATCCGGTCGCGTTGCTTTCGCAATTTTTCTTCTCGCGCGGTCTTCGCAATTCCCAATTCGTCGAGGTCGTGTTGAACGTCCTTGGTGATCAGCGTCTCGTCAAGCACCAGTGAGTGCGAAGCGCTGTTCAAGGCAACCGATTTGCCGCCGGCAAAGATCTCATGCCGGCCGTGCTCTTCGTACCATTTTGTGAGCGTTGCAGTCATGTGCATCTTCTCGATGATCTGACGCCAGCCGACACCAGTGTTGTAAGCACAGAACGAGATCTCGCCTTCCTGCGTAGCGTACGGAATGATGCACTGCTCAGTCCGGCGAAAATCATAGTTGAAGAGGTCTTGAAACCACATCCCCGCGATGAACAGGAAATTCCACCGATCGGCGCGTCGCTTTTCTATGTCTTCTACGGTTCGATCGCCAGAGACCTTGCCGTAGTCCTTTCCAGTCGCGCCGAACGTCTTGTCGAACTTCTTGAGCAGATCAGTTAGCTTGAAATGAGTCGGCGCTTTGAACGGGTCGTAGTTTCTCATCAAGGCAAGCGCCATCCCGGCAACCGACAAGAATCTGCCGCGTGCTGCGTCGTTGACTTTCATCACGTCCTTAGCGAGCTGTTCAGCGTTCAAGAAGGCGGTCACCGGCGCAGATTCCTTAGTCTCCTTGTCGATCATAACGGCCATTCCAATTCCGCAGTTCGGATGGCAACCGCACGTAAGCTGTCCCCAATCGTTTTGGGGTCCGTGAACCAGATCAGCCCAATCCGTGAACGTGCTCATAAACGAAATCGGGAACCAGTCACGAATCGGCTCACCCAATCCGGTTTGCGTCTTCACATCGTGAGCCATGTGCGACAGCGTGTAGCGCTGCGCGTACCGACGCTCGTCGGTTATCTCTTCGTCGCGGCCGGTGAAGGAGACGGGCTGAAACGATAGGAAGTTAATCTTCTTTGGATTGTCGAGAGCGAATTGGATAATGCGTCCCACCTGCTCGTTGTTGATTCCGTTAATGATCGTCGTAACCGGGACGATGTCAACGCCGGCGGCGTGAAGATTCTCTATAGCCCGAAGCTTGACATCGAACAAGTTGCCCACTTTTCGATGCTCATTGGCGGCATTTCCAATTCCGTCAAACTGAAGATAAGCGTAGCGCAGTCCCGCCTCTGCCGCTTGTTTGCAGAATTCAGGACTCTTGGCGAACTCGATCCCGTTAGTCGCAGCTTGCACGCTGTTGTATCCGACCTCGCGAGCGTATCGAACCGCGTCCAGAAAATAAGGTGACATCGTCGGCTCACCGCCGGAGAACTGCACCGACATCTGTCGTCGCGGCTTTATTGAAATGGCGTTGTCGAGCAGCGTCTTAATGTCTTTCCACGTAAGTTCGTGGACAAAACCAACCTGGTTTGCGTCCATGAAGCACGGATCACACATCATGTTGCACCGATTTGTAAGATCGATCGTCAGCACAGATCCACGGCCGTGCTTGATCGTGCTGGTGCCGTGCTTGTGAAGCCTCTCGTCGTTGTGCGCGCGAATGTCGCGGCCGGGGAAGACTTCTTCGAGGTGCTTGAAGAAAGCCGGGTCATTCGACATCACGTCTTCGAAGTGACCGTGCTTCTCACAGTCTTTGATCATTAAGATCTTGCCGTCACGCTCGACGATTTGCGCTTTGATCTCACCGACCTTTTCGTTGAGCAGAATTTCGTGAGGCAGCTTGCCATCTACGATCTGCTGGCGGATTTCAGGGATGCACTTCGGACACAATGAATCGGTAGTTCGCGGCCAGCCCAGTGGCGGCTTCGTCTTTTGGTAAGACTTCAACAGCGGTTTATCAGACCACCTGGGCGTGAACGAAGGGTTTTGTTTGATGCGATTGATGCGTTCGAAAACTGCCCATCCTCCGCGGGCGACGTAGGTCAAACCCTTCTCCGCGTATTTTACAGGTCTATACATTTTTTCTTTCTCCTGTCTGCGAAGCTCATTAGGTCTTTGCAGACTGTGTTGTTCGAATGCGCTTTCAACTAATAGCGCCGTGAATCCTTCGCCCCGAAATGAGGCGACTCCCGAACAATCGGGCTTAAGCTTTTTCCGTTTGCTCGATCTGGTAAATCGTTTGAATCGCCTGGACAGACTCGCGCCGCACGGCGCCTTTCACTCCCAGCTTTTGCGGATCTCTCCAACTATCGAAGGTTGCAACCTGGTGAACGCATGCGATTGTGCAATACGGTGCGCAAGCCTTCTTCGTCAAATACTCTCTACGAATATCCTCTTTGCCGTAGCTTGCCAGCGGTACTGCCGGATACCCTCTCTGCTGCGAACAATAGTGAACCAGTCCGTCCTCACATATGTACAGATAACGCCCTCCTGCGCGGCAACGCCACTGATTAGGCTTGCCGTCCACAAGGTTCTTCTGGAAGCCCTTCCAGCGAACGTGTCCCTTCTTGCCAAGGTCCTTCATTTTGAAATAGACATCACGCTCCGCCCCCTTGAGTGGCTTGAGCGTGCCCAGTCCGTCGTGAATGATTCCAAGCGAGCTCGAAAACCCGAGCTTCACCGCTCGCTGTCCTACCGTCAAAGCGTCCTCAGGGGTCTTAATCCCGCCTCCGATCACCGAGTTGATGTTGACTCGGAACTGGGCGAGCTCCGATAACCAACCGAGTTTCTTGTCAAGCACCTTGAGACTCTTTTTGGAAACGTCATCGGGTTGAACATTGTCGATGCTGATCTGCATATACTCGAGGCCGGCTCTGTTAAGCTCTTTTATTTTCTCCTGAGTCAAAAGGTATCCGTTCGTGATCAAGCAGGCCAACATTCCACGCTGGCGAATCTTTCTGACAATCCTTTCAATCTCCGGATGCATCAACGGCTCTCCGCCGCTGATGATGATCGCGGTCGTTCCGAGGTCGGCAAGCTTATCCAGGCGCTCGAACATAACTTCCGTTGGAACGGGAGCGGAAGAGTCGTCATATTCGTTGCAATAGGTGCAGGCCAGATTACAACGCCGCATCGGAATAATATGCGCAAGAATCGGGTGGTTTGTCGATAACAGACCCTTCGCCATGAACTGATATGCGCGAAGGTACATTTTTATCCGGCTAGAAATCTTCATCTCGACTTTGATTTAAAAATTGAAGCTGTCTTGTGCGACTGAGCCACTGAACAAATCTCGCCCGAAGACGTAAACAGGGCTAGAGCAATCGACATACCCCCACAAGTTTTTTCCCCACCTGTGCCGTAAGATCCATCTGTTTCAATAAATAACCACTACCAGAAGGCTCTTCTACCAACCCTCTGCACAGGCTGAATCAAGCTTTTGACTCATCACCTGAAAAGGCCATTCCAACCGCTGCGACCTAATGACCCAAAACAACTCAAACCATATTGCTGGCCGTCATTTTGACCCGATTGCACGGTGGACCTGTCCTTCTTCAAAGGTTGGGCACGATATCATATCGATTCTGCATAATCAAATACAGCAATGAAAAAAGGGACGGAGGTAGCGCGATGACTATAGACACTTCCGACGAGTCAATCGGACTGAGCATGACGTCAACGGGGAATTCGTTGCCAACTTTCCTGCGGCCCTAGAGTTCGAGTGGGATACATCGATCGGTTTTCGCTTGCTGCCCACGAACTAGCGGCATCGTTCGTTGTACGCTCGACTATTGAAGTAGCAGGACGGCTTCGAAGATACTCCTGGCAGCCAGGCTTCGAAGGTGCGTTCCAAATCTTCTCTTGCTCGCGAGGGAAGTTTTGATGATCATGTATGCCGATACCTTCCTCACCGGTTTCACGCCCCCAACATGTCAAAGTTATGAGTGTTGGTGACTCACTATGAATAAATTGTTGCTTTCTCTTTTCGCAATTGCAGCTTCTTTGTGTTTATGCGAAGCCGCTCGAGCGAATACGTTTTACGTTGCAACTTCCGGGAGCGATTCAAACGCGGGAAGTCAGAACCAGCCCTGGCTCACTTTGCAACATGCCGTCGATAACATTAATCCCGGCGACACGATATTGGTCGAATCGGGCACTTATGTCGGATGTCGAATTGGACACTCCGGCCAATCCGGATCGCCTTGCACCCTGAAAGCCGATACCGCAGCAAGCGTTCTCGTGAACGCTCCCGGGCCTTCGAATCGACACAATAGCAACATCGAAGTTGAATTGTTCGGAGACATCGTGCGCTACTGGATTATCGATGGCTTCGAATCGGCAAACTCGCCGCGCTATGGTTTCGACGTTCGGGTGACTGACTTCATCGCCGTTCAGAATTGTTATGCCCACGGCTCCGCGCTTACGGGAATATTTCTCGCGTTCAGCGATCATCCTCTTATTCAGAACAACGAAACGGCATTCAACGGCGAGCACGGCATTTATGACAGCAACAGTGGTGACTTCCCCACGATAAGAGGAAACAGATCGCATCACAACCACGCTGCTGGAATCCACATGAACGGTGACCGGACTCAGACACCCGGAGATGGCGTCATCTCATTTGCTGTTGTCGAAAAGAACGTCATCTATGAAAACGGCGCCGGCGGAGGCTCTGGCATAAATTGCGATGGTGTGAGCGACAGCATATTTCGAAACAATCTGCTCTACAATAATCACGCAAGCGGAATATCTCTGTACGCAATAGACGGCGCTGAGGGATCAAGCCGAAATAAGGTCTACAACAACACGATAGTTATGGCTTCGGGCGCTCGCTGGTGTGTCAATATTCCGGTTGCTACGCAGGGACAACCTAATCCAACCGGCAATCAGATCGAGAACAACATTCTATATACACCCGACACTGTTCTGAGAGGTTCTGTCTTAACATACAGCTCGGCGGTTTCGGGCTTCGTTAGTGACTACAACGTAGTAGTAAACAGATTCAGCATCGATGGCGGGAATAGCACGATATCGCTCGCGACATGGCAAGCCCTCGGCTATGACCTTCACTCACTCATTGCTAGTCCGTCTGCCTTGTTTGTCGATCCTGCGAATAACAACTATCACCTGAGACTGAATTCGCCGGCGATAGCGGCCAGCGCATCGCTTGCTGAAGTCACGGACGATATTGAAGGCTCTCCGCGTCCGTTGGGCAGTGCTTACGCTATCGGAGCCTATGAAGGTCCTCGCAATCAAGGCTTCAACGACGGCGCCGGCTGCAACACCATCTCCGGCTGGGCCTGGGATGCCAATAATCCTAACGGCACCGTAAGCGTCGACATCTACGACGGGAACACTTTGATCGGCACTTCGCCAGCC
>Ga0207663_10000067_pt1 | contig 51545 bp, 77 predicted proteins | sample LARL53metaG_FD_184346 | JGI IMG/M metagenome (GOLD analysis project Ga0207663, IMG submission 184346) | Corn, switchgrass and miscanthus rhizosphere microbial communities from Kellogg Biological Station, Michigan, USA - LAR L5-3 metaG... | ecosystem: Host-associated > Plants > Roots >...
GTTTGCCCGAATACTTTAGACGCGGCTACAGCCGTGTTTATAACAATTTCTATTTCGGCGGCCGCCTTTGCGGCTTTAGCCTGTTTAGCTTTTTCGGCATTAACTTTTTTAGTGTATTCTGCTTCTATCTTTTTCTTAGCATCCGCATTTGTACCCGCACCGTCGATCTCATACTGCATTTCCGTTTCCAAAGCGGCTTGCCTTGCTTTAGAAGCATTTATAGCGAAATCTGTATATGCGCTGGTAGCATCTATAGCTATTTGCGCGGTTGCCTGGAACTGTTCCGCTTTACCAATACCCTGCACCGCATCTTTAGAAAAGTCAGAAAATAGGTTACCTAACCCAGCATTACCGGTTACACTAGATAAAACGGAAGACGATTTTTGAAGTATGGTAATTGTCTCTTCGATTATCTTACGTTTTGCCGCTTCAGTATCTTCGAGATTCTTAATGCCTTGTTTACTATATTGCTCGTCTAGTTTGGCCTTTTTAAGAAGCAGCGCATTATATTGCTTACTATTTTCACCATAGGTAAGCTTCGCGATTTCAAGTTCTTTAGTCAAACGAGCAGAATTTAAATTGTACTCATTTTCTGATTGAACCCTTTCTATCTCCAATAACTGCGCATCCATTTGCGCTTTAGTGAGATTTCGCGCTTTGTAGCTTTCGATTATTTTTCTGCTCAGAATGGAATATGAAGTAGCAACTTCGTCGAGTTTCTTATCGATTTCCCCTATATCGATATTATCTTGCCCGATTTGCAAGGCGTTACCGAGACTATTTCGATCGCGCGGATCGTTGGTTAAAGACGTATTCGGTAGCGCGTCGGGTTTTGTATTTAAAGGAAACAATGAACCAAGAGCCGCGATTTGCCGTTGCTGCCTGACCTTCGTTATCGCATCGTCGCGTAATTTCTGCAAAGCGATAAGCTTTTCTGTTAAGTCCTGGTAAGCGCTTGCGAGCTTTTTAGTATTTTCTGTTTCTTTTCCCTGGTGCTTTGCGTAGTCCTGGATAATGCTGTCCTGTAGCGCCAGCATTGTTTTTTTAATCTGTTCTTCTAATACCTGGAAGCCGTCTTTAGCGGCTTTATAAGAAGGCGCGAGATCATGCAAACGACGTTTCAGGTCTTCGATACGATTCGCTATGTCGCTGCCAGGTGTAGCAGAACCGGGCAATTTACTGAGCTCGGTAATTCTTTTTCGGATTTGTTCGACGCTGGTTAACTGCGCGTCGGTCAGTTCTACTTGTGCTTTCTCTGCTTTTTTAAAAACATCGGGGTATTTTTGCTCGTATAATTCCAGATTAGCTTTTATGGCTCCGTATGTAGCTTTGAGGTTATTCAACACTAAATCGCCACCTTCATGAAGTTGACCGGATTTAACCGCTTTAGATAGCCCGTCGTACGCTGTACCCGCGTCGATCAGAGCTATTTGTAGTTGATTAACGCGTTTTTTCACGTCATCTATCGGTGCGTTCGCTTTGAAAAATAAATTAGCATCGTTAGCAACTCCCGCCATAAACGCCCCGAAGCTTTGATCTCGCGCATTTTGAAGATTATGCGCTAAATCGGCAGCGCTTAGATTCTTATCAATTGAAGCCTGCCCGATTGCCGGCTTAAACCTCAACCAGAATTCCTGCCACGACGTAGAGTTTATAGTTTTTGCTATGGATGAAGCAATGTTATTAACGTTAGTTACAATATTCTTAAAAAACTGGTTAATGGCCGTATTTTCATCAACCATTTCGCTAAACGTGTTTTTCAGATTGTTAACTGAAGCCTGTAAGCTGTCAACTTTGTTAACCCCAGGCGCGAACGTTTTATCCAATTGCGCAGCGAATTTAGGTAGGATATCGGCGGTTAACAGTTCGCCGGCTTTTTCCATATCGTGCAACTTTTGAACAGATACGCCTATCGCATCGGCCATTATCTGCACCGCGCCGGGTATGGCCTGTCCTAGTTGTCGCTGTAATTCTTTGCTTTGGATAGTTCCTTTCGAAATCATTTCCTGCAAAGCGTAAAACGCGTTGCTTGTTTGCTCCGCTGATAAATGCAGGATACCTGAAGCGCGGGCCACCGAATTAAATATTTTATCCGCTTCGTCTAAAGAAAAATTAGACGCTTTGGCCGCACCGGTAAACAAAGCATAAGCTTTCGCGGTCGATACGAATTCAATTCCTAGGCGGTTAGCTGTTTCTTTTAAAGTTCTCAGCTTTATATCCGCGAGTTCGGTATTGCCTAATATATACCCTAAACTCGTACGGGTTGCGTCAGTCGACAAGGCTAAATCGAAAGCCTTGTTTACCGCTTCCATTGCGGCCGCTATCGTAAATAGGTTAGCCGCGTATGCAGATAGTTCGCCCTGCAGGTTACCAATTACCGATTTATAGTTACCGACATTTCGCTGGTGATTACCCATCGAAGCGTCGAACGCTTTTAGTTTATCGTTTAAGTCGTTGTAAGATTTAATTTGGGCTTTTATAACGGGATCGGTCGAAGTAAAGCCGTCTTTAGCACTTTTTATCTCATTCCCCAGTGCTTTTAATCGGGCCGCGGCTTCGTTGTAGCTGCCGGTGGCCGCGGTTTGCGCCTGCGCCGCCTGCTTATTCGCTAAAGCCAGGTTCGACATAGCCAACCTGTTTTGCGCTATCTGGGTATTAAGCGTTGCCTGCGCTGCGCGTTGTTCTTTAACGGTTGTTATGTACTGCTGATTAGCCAGGTTCGAAGCGGATATAGCAGATTTATTATTCTGCTGTACCGTAATAGCCTGCTGCGCGGCCAGCTTGCTATCTGTGAGCGCTTGTTTTTGTTGTTCCAGGGAAAGTGTTTCCTGGACGATTGCAAGCTTTGTAGCCTCTTGCTGCGCTTTTAGATTCTGCTGCTCTACTTTGTATTGCTCTGCCGCGACTTTGGCGTCACTTACGGCAACCTTATTCGCGTTTATTACTTCGTTAAGGTTGGTAATCGCGGTCTGCTGATCGCGCACCTGCTTAGTAAGGTCAACAACTTGTTTAGCGTAATCGACAATAGCCTGCTGACTCGTTTCGTCTACCAGCTTTATCGTACGCTGCCCCATTGAGGCGTTAAGCGCTTCGATCGATTTCTTAATAGCTTGTACGGACGCATTTATCCGTTTGAAATCTTCGGTTACCGCTGCGGAAAACTCGTCTGCTGTGCCTTCGCATTCACGTATAGCGGCATTAAGGCCGTCAATGTCGAAAAGCTGTTGATACGGAACTGGATTGGCCATTGAAGTAAATTAGCGTGTGGCAAAGTCCCGTTTTGCTAAGGGTAAAAGTAATAAAAAAATATTTGTAAAAATAAATTTGTTATTGTCGGTAAAGGTGGTAACTTTACGGAATGAGAAAAGCACCACCTTTAGTTTACTCTGAAAAAATCGATACAAAGGTTACCCCGGAAGTATGGAAACAAATTAAGGAATTAGCTAAAAAAGAAGAACGCAGCATTTCAAGTATGATGCGCGTATTGTTAAACGAAGGGATCGCCCAAAGAACCCTTGAACCTATAGCGCCATGAGAACGATATTTATTATTGCCGGGGCAGTCGGGCAACTTATCCCGGCATTCTTTATAATTAAAACATTTTTAACCCTTATATTTCGTAAACCCGTATGAACCTTACTGAGAAAAAGAAAATTCTTTATAAAGAGCGGCCGACCGCCCGTAAAATATTCGCGGACAGTAACTTTTTTATTTATCACACCGAAACAACGGCCGGCGCAATAGGTTTTAAAGTTCCGGTCGTAGAAATGGGCGAACTGCCTTTCGGGGAAACAGAACAAGGACAATTATTAATACGCTGGATACAATGAGTAATTTAAATTATGTTATCGGGGACATAACTCCGGAATACGTTTTAACGGAAATACAGAAAGGCGAAGCTTCTAAAGAGCAGTTGTTAGTTTTAATACAAAATTACGGTGAGCAGGAATTCGATAAAGGTTCTTATACGGAATCGGGCGGTTACAGAGACAGCTATATACAATGAGACTAATTAAACTAATCCGGCAATTCTTTTGCCCGCATGCGCGAATGATGAAACTTTGTGAAAACAAAGAAAAAACTGTTTACTGGTGTCAGGCTTGCGATAAAACCAAAGTAGTTTAATGAAGTACATGGGTTCAAAGGCTCGTTTAGCCAAACATATTCTACCTATTATTCTTAAAGACCTTAAACCCGAGCAAACATACGCGGAGTTATTCTGCGGTGGGTGTAATCTTATCGATAAAGTTGTACACCCACACCGTTTAGCCAATGATGTTAATAAACCGCTTGTTGATTTATGGATCGCGCTGCAGCAAGGCTGGGAGCCGCCTAAATGGGTAACAAAAGAAGATTACTATCTCATTAAAGAATACAGAGATACTTTATACGACAATTGTTTAGTCGGTTGGGCCAGTATTTGTTTAAGCTATTCGGGTAAACCGTTTTCGGGTTTCGCGGGGTTGCATACCTCGGATACTGGGGTAACACGCAACTACCAGCAAGAGACGTATAACTACGTTCAAAAACAAATACTAAACCTTAAAGATGTAAAATTTACCTCTCTCTCTTATAATGAAGTTTTATTACCTGATAACAGTATTGTTTATTTAGATCCGCCTTATAAAGATACTACGGGATATCGTGTTAAATTCGACCACGAAAGGTTTTGGGATTGGAGCCGTGAAACGGTTAAAAATCATAGTCTTTTTATTTCGGAATACTCAGCGCCTAAAGATTTTATTTGCGTTTGGAGCGGCGAACTAAAAGGATCGCTAAACAGAAAAGGTATTTACTCGGGTAGTCGTTCTACGGTGGAAAAACTATTCGTCCACGAATCGCAACTAGATATTTAGCTAATCACTACAAACCAATCGTTACCGTAAACCTGGTTCTGCGTTACGGCATTCCCTGGGTCCGTGGTCGTAATTGTATTATCTGCAAACGCAAAACTACCGTCCGGTAATGAGTGTGCGGTAACGGCTTTATAAGAACCCCCCGCGGCCGCCGTTAAATTCAAATAGCTGTTAATCTGCCAGTCGTTTATATCTATAGTCAACGTAGTACCTGCGAGCACTTCTACCGTTCCGATAGGCGCGTCTGCGCTGGAATACTTATGTACCGTAAAAGCTACGGCGGTATTGTTCACCAGTACGTACTTTCCTGTTTTTAGCACAAGCTGCGGTAATTGGCCGTATTTGTTGATCCGGCTAAACGGTTGATCGTAGAGCTCGATTTCACCGATATTAACTCTACTGTTTACCCGGACGTTCGGGGAATACAACCCCTTGTTTATGTACGTACGGCCGTTTATCTCAATATAAGAGGCTATAAACAACGGAATACAGGCCATATTTGCCCCGTCGTCGAGATAGTACGTTTGCAGTTTGACGGAGAAGTCCAGGTCGTAGTTATTGTTACGTCGTGTACCGGTAGAAACCGCTTTAGTTTGATCGACCGTACCTTCAGGCGTATAACTTTCAAGGGACAGGTTTAAACGCAGTTGACAGTAAAAATCCGGTACTAAAGACCAATCGTAGTAAAAGCTATCCCGGCTATTACGCCATTTTACGGAACAAGTATAAAGGCTGGCCGTAGCCGCGTCTATTATCTGGAAGTAATTTGATACGCACTTAACCGTTAAAGTTGCGGTATTATAGATTTCATACTGGTATTGCCCGAGCGGCACGTTAGGCATAGTAAACGCAGCGTATAGCCTGTACCCGGTTTGCAATACTACCGCCTGCAGTACAGTACCGATAACCGTTCCGTCGTTTAACCTGAGCTCTAAATCGGCTACCTGGTCCGCGTCGTAAAACGGAATATCGGCATTAATATAAAATCCGGTCTGTTCACCGGAAACCAACTGCGGTAAATAGCTTTTAGCGTCAGCGATCCCGAGGCGCGGAAGGTTAACCGATTGTTCATCGATAACGCTGCCGGCGTACCAGCGGAAAAAGTTATTATTATTTATTTGGCTCATTCGTTGACATTTCCGTTTTCGTCGCAAGTAAATAAAGCTACCGGCGGCATACCCGCACCGCAAATTGATAAAATCAGCGGGCGTCCGGCGTTCAAAGCTTCTAAGTCTTCTTTATTCGGGAGCCAAACGGTTCTTACATAAGGAATACCGTCTTGCTCACCTACTAAAGCCGATACCGAGTAACATTGTTCGTCGGTCATATCCGCAGGCCTATTAAAAGTCGTATTGGCTTCTGGAAAATGTATTGCTCTCATAATTGGTTTATTTTTGCTTCATTTTATCGATGTCCTCTTTCATTCTATCGTTGCGCTCCTTTAGCATCTCGATAGCCGTTCTAAACTCAAACATACTGAATTTACCCGGATTTTCAAGATTATTTTCTGACAGGGCAAAAAGTGTTTTCGTATGTGCTTTATCCATAACCGTTAAGATGTTTTCTTTGTGGCCCTGGATAAAGTTTTTAGGCTTATTGTAGTCAAGTAATTTATTATAAGCAACACGGATAGCTTCGGCCTTGTCTTCCCCTGTTAAAGTTTCTTCGCTCAATAGTTTAGCGTACCGGTAAAGCGCATCGTAATAACTTACGTCTTCGTCTTTATCAAAACTTTGTTTCAGTTGGGCATTAACTTTTTTTTTAACAGGTCCACGTAATCGGTTATTTCACCGTGCGTAATTCCCGTTTCCGCGATAAGCTTCGACAAATTATTAATGTCGGTATCAGTTACGATAGAATGCGTTTCACCGTCAATATTTTGCACCATACAGGCGAAGGCCATAGAAGTATAACTGATACCTTCCATAACGCTATAGAGGGATAGCCGGAAATTGTTAAGCTCGTTACTCAGGTCTTCTTTGCGGTCGTTGGCTGCCAGGCTAACGATAGAATCGGTATGCGCAATAACGCTGGGGGTATCCGACCCGATACCGGCATCCAGGATAAGGCACCGCTGAAATTTTTGCCAGTTGTATTCCGGTATTTTATGGATATCCGGATCGAAAAGGGTTATGTTTCTTATTTGCATGCGGGCATAAGTATTGAAAATTTATGCTTTAGATTATCAGCGTTTACTTTTTGGATGTGTTCTTTTGCTTTATGGGTGTAATCGCGATTATAACTTTCAATTACTGATTTTAACCACGGTAGCCCAAAAGATATTAACAGACCGAAAAATTGTATATCTTTAAAATTTGCGCCTCTTGTTGCGTGAAAATTAGTAAACCATTTACGGCGCCTAATTTGAATCCAAAATACCCATTTCATAATGTTGGTTTTATGCTGTTAGAATTTTTTCTACTTCTTCGAAAGATACTTCAACCTCTACGCAGTCGCCGACCGAATGTATGATCGTACGACCTTCGATTTCGGCAGGGTAAAACGCTTCTATACTGCTTATGCGAACACAACCCATGCGGAATTGATATTCGTCTTCAGCGCCTTCGAGGCCTAAATCTTTTAAAGTCGAACTGCTTCGAGTATTACACAGAATAGGAACTTTTAACCACTTTAACATACCGAATTGCTTTGAACGTAACTAACTGTAAATAATAACCGGAAACCCGCGTTCGGGTAAGAAAGCCATTGTGTATCTGCTTCTTTTTTCTCTACCGATTTCTGAGCAGACCGGTTTAGCCAGTACGCGAACTCCGGGAATACCTGCGCATACGTTTCGTCCGCGTAGTCGTCAATACTTGAAACACGGCCGTCTTTTTGCAGCACGGATATAACCTGAAATTTTATTTCTTCGAGGGTTAACGGCACGGCACCAACGCCCAGTTGTCCCCAAAAAGTAAAAGCAAACTGCCTTTTAATCGTGCCTATCATAAAGCGGTCAAACTCTCCATACTTTTCGTGCCCGGCTGCTATGAAATAGCTTTGCGCTGCACGCGTATCGTTTGGCAAACAGTACTCATAATCGCCGTTATCCAATAATGCTTTAGGTAGGGTTACAAGGCCTTTACTACCCCATATCTCGCGAAAAATCTGAGCTCTGCCGTAACTTTTTTGTATGTACGGCAAATCGGTCGCTATTTTAGCGGCAAGGTTTGAAAGTATGGTGTCTACGCCGGTCATTAGCTTATCTGTCTTTCAAGTTGGTTTATTACAAAGGGTGCAAGCTGCTGCGCTGTATTCTCAAATTCTGTATCAGGTAGCCCGATTATATTTTCACCGAATCTGGTCATAAGCGAAGCTGTTTTTTCGTTCGGATCGATGTAGATCATTTCGGTATTATCAGTTATTACGTCTTCTTCGGCCCTGAATTCGCCGGTTAACAATAAGTCTATCGGCCGGAATCGGTTTTTATATTTAAAGTTCTTGTACTCCCCGAGGTCAACACCTTTACTGTCTAAGCCTTTATCGAGTTGCGCGTCGTTCGGCTGCAAAACTATTTCCTTATTTTGGTTAATAGCTTCAGCAACCGCAAAATTAGCGTCGATTCTGTTCAGTGCTAAAACGCTTTTCAGGTCTATCATATTCAAACAGTTTTACTTCACCTATTAATCGATTTATGTCCCGTGCCATTTGTTGCCCTATATACGGCTTGCTCTTATCGTACGCAGACAATTCGCGGTACCGCTTTTTTAAGTCCCGTATGTCCTGTTGAGCTTGTTCGTATTCCGCTTCGGTGTTTATCATACGCACCCAACGATTAAAGGCGTTACGTTCACTTCTGATAAAGATTTTACGCCTTCCAAAACTAACACCCCCTTATCGTTTACCACCGTATAAATTTTATCGGTCCACGTTTTAATCAAGTGCCCCGCCTCGATAAGTATTCCGTTTCTATCTCTCATGTTATCCTAAATAAGCTTTTTTAACACGGGCATTGTTTACGCACGGCAAGCAGAGTTCATTAAACCCGGACAGATCCACGTTTAACGCCGCGATTATCTCTTCGTATTTTGTCTGCAAGCCTGAAGTACCGTTTTGCTTATCCCCGTCACGAAGAAATATTATTCCGTCTTTAACCTGTTCCAGTAACGCGTTATTCCGCACGTTCATTAGGATGTACGTAAGAATGTCCAGGGCGTACCGCATAGAAAGCGCATCGTAGAACATCGCTTTATTCCGGCAAACAAAAGCGGATATATCGCAATTAACCGAGGCCTTAAAGTTAATCCCCCAGTTGTTAAAATCCGTATAGTTTACCAGGTTCGTATTAAACAGCAAATCACCGTTTAAGTTGTTCGCATCAACCCAAAAAGGCTGAACGTTCAGGTACTTGACGCGCTTCATGAACTGCGTGTAGTAATTCTCGTTACAGCTGGTGCAATTCGGAACGTTCACGTAGTCCAGCGTCTTTTTAATACTTTGGCCGGCTCCTAAATCTGTTTCAAAGTATCCCAGGTAATAAACGCCATTATCCGAAGGTACCGGGATCGGTATGTCCAGTGTTTGCACGCTGCCACCTGTCTGGTTATAGTTAAATGGTATATACGGCGTTGTGGTTTCACCGATTGTAAAATTCACCGGCTCCGCGCTTTCCGAAGTGAATAAATAAAATTTCATATCGGGACACGGCATATCGGCCTGAAAAGCTATCTGAAAAATATTAAGGCTTATGTCGTTGTTCCACTTTAATGAAAGCATAAGGCCTACGAAACGTCCCTGGTTCGCGTTTAAGTGATAAGGATCAGCGCGGCCATTGAACAGATTGAAATCTGTTAATACGCTCTTTACGTTATTAGTGATTTTTTTAATCCGGATAACGTCACCCATAAATTTAGTAACACTTCCCGTTTTCAAAGCGGTTAAAACTACTGCCTGATCGCCACCTACAGGAATAGCTTTTCCGATAACATCATTGGTTAAATAAGTAGGCCCGTATATCGCCGCGTCTGCTAACGTTACGGTAGGCGAAAGGCAGGTATTAACGGCGGCGGGTATGTACATTTTATTTTCCGGAATAAGGTGTGGGCAGAAATTTAATGCCGGCTTCGGTGCGCATAGCGTTGCAGGCCATAGTTTGACACTTATCTTCGCTATCCGGATAATCTTGCATAGTATTTTGGTTTTGAATCCAAACCGCTAAAGAGGCTTTAAGCGCTCCGATTGCTGTTTTTGCACCGGCTAAAACTATCGGTAAACCCGATTCGGATATAAAACCCTGTACGTGTTGTTTAGCAGTTTTCATAAACCAAACCTACAATTAAATATTTACATTTCCAACGGGTAGCCATTTCTCAGCCGGGCAAATTTCACGCTCTACGCGTAACTTCGCTTCCAGCTGGCAGCCGCACAGACCGCAGTACTCACCGTAAATCGCCTGCGTCCTTATATTTGGGCATTCAAGGCATATCTTGTGCCGTTCGTCGAAAAGTTCCTGGTTAGCCCCCATTATGCGTTTAACCTGGCCGGAAATTATGCGGGGTAGGCTCATACTGTGGCTAATTTACTTATTTTGTAGAAAGGGTAATCGTAATATTCAGCGTTAAACGAAGCGAACTTAGAATGATCGTTCCGCATTATCGGCCTATAAATACCCTGACAATCTAAAAACATTTGTGAAAAATGTTGCAAATCTTTTAACTCGATCCAATGCGAAGCATACGGATCAAGATAGAATAACCCGATATCTGTTTTAACAACCGCTACACTGTGATAGTATTCCGGCATAAGTCTAACAACTAAAACGTAAGGTATTACCTGGTGTTCAAAGAGTTTATGATCATCTTCGCGTTGCAGTATATCCCAAATATATGACTTTGGTAAATGCGGGTAAGATTGTTCGCAAGCCGCGACCCCTTTCATAGTAATTTCGGGGGAAAATGTTGCTAAGAGCCGGTCTTCATCTTCGCCAGAACAAGCTTTGAATTGCGGTTCTACGGTTAAAGCTAATACGCTTTCATTGTTTAGCAGATTGGCCCACATATAAACCGTACACCAGCCGAAAGACGTTTGTTTAAATCTTACATTCATAATAATTTTGTTGGTTTTCCCAAAAATAAGAAAACCCCTGCATTTCTACAAGGGTATCTTTCCAATTAATAAAACCAACTATTATGAAGAGCCTTTAAACCGCTGCTGCGATCTGGTATTTCAGTATCGATGACTTGTTAGCGTCTGAGCTGTATTGCTTCATAAACGCAAACGAGGCGCGATAAGACCAAACCTGTGTGTACTGACCGCCAACGCAATTGTATTTGTAATATACTTGCCATTCCATGCCCATGATCGGATCGACTTGTTTTTTCCAGCCTTCAGCGCCTGGTATAATGGTGATCTCGTTTTTAGCTTCGTATGGAAGCCAGTTGTAAACACCAACGCCACCCATCGGTACAAGGAAATGCGTTTCCTGGATAGAGCCGTCATTCGCGGTAGGAACAAAGTTCGAACTGTACTGGCCGCGTGCTAAAGTAGGCGTAATCGCATAACCCAAATTAACGCCGTTTCCGTCTCCCTGAGCGCGGATAAACTCGTAGTTAGGCGTTGCTTCAGTGTTATGCAGATCCGCAGGCATGCCGGGAATTACGTTACGCTGGAAGATCGTAGGCACTTTCGCATAAAATGTATTTTTCTGGGTATCCGGTACGGTGAAAACGCCGGCCGCAAAAACCGAACCTGGAAACAGCGAAGTAGGCGAAAGGTTGGTTAAGCTCTTGTTTGTTTCTAAGAATGCAACTGCATCGGCTTCAAGCACTGAAGCGTAGGTATTGATAAAACCCTGCTTCATTTGCCAGGCTAAATCTTCGGTAGCCGAGATATAGTTGCCTTCGTTGATAGCCGGGGTGATGCCGATATCAAAACCAGTAGTTACGTAGGTAACAGGCACGAAAGCCGATGAACTGCCGTCCGGGTTAACGTCGCAAGTATAGGAGTTGTAAAAAGTGGTAGCCATTTTGTTAAGCACGGGAATTTTTTCCGGCTGAACGTATGATTTTTTCAGGTTCTCGATCTGGGATTTAGGGAGTAGGATATCGGCGCCGTCTTTAAAAAGTTTAAAGCCGCCGTAAATATCTTCCCTGCCTTCGTAATCTTTGAAAGTTTTGTCGGTACCGACCTGGATTATCGCGTCCTGTAGGACGGTTGCTGCTAATGACATAATGAGAATGTTTTAATAAGTTAAAAATTAGTTAAATTATCGCAACAGTCCCATTATTGCAGAAAGTTTACCTGATTTAAAGCTGCAGGTTTAGCTTATTTTGTTGTGTTCGGCTAATTCAGAATAACGTTTAAGGTAATCCGAAGATCCCATTGTTAAGCCCTCCTTAGCTAACTGTTCGTAAATGCCCTGTTTACTTGTTACGGTAACCAGTTCGCCTTTACCCCCTTTTGATCCGGAGCCGCCTTTTTCGACAACTGCGAAATCGTATTTGAAATCCCGGTTTAACAGGAACTTAGCGTCCGCAACCTCCGTCCCGTTCATTTGAATATTGCCTTCGCTGTCTGTAAACACAGGTTTTCCGTCTTTGTCTTCGATCTTATATTTTGCAAGGAACAGGGCTTTTTGTTGGGCTTGCTTTTCCTTTATAAAATCGGCTTTATCTTTTTCGGCAACCTGGGGCGGTACGGTGATTTGCAATTCCGCATACGCCCGGTCCAGTTGGCCGTTAACTTTGTAGCTGGCCTCTTTAGCTGAAAATGTAGAGCTCAAAGCCTCTTTTTCGCCTTCTAAAGCTTTTATTTTATCTTCAAAGGCCTTTATTTTAAGAGCAGTAACTTCGTCTACTTTCCCCTTAGATGCCAGTTCTAACTTATCTTCAAGCTCTTTGATTTTAGCATCGATTAGTGCGGGCGCTTTTTTAATGATATCATAAACCTTTTCGGTATTGGCGCCTTTCGTTACGCCGTATTTGCCCAGTGATTCTAAAACGTCCTTTTCGATATTTCCGTAAAGCTCTGCGGTTTTTGGCCCCAAGCGCTTTCCGAACTCTTTTTCGTCGTCTTCAGCCGAACGAACGACGAAGCCTTTGCCTTTAACATATTCCGGGAGTTCTGCGTCGAACTCGGTAAATATTTGTGTCTTTAACTCTGCATTCTCCGCTATCCCTTCGCGGATTTGCTCGATTGTTACGGCCATATATTATTTTTAAATGTTGGTTTTAGTTTCCAGGTCTGCGTTAAGGTCTCTCAAAGTTTTACCTTCACCGGTTATCGGGTTATCGCTGTCTTTTTGTTTGGCAGTGTACAGCGTTTTAGCTGAATTCTGGAAAACTTCAAAAACAACCTCGTTAACGGTTATTTCGCGGATAGGTAAAGCAGCTTTTTCCTTTTTACCGTTTTCTTTGGCTTCGGCAGCATCTTTTTCCTTTTGGATTTTAGCTTCAGCCTCTTTTTGAGCGGTTAACGCTTTTTCGGCGGCAATACGCTCTTTTTCCAGTTCTTCAGCTGTTTTCGTATTGCCGCCGTTAGCCTCAACCACGGCACCGGCCGGTGCCTGGTTCACTGCTTTATCTATGGCTTTGCCGTTTTCATCGCGCTCAGGATTGTACAACACTTCGGTTTTTAAACCCATGCGCACAAAATTATTCTGTTTACCGCCTTCACGGTTTTCTTCTCTTACGTACTCGTCGTAAACTTCCGGATCGTAATACTGGTGTTTAATAGTCGCCGTATTAAGGTCTGAACTGTTAGGATGCAACCGGTAATGCGCTACCAGCACCTTCCCCGGAACTATCGCCGGAGCTTTCGCCTGCAGTTTCTGGATCAACTCCGTATTGCTCGATGTATTCGTTGACATAGTCTAAAAGTTTACTTTTTATGATTTTTATTTTCTCCGAAGGCGATAAAAGCGAACCAAAATCAATGATATCCCCGTTTTCATCTTCGAATTGTGCGATAAAGATTGAAAAATTATATTTAAGTTCAAAATTTATCTGCGATATTTTTCCGGAAGTGTATAAAGTCAGGAAATCCGTTTCCGCAAAATTCGGGTACGGTTCGAGTTTTTCCAGCAGTTTTATGCGCTGCATCATACGGGGGTTATTTGAATATTCTGTGATATTCATTTCTTCCCGTATCAGGTTAATTTCGTATTGCGGCGCGTTACTTTCGATAGCTCCGTCGAGCCGTGCCTGCATTTCTTCAGTAGTTAACAGCAAAAACCGCGTGCCCAGGTTAACCACGGATCCGGTATAAGCCGATTCGTACTGAAGACGGCCGATAGTATCCATGCAAAATTTAATAGCGCGTTCGAAATTCCGTTTTACCCTCAGAAGGATAGTTTGCCTGTCCTCGTACATGCTGGTAACCTGCTTTTCGTTCATTGCCTCTTTCGAAGGGTCCTGAACTGCGCCGATACATGACTGTATGATATTGTTTTTACGAGTTTCGATTTTCTTATCGATGTATTCAAGCGTGTCGGTTGGTGCGGGTATGATCTTAACCACGTTATCAACGTCGAATTTACCGTCGTTGTCCGGCTGCGCTTCGTAAGCAGAGCCGGCACCTACCAGGTGATTCTTAGAGCATACCGGGCACGCGATTTGATAAGGCGCCGAAGGCCCGTATAGAGCCGAAGACGGCGCGTCGATAGCTGTACGGGTTATAAAACCCGCGTTACAGCGGTTACCCTGTTCGTCCTGGTACTCACATTCCGTTTTCGGGATAACATGTATAGGATATGAAGCGTAATCTTCGAGGTTTTCGCCGGATATAATACGAAACAAAAGCTTTTCCATAGGATAAAGTACCTTCGTAACGGGGCTTTCCTTTATAATCGGCTGTTTGTTGTCCAGGGCGTCGTCTATTAGGAATTTAGCCGGGCAATAGCCTAAACCGTGGAAACCGACCGTTACGTGCTCGTCGTCGATCTGCCATTCGTTTTTATTAGCCACGCCGTTAGCGTCGATAACCTTCGGGTAGGTGTAGAAGTTTTGTTCGTCTACGGCGACGAGGTCTCCGTCCTGGTTAACGAATATCAGATTCTCAAACGTGGATCCATCATCGTCCAGCTCTACGTCTTTAACCGCCGTAATATCGATAATGCACATGTATGGCCGCGGGCGATTGCCTATTTGCTTTACGTCCATATCCACAACTAAAACGCTGTTCGGTTGATCGCGGAACGCTTGCCAGGCTGTAGTCTGCCAAAAATCGGTAAAGCCTAAAGTTTGCAGGTATTCGGTAAAATCCTGTTCGAGATCTTCGTTAGCCAGTATCGGATAAATGGCCTTGTTCTGGGCATCGAAGATTTTATAAAGACCGGAATAAATAACGTCCGCCGTTTCCATAATTGGAAGCGGGAACGTTAACTCCGATACGTATTTCTGATATTTGGGTATAGGTAATAAATTACTTATACGCACCAGGTGCGTAGCTGTGTAGGTAGGCCGGTTATATTCAAGGCACTTTTTAACGCAGAATTTGACACGATCCTCGTGAAGCGCTGCGATACTAAGCTGGTCCCGATTGTTCGGTTTCGCTACTCTCGCTCTTACTTCTTCGGACGATAATCCCATCTTTGTTTTGTGTAAAGTTTTTATCCTTTAATTCCCAGGTCTTATGGCCGCGTGCAAAAATGCGGTTTGCGTGCTCTATCGAGTGCTCCCGGTTTTCGTCGAGGTCCTTGCTGTACAGATTTACTTTAGTAGTTGCCATTACGCGGCCGGATAAGTGTTTAACAAATCGAAAGCTGCCTGGCCTACCGCTAAGTTTTTAGACCAGCCGTATTTCAGGTAAAATTCTGAAGCAACGTTGTTAAGTGCTCCAAGCGTGCCGGTGATATCCGTATCGGAAGTGAATAGGTTGAAAATCGGGATACCCAAGTCGCCACCGTTAGCGTTGTAAATAATTTTGTTGTCTTCGTTGATCATTACAAACACAAGGCTTGAAACGCCTGGCTGTATCTGTGAGAACGCGGTAAGCGCCTGCATTGCGGTAATCTGAGCCGGCGTAATCGAACGGTTCATAAACGTTCCTTTCGGATTAGCGCCGCGCTGAAGCTCAGGCATAGCGTTTATGTTTGTATCCGACGTTTGTTCAACGGCGGTACTGTTCGGGATTGCAAAGTTGGTTAGGTAGTTGGTTACAACTACTTTGGTTTCGTCACTCGCTGCCGTTGCGGTATCCCAGGCGGCTTTCGTTAAAATAGTTACGGTTGTAAAAGGGACCGCGCCTTTTTGCCAGAAAGCAACTTTTTGTATTTGCCCGTAGTTCAGGCCGCAAGCCTGTAAAAGAATATCGGGAAGTTCGGCGGGTAGGGGGCAGTTGTCAAATAAACTCATTTTGATAATGTTTTAAAATGTTTATCCGCAAGTCCCCTTTGCGATTGAATTCTCAAATATATCAAATATTTTTTAATTGCAAGTTTTTTCAAAATAAAAAGCGAACAGGCCTCGCGCTTATTCGCTTTTTCGTCAAGATTTGATAAATCATTAATCGGCAGGGCTGCCAGCTATACATTGAAAACAAATATAAACAAAAAAAAGTGTAAAGCCTCGCGCCGTACACTTTTTACATGATTAAAAGCTAAGTAGTTTCTTATTATGGTTGTCTTCGCCAGATAGCGTAATTCTGCATCGTCGTTGACTGTGTACCAGATCCCGTGAATATGGCCTGGTAGTAAGTATAAGCGTGTATCGGTATAATCCAAACCTTACTAAGTGTATTAACGTCTACCTTTAAACTATCTACGGCGGTTGTCCCGGTGGCCGAAAGCGTCGGTATTCGCACAAAAGTTGTCCCGTTATTAGAACCGTAAAGCTTTACAAACCCTGCAGGCGTACCCGTTTTACTGACTAAAAGCGTCTGGATAGAAACAACGTTCTGAAAACCCGCAACGGGTACTTTTTGTGTTTTACTGCCGGCGTTTGTTACCGTATCGAGATTTGTTCCGTTGGAAGCGCTGATCATGTACGCCGATTGCGCCGTCGCGATCTGTGTAAAAGCGGACAACGCTATCAGCAAGCCGCAAAAGAGTGTAAGTTTTTTCATTGCAATGAATTTTAGTTTTAAAAGCGTAAATATAAAAAAGTTTTTAAATAAAACAATTTATTTAGTCACCGCAATTAAAACACGAAATTTCTACTTCTTCATTTGACAATACTTCGCTTATTGATATTTCCCGCATATTGAAAGCCTCTTTTTCCAGCATATCGTACGTACCGTGTTGCCGGGCCATAGCGTCAGTATCCCCGTTGTAGTTGTTTACTAATCGTTCCATTTGCGCTAAAGTCCTGCTTTTGTGCCCTTGCTGTATGAGGTACAGTTTTTTAATTTTCTTTTTCAAATGGCAGTAAAGGCAATTACCAAGAGCATCAATGAATGTATAAACGCCGTTTATTAACCCTAAGTCAAAGTTTTGCGCTGCCCAAGCTATCAAAACATCTATCTTAGTTATCTTCAAAACGTGTAGCGGGGCGTCGTAAATAACGTTGTCTTGTCTATCATTTTTAGCAAATATCTTTCTAACCCGGTCGGGTTCATCGTAGCGCATACCCTTGTATGAGATAAACTCTGTTATCCCTTTTAGCGATAACCACCTATCGCCTACTTTCTCTTTTCCATCCCCTGTGCACCAACGTTGCCCGACTGAAGGTATTAATAGGCCCTCATCTTTCATTATGCGAATAGCACATTTGTATAGAAATAAATCTATAAAGGGTTTACCGTTTCTGCTCGCGGTTTTAAAGTCTACTTCTTTTATTGAGTTGGCTGGGTGTGAATACCCGTCCTTGTACCAAAACGAATTCGGCGATTTTAAAAATGTAAACGACCGGAGTTTTTTAACATCCAGTATTTGCCCGATATTGGTATACCCAGCGTTTTTAAATTTTTCATAACTGAAAGACGAAAAAACCAAATCGTTTATAAATTTATCTGTTAACGAATATTCAAGCCACGTTATAGGTATGCCGGTGTTTTCCTGTAGTTCTTTTAAAAACACATAACAAGTTTCATGTTCTTCGCCGGTATTCTCAAATAAAGTATAGTGGTTTTCGGATTTTCCGAATCCCCCGTTAATCAATGATAGCCAGGTAAAAGCAGAACTTCTGCCGCCGCTTAAATTGTGAACTTCAGGCAAATCGGGTGAACGTTCGTACGGAGCGTACGGCGGGAATACGTCTAATTTCATTCTAATAGTTGGTTTTCCAAATATACAAAAATTATCAATACAATTTCTTTGCCGGCGTACCTTTTCCAGAATAATGATCGATTATTACGTAACGCAGCTGATCCCAAAAGTGATTAAACCCATCTTTAGGATCGTTGGTATATTCGCCGGACTTATTGACATTGTAAACGTATTTCGCAACCTCTTCCCAGGCAGCTTCGCCGCATTCATTGTCATTAACTATAAAAATTTCAAGCCCTTTCATTATGCCGATATGCGCTTCGATATCTTTCGGGCCGCAGGGCACCGCATGAAAACCGTTCCTGAGTTGCGGGTATTTCGCGTAAACCTCATCCGGAAGTTTGTTTTTACCCTTCCAACCGTCCCGGAGTAAAGCGATTGTATCCGGCTCCGCGTGATCGCAGATAATTTTATCGTTTTTAGTGAGTTTTAAATCGCAGTACATCTTTCCCAGCTCTAAGGCCTCTTTCGGCGCGTAGCTGATTAACCTGGCATAGACGCGGTTTTTATCGAATTTAGCGCCCCCGAAGGCAGCCGGGGCAGCGGTCCCAAAATCCTGGCCGAAGTATTCTTTTAAAGTTAATTTGTGGTAATCGACAATTGAATAAGGTTTGCACTTGGTGAAGATTTGCCCTTTGCGGCCTGAGCTCGAATAACCTTTTATAGCGGTTAAGAAATAGTGTTTGTCGTACGTCGGGGAAAGCGGGTTTCCGTACTGGTTGTACTCATAAACTTTGGCGGCCGGCAAATACGGGTTATCTTGGTAACCGGTTTGTATACAGACAAAACCGGGTAGCTTTTTCGGAATCAGCTTAAAATAACCGTCTTCTACAATCCGTTCCCCGTTGTCATCGTACTGGAAATTTCCTTCGTCGTCCAGAATCGGGACGTTTTCAAAAGTGAAATACCGTTTAACTAAAAAGTGGTTCAGGTCCGGCGTGTTAAGCATGATAACAACCAGGCAGCCAGCTTTACGTAAGCTATCCGTAAACTTGTTGAACATTAACGGATCCGTAACGTCTTCGGCCTCTTCGATGATCGCGATATCTATATCGGAAGCGCCCTTTAAATTAGCGGTCTTGCTATTACTGGAAGCCCGGAAACCTTTAGTATAGATTAAGGTTTTACCGGTCCGTCTGTCTTTGAGCTCAGTATTATTTTTAGTGAAGTACTGATCCAGGGCGCCGGTAGCGTTCGCCGTGTCGTACCGGGTCCAGATTTCATTTAGAATAGTTTCTTCGATCAGGGTTTTTTCATCACGTACGACTACAATTCGTTTTTTTAGCTTTGTAGCAGAATAAGCTGCAAACTTTGAAACCTCATATGTTTTTTTACCCCCGCGTGTCAGCGCCCGCCGATACAGATAATTAAATTCGTATCGGCGGGCGGTTCGTAAAGTGGTATAAATTCGGGTTCGCGCTTAACTATGACAGGCATATTTAAAAAGCATATTTTTCGTAAAGATATTCAAAAGATTTAACTTTCAAAGCGCTGTGCAACGTACTAACCGGAATCATAAAATAGTCGGCCCAGCCTTGCAAGTGTTTAGTTTCGCCGTTATGCGTAATCCAACGGTTATTGCGTTTATTTTTACCCTGCTCTTTCTTTGTCGCCCAAAAACAGTTATCCGGGCTATACCCTAAATCATTATCTTTACGATCAATCGAAAACAAGCCTTCGGGTTTATCGCCCATATCAGATATAAAGTTTTCGAACGAATTTAACCAACGGTCACACATTGTAATACCACGACCGCCGTAATCTTTATAGGCGTGATCTTCGATATTGCAGCAACGTTGCTTAATCGCTTTCCAAATATGGTACTCTGGGGTTTTGCTCAACCCATGTTTAGTGTTACGCTTTAAAAGCGTTTCTCTTTCCAGGCAACCACATGAACGACTATCGCCGTTTCGTAATTCTTTACCTGATATTATTTTTTCAATTCCGCAGGAACAACGGCAAAGCCATTTTACTTTACCGTCCTTTGTCCTTAAATCCGATTCGGATAAAACCGTTAACCTTCCGAAGGTTAAACCAGTTATGTTTATTTTTGCAGGCATACGCAAATATAAACAATAATAGGGAGATTAAAAAGTATTTATCTTATGAAATTTATTCAAAAGTAACGTCCGCATTATCGAAATTAAAGTTTGTTACCGGCGCTTCGTTTGCATATTTACCGGCAATTTTCAATAGTTGTATTGCGGCGTCCTTAGCGTCGTAAAGCTCTACCTCGATACCGTCTTTAGTTTCTTTGTACTTCTTAATTTTACCGTTTTCGTGATCCGCGCAAATCTTATTCAGGTCTAAAACTTGTTTCTTAACCAGGTATGTTTCGCCTAAAACGATACGCTTAGCCAGCGGTCCCCGTTTCCGGATCTCCGTTTTTAAAGCGACAATACTTAAAGCTATCTCCTTTTGCCGCTTTTTGCTTTGGCTAACATCCAATTTAGTTTCCGCGTACAGGCATTCGTATTCCTGCTCCGCTTCCAGGTCGATTTCCAGTTCTGCCAGCAGATGTTTTAACGGACGTTCGATCCAATCCTGTTGCGGTAATACGCGCTCAGTCATATACTGTTTTAAATCAGTATCTGCCATGCTACGGAGTATTCGTAGGTTGTCATCAGGAACGCCGATTTCCTGCTCTAAAATGTATTCGATATACGCTTTAACTTCGGGCCGGTTATAAACCTTAACGCCGTAATTGGACGCGCTTGCTTCAGCGATACCGAGATCCCGTGAAGCCTGGGTTTTGTTAAGCCGCTTCAAATAGAAGTTTGCCCAGCGTAAATGTTTTACGTCGGTGATCGCTGCAGCCAGCTGATCAACATCTAAAATCGGTTTATCGTTTTCGGATTCCACGGGGTAAATATAAAAAATATTTGACAATAAAAAACCGTCCCGCTTATTAAGCTGCCGGACGGTTTCAAATGGGCGCCTAAATCGGCTTAGCTGCTTTGGCCTAATCTTTTTGTCCCGCGTCTTGATTGGCGTTGCCCTGGAAACTATCCTTACAACGGGTTAAGGACGCCGATATTATCCGTGTAGCGTTACCCAAAAAATTTGCATAATACTTATTATGTTAAGCAGGATTTAAAGATATTGCAACAATGTTACAACAACTTCTCCCCTACCCTATTCAAAAACATGGTTTATTTTTAATTCAGAAATACTACCCTCTTTTAACGCTGGAAGGATAATAGAATTAAAATCTGAAACGTCTACCGATTCACGGCAATAGATCCCGCTGGCCTCGTACCGGTACGTAACATTTACCCGGCCTGGGTTTTGGAGTTCGGACGCCTCGAAGTCCGACGGTAAATTTCTGTTACCTTCATTCTCAGGCAATTCGTCAATAGTGCTCATATCGCAAAGTTTTAATAAAGCCGGAACACCATGCTCCGGCACCTAAAAAGCCTGGCCCCGTTGATCGGCAGCCAGGCTGTTACCTGCGATAACTTCGCGGGTAAAACGCAGGATCTTTTAAGCCGTTTCTAACGGCATTATCTTTAATACGCGGGCACGCTCTGAGCCTTCAGGGTGAAAAGTTACTTTGATCGTAATGCCTTTGCCGTACCGGCTTAAAAACAAATCGATAGGGTATTCTAGATAAACGGTAACCAACTTTAGTAAGTCGTCACCCTGTAAAATCGGAACGTTAATAGCGTACACACATGAATTTTCAGTCGGTTTACCTTTGATCGTTAAACCTGGAAAGATTTCGGCCAGAACTTCCGGCGTAAATACTTTTACATCTTTTTGCATTTTAGTATTTGTTTAATACCGGAACGACATTGCCCGGTACCAGGAAAAGCGTAAACCCCGAAGAGCGTTACGCTTGTTAAAGATACAAAAAAAACTTTCAGTCTTTATACTTCCAGCGAAAACCGAAAGCTTTATCGGAATTGTTTTTTACGTTTTTACGACCGCTTAAGGCGTAGTGTAAAGCGCTGATAACTTTGTACGTACCGCCAAACTGTTTGGCAGCCTTAGATATGGAAGGAAACTCTTTGATAGGCTTACCGCCCATATCTAACTGTTGCACCGGCCTGGAATTATCCATTATTCCGCGTCTCTTAATAATCCAGTCATAAACAATACGAATCCAGCAACGCCTAAAACAAAATGCAAAAAGGATCCGCTGTGTACGGCGTAAAAAGTTAAGGCAGTCATAGGAAACCCGATAATCTGCATAAGACCGTTTAATTTTGAAGTTTTCATGTTTTGCGAAGTTTTAATTTGTCAACCATTGACAGAACAAATATAACTATAAAAAGTTAATCTGCAAATTAAATCGTATAATAATCGAAACATTTATTTTTCAGAAACTCTTTTGTTTCGCCGGCCTTAAAAATACCGTGGAAGCCAACGTGATCCCGAATAAGTTTAACGATAAAAACCGTTTCATTTTGGGTTATTAGCGTGCCCTGGGTACGGTTACGTGTTTTAAACTGCTGGAAATCTATGTTCGTACCGTCTAATATTGTTTCTATGTTTTGCATATTCAAAGATAACTATAAAAAGTTAATCTGCAAATTTATTTTCAACTTTTTAGCAGAACGTTCGTTCCGGTTTTATTAGTCTAGTACAGGGTGCCGGCGTAACGGTTGTTAAGTATGCCAATTGGCATAATTTATAGCTAAAAACGGGGTTTTGTTATGCTGTTTGGCATACGCGGCATAACTGTCACGCTCATTATTCCTTTTCGTTATAGCCTATAACTTTATCTCATATCAAAAACCCAACGTTCTTATCGAAATTCTTAAAAAGTAACAAGCCTGATAATCAACCTTTTAACGCTTAAAAAGTTAACAAGAGAACAACTAAAAAAGTTTGAAGTGCTTTGTTGTTCTACTATAAACAACTAATAATCAATAACTTAAATACTTTATAGAATAAGAGAAACACTAAATAGTTAAAACAGTTTGAAATAGGTAGCAGTATACAGTTAGTACTGTGTAATACTATAGTAGTAATATATTTTATTTACCGTAGTAACCATTATACGAAAAAAGTGGTGTTTGTTTCCATTATAGCGAAAGTGTTTTATTCAAATACCTGATTATCAATTAAATCCTTGTTATTCTTTGACTGTTTCCGTGTGTTTTTTCCTGTATAAACCCGACTAAAAGAAAAACAATGTTGTTTAACAACAAATTTTTTACTAACTTTGAAATATGGCAAAAAGATCGAATTTCAAAATATCAAGATTTGAAAAAAAGACGGAAAGAGGTAAAGGCGTTTACCAGGTAAGCACATTATTTTTACCTGAAGATATTTCTAATTTATTTCCGGACGGATCGTTTACAGTTAAACGAATCGGGGATAATATTATTTATACACACGTAAAAGCTAATAAAACTGAAAAATTATGAGAGGTAAACGAAGGGCTGCACGGATAGGAGACGTTCCCGCAATCAAGGCGAAAAAAGTACAAAACAAAGAAGTCGTAAAGGTTAAACCGGTCCGGGAAAAGCTGCCACCGTTCAAACTGCCTGAGGGAGCGTTACCGCGCGAATACTACCCGATTAAAAAATACGTTCATTCAGCGCGCCTGGACAAAGAATTAATTCTGAAGGAAAAAGGGCTTGCCCAGCTGATCGTTAAGCCCGTACCGAATCAGTTACCGGTATTTGTAATAGAGATAAACGAATTTAAACGCGCAAAAGCCTGGACGCTGGACCAAGCTCTAAAATTATTCGATAAGCATAAGAACGAAGTTTGGTAAACGGCCCCGCCAGGGGCCTTAAAACGTTACCCCTTTTGCCGCCAGATAATCACACCGAGCAACGGCGCAACTCAGATCAGCGTACGCGCTATCACACGAAGCGTGTGTAATACCCGGCGCCCATACATGGTAAGCCGGTTTTAGTTTGCTGCCTTCGTTAGAAACATAATAACCGCCCTGGCTATGAAGGATACCCAGTTTAATATCTTCGGCAGATCCGTTTGGTTGTCCTTTCATTATGCTACGGTTTTAAATTGATAATCCTTATAAAAACATTTGTCACCTTTGAACACACAAAGCATTGCTTTGCCCCGACGTATCTCAACTACCAGCAAAGCGCCGAAAGCATATTTGCTGTCTTCAGATCCGTACTGGATAGTTTCGCCGTCCTTAGCGGCCCTGATCGCTTTTTCAAATTCGGCGGTAAGGATATCTTTATCGAAAGTGTTTGTACTGAAAGTAGTATTCCAGTTGTCATCTAAGATTGAATAAGTTTTCATGTTATTGCGAAGTTTTAAAAGTGATTAATTATTTAACACTACAAAGATAACTATATAAAGTTAATATCCTAATAAAAAGTGAAAAAATATTTATTTTAAATTATTTTCATAAAACACTTGACAATTAACTTTTTATAGTTATCTTTGTTTCAACAAATCAGATAAACAAAATGAAATACTACATCGTTAAAAGCATTAAAGGTCAAGCATGTGAGATATGGGTTAAGAATTCAGGGGCCTGGACTAAAGGTGCCGAACGCGGCAATATTAATAAAACCCGCGAAGCCCTGGAAAAGATAGGCGGTTTTGATTGTAAATCTCTGAAAAGAGATAGCAACATAGACGGTGTTTTATCCTACGAATTGGACATTGAAAATCTTAAACTAATATCTTTATAACCATGAAAACAATAATCGCAAACACTAAAGGCCTTACAACTGAAGAAAGAATAGCAGTTGAATTATTGGCTGAAGGCAACGCTTACGGTGAAATCAAAGAAGTTGGCAACTGTGTAGTTTTTGAAGTTACCGACAAAATGTTTCCGCGCCTTATTAATGAATCGTTTCGCTTATTAGGCCGCACAATGAACGTGCTTGAATACAACGCTACTAAAGAAGAAATGAACGAATGTTTCTCACTACCGATATATTTTTAATCATGAAAACAAACACACTTAACAACCTGCAAAAAGGCAACCCTGTTACCCAGCGTAACGCGTTCCTTATAATAGCCGCTATCCTGGTGATCGCAGCTGTTACCCTTAACCACTTCGGACTAATTAACTTATCGGCTTTAAATAAATATTAACCAACTTTTAAAACTTCGCAACATGAACACGTATTACAAATTTGCACCGAATGTATTTATCGCCAAATGCGATCAGCCCTATAAAAAAGGCGACGTTATTCCGGTAACTACTAAATACGGCAAAGAAAACGATTCGATCGTTTTTAACTTAATCGCTCAAAAAGACGGATTCTTTTACTACTCAATCGTTCGCGCGGACGGGTACAATATCCAGGAACGTGCGAAAGCAAAAGCCGAACGCTATCAACAATGGGCTGATGCCGCCGAAGCTAAAAGCGACCAATACTATGAAGCATCAAACGAAGGCCGGGATTTTTTATCTTTGGGCGAACCTATTAAGGTAGGGCACCACAGCGAAAAAAGGCACCGCGCTTTAATAGATCGCAACTGGGGCCGTATGGGCAAAAGCGTAGAAATGAGTAAAAAAGCCGAGCAACACGAAAGCAAAGCGGATTACTGGAAACGCAAAGAAAACGAAATTAATTTGTCAATGCCTGAAAGCGTAGAGTTTTATGAATACAAGTTAGAAGCCGCTAAAATGCAGCACGAAGGTTTGAAGAACGGATCTATCCCGCGTTCACATTCCTTTTCACTAACATACGCTAAGAAAGCCGTTAACGAGGCCGAAAACAATTTAAAGCTTGCAGAACGCCTTTGGGAATAATCAGCCCCGTACCCCTTAACCAGCGCAACACCTAACCAGGTTTGCGCTTTTCCCGGTAAAAACCAACATTAAAATGAGCACACTTTTAGAAGGCAAAGCCGAAAAAACGTTAAACGAACGTTACCAATATCGCGAAGGCGTTATGACGCGCCGCGAATTCATGCAGTTCTTAAAAAGTAATAACGGGACCGTCGAAGCCGTTCAACTACGTAAATACGAAGCCGAAGCAAAGGAATCCGACTGGCTTAAACGCAACGCTTTAAATCATCCCTGGGGCAACGAAAATCACCCGTTAACAATCGCTTACCAGAAACGCAAAGCTCTGTTAGCTGAAGGCTTTTATAAAACTGAATACCGGGCCAGGCGCAACGGATCCGAAAGCTTTACGGTTATTACTAAAACTGAATTCGATTATTTTAACGCCTTGTAAAAATGAACACCACAATATTAACCGGCGGCCGCGCATTCGGCAAAACCTGGCAGCGCGACCAGTGGTTAAAAGATCAACCTTTAAACAGTAAAATAAAAATGATATACGCACACACCCACTACGCAGCCCCGGCCGTAAAACCGGAGCCAGCTAAACCGGGAATTCCGGTAGAACTCTTCTTAAAACAACACGGAGTAAAAACCCGCGAGATCCACGGAAAGCTATACGCCTTTGATGCTTGGACGATTAACGGAATACCCGGCGGCGAATGGGTGAACGCAACCGCCTGGACGCTGCAGGATGCCCGCGATTTTTTAGGATATTAGCGGAACTCTCCCACGATACAACAACTCAACTTCGAAACGAAAAAATTAACAAATAGAAAATGTCAGTAACTTACTCAATCGGCTGTACGAAATGTAAAAAAGTTTTATGGGTGGGACAGCGCGACTACCTATACGGCGCGACCGCTGTAGATACCATGCAATTTTTAAAGGATCATCAAAAACACCCGCTTATATTCGATGAAGATTGCAATAGTGAAACTTTCGACGATTACGAAAACGTAGATAATAAATACATACCCGAAATATCAAAACTATGACAAAACAACAAATAGGCGCCGAACTTAAACGCCTGAGAACGGAAAAAGGCTGGTCGCAAAAAGACCTGGCCAACCAAGTGGGCGAAAGCTTTCAGCATATCAGCCATATCGAGGCCGGAAACTATAACCTTACACTCGACCGGTTAGAGCGCGTAGGCGCTGCCCTGGGCGTTGCTGTGGCACTTGTACCCGCTACGGGTTGGAGCCACTTAGAAGAAAAAAGCATGCTTATTGCAGAACCTGAAGAAAAAGCATGCTTATTAGGCGAAGATAGCGCGGGCTGGGACATATAGAAAAAGGATGCTTATTTAACAATTTAAAAACCAACATTAAATATTATGGAAACAGAAAACCAACGTCAGGTAATGCCTGTAGATTTTGAAGATTACATTGCGCAAACTTTTGGATACGACACGCTGTTACGCGTACCGCGCAGCAAGTTAAAAGAAGTTAAAGCACACGCCCGTGAACGCTTCGCGCAAATGCAGGTCCGCTTGCGGACTATTCAGAGTGTAACCCCCGTCATATTCCGTCGCAAACGCGACGAATCCGCGTTGCAGTTTTGCCAGAGGGTAGACAAAGCAATAATTGATTATGCGACCGGACACCGAACAGAAACCCGCATTTCCGGCACGGTGCCCGGCGACACTGTTATAACCGGATGCCCTTTCGACGAACAATTGCCGCCGATACCGGGCGATGCTGAAACCCTCGGTCTATCCGACTTAAAACCCGAAACTGTTAAGCTGGTAGCCGCCGAATTACTGGCACAGGAAAAACGCGCTTTAAGCCACAAAAGACTAATCGATGCTGCTATGTGTAACGGGATAACATGGGAAAATCTAAAAGAGAAGTTTGCAGAAACCGCTAAGGTTTTGCAGGATTTCAATAACGCGCTATTTCTGCATACGCTTGCAAAGCGGTACGGGCAAAGCATTTTAAACGCGATACCGAAAAAGCGTACTTTTTCAAAAGGAGGTATTACGTTTGAAGAAGACAGTTTTAGAGTTTGGGTACCGAAAATCGGCCCGGAACAAATCGTCGACCGCTTAGGTAAAACCCGCAACGCGCCGGAATTAAAAATCGAAACTAATCAACAGTGGTCACCCGAAGAACTTAAAAACTGGCTAAAAGCGCAGCCGGGTAATACGAAGCAAGAGCGGAAGCCTTATTTTAATCCGGATTTAAACCGGCCTTACCGCGAACCTGTAATGACTGCGACCAGTAACGACGGCTTAACCAGGTTCGATGAAATCAAAATCCGCAACTATACCCCAGACAACTGGCCGGTAGACGCGCCGCCGTACTTCAGCGCCGAAGGCTGGGAATTTGAAAAAGCGATGAAGTTACGCAACTTAAAAAGCATGCTTACTATTGAATGGCTGGAAAAGCAACAAACGGAAAAGCATGCTTTAGTAGCAAAGAGACTACGGGAGATTTTAGCAGTATGACTATAGGACAGTATTTAGGCTTAAAGCCACGTACGGGCAAAGTAAAGAACTCAGACCGTGCTAAAATCAGACATAATAACGGGATACTGGTTGCCGCTGGTAAACCGAAATATTTAATCGCTAAAGTTTTAGCCGGGCAATACCGGATAAGTCTGAGTACATATTACCGGATAATAAGATAGTTTATTTTCCACAAACTAATATTTATCAACATATACAAGAGTTATAATTTATAACCTTATGTTTGGATATAAATTATAACTCTTTTTCTATGCCTGAAGTTTTAACAAAACCCAAAACCAGAGCTCAGCAAATCCGGGACTTAGCCGAACACGAAAGCGCTGATTTTACGGCCGATGAATACGAATATATTAAATCACTGGTAAGCGGCTGGTTGAAGAAGAAACACCCTTTACGCAATTACACGGTGAACAAGTTAGAAGAGGCAACAAGGGTAACAAGGTTAGAAGATACGGCTATATGATAGAACTATCTATTGCAACGGGGCGCACGATCAGGAGCCGGGAAACAAAGACCTGGAAGAACCAGACCATAACCTGGAACGCCCTGGTTAAGAAATTAGCGGACCCGATACGCACCCATGAAACATACGCGCAATATAAGGCCCTCGGCAGCACGAAAGAAGGGAAAGAAGAGCAGGCGAATATAAAGGACAAAGGCGGTTTCGTAGGTGGTTATTTAAAAGACGGCCGGCGAAACCCTTATTCAGTGGAACACCGGCAATTAATCACGCTGGATATCGACTTTTCGCACTACAACTTTTGGGATGACTTTGTCTGTTATTTCGGAAACGCGGCAGTTGTACACTCTACGCATAAGCATAGTCCCAGCTCTCCGCGTTACCGGTTAGTAATGCCGCTTAGTCGTCGCGTAAGCAAAGAAGAGTACGAAGCAATAGCACGTAAGGTTGCGTCGTACCTGGATATCGAGATTTTCGACCCGACAACCTTCCAGCCTGAGCGCTTGATGTTCTGGCCTACGGTATCGAAAGACGGCGACTGGGTATTTGAACAGCAAAAGGGCGACTGGCTGGACGCCGACGAAATATTACGGAGTTACGACGACTGGCGTGATATTAGTTCATGGCCGGTGCATGCGGAAGAAACGGTTAAAATCAACAAAGGGTTAAAGCTTCAGGGCGACCCAACAACAAAACCCGGACTAATAGGCGCGTTTTGCCGTACCTACGATATACACGAAGCAATTGAAACCTTTTTACCCGACGTTTATGAGAAAACAGATTTTGAAGACCGTTATACTTTTCTCGAAGGCAGCGCTGCTGCTGGTGCTATCGTTTACGGCGATTCCGCTGATTTCCTTTATAGCCATCATGGCACTGATCCCATACACGGCATATTGTGTAATAGTTTCGATTTGGTGCGTTTGCACAAGTTCGGACACGAAGACACGGAGGGCGACAATACAGAAATAACTAAGCGTAAGTCTTACCGTTTGATGAACGATTTTGCGAAAACCATTTCCGAAGTCGTTATTGAATACGGGGCCGCGCATGTATCCGCAGCAAGTGATTTCGACGACGGTTTCGAAGTGCCCACCGAATATAATAACGGTTGGCTCGGCAAGTTAAAGCTGGACAAATATAACAAGTACGACGCGACGACGACTAATTTCGAGCTGATCATACGTCACGATCCCCGGTTAAGTAATCAGCCTTACTACAATAAAGGCGAAAAACCCGATAAAGTACCGCTGGGAAACCTACGTTACGACAAGTTTAACCTACGGCCCGTAAGCACGAAGCCGTTACCCTGGAACACTTTCGACGGTGAACGCCAGTGGACGGACGAAGACGACGCGGGGTTGCGGCATTACCTGGAAACAGAATATGGGATCTATAACGCTACGAAGTGTAAGGATTCGCTGTTACTGGTCTTCAGGCAAAACGCTTTCCACCCGATAACCGATTACCTCGACAAATTGGAATGGGACGGCCTGGAACGGCTGGATACGCTACTGATTGACTATCTCGGGGCAGCCGATACCCGGTTTACGCGTTTAGCGACCCGTAAGGCGTTTGTAGCCGCGGTTGCTCGCGTATATACCCCCGGCGTAAAATTCGATTACGTGCTTACGCTTATGGGTAAAGAGGGCATAAAGAAAAGCATGCTTTTAGGCAAGATGTTCGGAAAGTGGTTCAGCGATAGCTTTGTCGGAGTAGAGGGGAACAAAGCATACGAACAGCTGCAGGGCGCCTGGGGTATAGAAATGGGTGAATTAAGCGGTATAAAGCGTTCAGAGGCCGAAGCGGTAAAACACTTCATCTCGAAACGCGAAGATCGTTTCCGCGTGGCGTATGGCGCCAGGATAGAAGGATTTCCGCGCCAGTGTGTTTTCTTTGGCTCTACGAATGAGTATGCGTTCCTTCGGGACAACAACGGTAACCGCCGTTTCTGGCCCGTCCAGGTGAACGCATACGGATTGCTGCACATAGACGACTTACCGATAGATCAACTTTGGGCAGAGGCTAAACAATATTTCGGCTGGAAAGAGCCGCTTTACCTGGATGAAGACGTAGAGCAAGAGGCCAAAGAAGTACAGAACCAGCACACCGAAACGGACGACCGTACAGGAATGATCATAGAGTATCTGGATACCTTGTTACCGATCAACTGGGAAACGATGAAGCTACACGAACGTAAAGCGTTCCTGCACGATCCGGAAGCGCAGTTTAATACCGGGGAATGGCCGCGCCTGAAAGTATGCGTAGCTGAGATATGGTGCGAACTCTTGCAATCCCCGTTAAAGGAAATGACCACGCATAACACGAAATACATACACGCGATAATGGAAAAGTTACCCGGCTGGGAGAAAACCCCGAGTAACATATCCTTCGGGATTTACGGTAAACAGAGGGCGTATAAGAAAGTGGAACTGATCCAAAGAGAACAACGTAGTAAAAATAAAACCAACAAATAAATATTATGAAAGAGAAAGACTTATCGCAATTTAAAGACTCAAAAAGCACAACGAACGATTTAGAAATGTTTATTGGCAACTACGAGCCTGATAGTCCCGACCCTTTAAGCGTTCAACATTTTAGATGCGGATTAGCCAACGCGCTTACACATGTGGAAGAGCAGCAAACCGATAAAATCCTATCGTGCCTCGCTGTAATCTTCACCGATTATAAAAACGCCGGCTTCGAAAACAGCGCCCAAGTAACTAAGTTTATTATGAACGAGATCGAAATACTTGTAAAATGAGAAAGCTATCTCCCGCGCAACAGAAAGTCGTAGACATCTTAAAAAATAACGACGCTTACGTAGTACCCAGCATTTATTTTAATCATCAGAAAATTATTAGCCGCGTTCCGATAAAAGTTGAAGGACAAACTTTTGAAACTTACACGTTAGAGCATTTTACTAAAGATACTTTTAAGGTATTAACCCGGTTAGGGTATTTGGTTAAGGATAACGACGACAGAAATAACTATATGCTGGTTAATCCGGAAATACAAAATTAATCGTGAAGCCTGATACCGTTTCCGAAGCCTACATCGAAAAAAAGTTAAAGGAAAAACTGAAAGCGATTTTCGGCCGAATGTTTCTTTACCTGAAATTCAAGGCGCCGGGATTTAACGGGGTACCCGACCGGCTTATCCTTTTACCAGGTAAACAGATTTATTTTGTAGAACTTAAAAAACCCAAAGGCGGCAGTTTATCGCCGGTACAGGTAGTCGTACACAAGCTGTTCGCAGCTTTAGGGTTTAAGGTGTATGTGATCTGGACAATTGAACAATTAGATAATTTTATTTTAGAAGTGAGTATATGAGTGTTTGGGAAAACCTAAAAGGCCTTAAAGGATTAAACGTTTTAAACCTGTTCGCAGGGATGGAAGTCGGCCGCCTCGCCTGTGAGCGGGCCGGTGTACCTATTGATAAATACTACTCTTCGGAAATAGATAAATACGCTATCCAGGTATCGAAAGCAAACTGGCCGGATATAATTCACCTCGGGGACGTTACAAAGGTTTACGGCTGTACGCTGCCGGATATACATTTGCTTTTAGGCGGTTCACCGTGCCAGGGTTTCAGCTTCGCGGGTAAACAGTTAAACTTTAACGATCCCCGAAGCGCGTTACTGTTTGAGTACGTCCGAATTTTAAAAGAGCTCAGGGAATATAATCCGAACGTTTATTTTTTGCTTGAAAACGTTATGATGAAAAAAGAATACCAGGACGTAATTTCGAAGTTATTAGGCGTTCAGCCAATAATGATAAATTCAGCTTTGGTATCCGCGCAAAACCGCAAACGCCTGTACTGGACAAATATTCCGTTTTTAGGACAGCCGGAAGATAAAGGGATTGTTTTGAAGGATATATTAGAAACCAGCGGAACGGGTTTTGTTATCAACAGAAGTGAACGAAGTGAGAAAGCGATGTGTATAGATGCAAACTACCACAAAGGCGCGGATAATCACGGACAGCGCACAATGATAGGCGTTACGGTAATGGAGAACGGAAACGTTAGGCCGTATAAAAACGATGGGCGTAAAGGCAGTTTATCGGAAATAGGAACGATAAGCCATGAAAATAATAAAAGCTGTACGCATACCGCTGCAAACACACCAAAGATAATCATAGGCAATGTTAACCCGTCAGGACGCGGGCAATCCGGGCAGGTTTATAATATTGAAGGTAAATCCGGAACGCTTGTCCGCGGGAACGCTGATCCGATGTTAATAGGCGAAGTGAAAGCTTTTGCCCGCCGCGGTAGAGTTGATAAAAACGGAGAGTATGGCGTAAACTATGAAATCCGGGCAGACGAAAAGGCTAACGCTATGACGGTTACAAATCAAAAGGACACAGGCATAATTGTACAATTAAATCCTTCTACTGAAAGCGGGGGTAAACAACCCTATATGCAAAACCGTGTCTTCGATAGCGATTTTAAAAGTACAGCATTAACCTTAGAAGCTGGTCGATTAAATGTGAGCATAGATAAATTTGAAGACGGATACACTTACCGTAAATTAACGGTATTAGAATGCAAACGCCTGCAGACAGTCCCAGACGAATACAAAATGCCTGTGAGCAATACGCAGGCGTATAAAATGCTCGGTAATGGCTGGAATAGTGAAACCATAGAACATTTATTGTTACCCCTGGGAAAGTATAGCTGTTTATTCTAATGAAGGAATCCCAGCTACTCCCCTACCAGCGTAAAACCATTAAAACCGGTGTAGACAACCCGAAATACGCGTTCTTACTGGATATGGGCCTCGGGAAAACTGTATGTACCCTATCCATTTTAAAAACCCTGCTTAATCGTTCCGAAGTCTTAAAGCCGCTTATCATAGCTCCGAAATTCGTTGTTAGCGATACCTGGCCGAACGAGCTTGCAAGCTGGGAGCATTTAAACGGCTTCACTATGTCGCTTATAATCGGCAACCCCGAAGAGCGAATTGCGGCGGTACACCGGAACGCTGATATTTACGTTGTTAGCCGGGATAACATTATTTGGCTGGTTGAGTATCTCGGGCGAAAGTGGACGTACGATATGCTGATTATCGATGAAAGTAGTAACTTTAAAAACCATACATCGAAACGCTTTAAAGCGGTAAAGTCTATCCTGCCAAAGCTTAAACGCTTGTTAGAGTTAACCGGAACGCCCATTCCAAACGGTTTAATTGATCTTTGGGCGCAAATGTTCCTGATCGACGGGGGCGAACGCCTGTATAAATTCAAAGAGAGTTTCCGGGCTATCTATTACCACCCTACAAAAGCGCTGGCACACGGGGCCATGCAATACGCGATCAACAAAGGCGCTGAAGACCTGATCTACGAAAAAATAAAAGACCGATGCCTGAGCATGCGGTCATGTGATTATCTCGATCTACCGGAACGCCGGGACATTATCCGGGAACTTTATCTGGACGCTGAAGAAATGGCTGCCTATAACGACTTTAAGCGCGACAAGATACTGGAAACGCCCGAAGGCCAAATAACCGCGTTTAACTCTTCCAGCATCTACGGAAAGCTTTTACAGTTCTCAAACGGGGCGGTTTATGATGAAAATAAAAACTGGCACGTTGTACACGATAAAAAGCTGAACCTACTCGAAGAGGTGATCGAAGAAAGTTTAGGGCATAACGTAATTGTGTGTTACCAGTTTCAAAGCGATTTAGCCCGGATAATGGCGCGATTCCCGAACGCCGTACACGTTAAAAAGGACGCACAGATAAAGGCCTGGAAAGCCGGCGAGATACAGTTAATGGTGTGTCACGCAGAAAGCATAGGCGAAGGCCTTAACCTGCAAAGCGGGGGGCATATTATGATCTGGTTCGGGTTAACCAATAAAGCTGAAAAATACTGGCAAATGGTTAAACGGATCGACCGGCCGGGACAAAAATATATGGTAAGCAATATTATTTTACTGGTACACGGGACTTCGGAGTATAAGGTACACCGTTCGATATTGGATAAAACATATAACCAGGATAAGCTTTTTGAAGCTTTAAAATAATACCTCGTATAAACCAGGATTATGAAAAACTACAATCATGCTATCGAACATCCCGGTACCCTTTGCTCGTTCGCCGGTAATGCTTACACCTTCGAACTTTATCCGGCCTTCTAAGAACCGAATTTCCTTTGCAAACGGCTTTATCCACTTATGAAACAATCGCGTAGACGTAGATACAGGGAGAAGGCATACACACAGATTTCCTTTACAGCTCTCTATTACCGCCCGCTGTATGAATTTTTGTTTTAAGGCGGCTGAGTAAGGCGGGTTTATAAAATTACGCTTTCCCCAAGGTATTAACAGGCCGTCCGTTTCCGGTGTAATCGGTTCGTAGCTTAACGGGCACGGGTCGAAGTCGAAATTAAATTCAGCGTTAAGGGTATCGTAAAAGCTTTTAGGTGTTGCCCAGTTATCATTTACCGGCTTGTTTTTATTTTTCAACTTATTTTGCTAACATCTTTTGAAGGTGAATACCCATTATATCTCTCAGGCTATCCCAGTTGCTTTCACTCATAGTAAACGGGCAATCCCGGATTATATCGGCAATCGTGTTTTTTAGTTTATCCTGCATTTTTAAACGTGGATCGGGGTAATTGTGTCCGTACTTATCCCAGAACTCAGTATAAACCCAGTGATTAATGCTTATCCAAAACGGAAACCCTTCGTCGCTCTCATGCCAATTAAAATTACCTTCGTGCTTTTTAGCAATCAAATCTAAATCTCCGTTCGGTAAATTACCGGCTTCCAGTTGCAGCGTAAAAACTCTATTTTGAATTTCTACGGGTAAAGTGTTTATTTTCATAATGTTGTTGGTTTTTAAATATCCCAGTTTTTATCGCTATCACTTTGTGATAATTTTAAACGTAAATGTATTATCGGTATTTGCCCGACTACTCTAAAATAGTTTTTACAATTTACACAATAAATTTTTTCGTCAATAAGCCCTGCGGCTATATCCGCAGGAACTTCTACGGGCGCATAACGGCGCATGCCGCAATCGCCGCTTTTACTTTGCCCTTCTATTTCGTTTCCGCAATGCGGGCAGTCAAATATTACTGAATCAAAACAACCCATATCGTTAATCTTTTTTATAATAATCCGAAACGAACCCGTCGCCCGTTAGAGGTAACCCGTTCGCCCATACCGGCATATCGCACATTAATTCGTTTACTTGTTCGACCGTTACGCTTTCATCGCATTCATTAACGGTTTCGTCATGAACATGGATCGCCGTAAATATTCCCGCCCCGTCCAGGTTTAAAAGTCCCTGCGCTAAAATATCACGGGCAACGGCCTGGACAATGTTTTCAACCAGCTTACCGCCGTATGTCTTTATTCGCGTCCACTTTTTAGTCGTTTGATCCATACCCCAGTAAAGTATTTGTACGCCGAAATCACCAGGCACTAAACTCGCATTCGCATAATAAAGCGATCTGCCCGAAGGCAGCGTAATTATTAAATACCGACGCCGGTATTCAAATGATATACTTTTTTGAATAATAACTTTTTCACCTTTATCGATGGCTTTCTTAGCCGCCCTGTCTATGTCGTACCAAAACTTAACGATAGCCGGGTTAGCTTCGCGCCATAGTGTAATAAGTGGCTGCAGTTCTTTTTCATCTAAGCCCATATCCAAAGCGCCCATTTTAATAAGCGCGTTTACACCGCCCTGATAACCGAGCGCCAGTTCTGCGATTTTACCCTTTGCCCGGTAATCTGAAGTCTTAGTAACCGCTTCGATAGGCACTTTAAACATTTGCGAAGCTGAAGCCTCGTAAATACGGCCATGCGTTGCAAACACTTCCATGCGCCAGCGTTCCCCGGCCAGCCACGCGATAACGCGGGCCTCGATAGCAGAGTAATCGGATATAACGAACTTCTTACCCTTTTCCGGGATGAAAGCCGTACGGATTAACTGTGAAAGCGTATCAGGTATTGCACCAAACAGAACTTCCAGTAAAGCCGCGTCGCCCTTTAAGACTATCTCGCGCGCCAGGTGTAAATCTTTATCGTGGTATTTTCCTTTCGGTAGGTTTTGAGGCTGTATAAGGCGGCCGCCCCAACGCCCAGTACGGTTGGCTCCGTAATACTGTAATAACCCGCGTACCCGATTATCGCTGCCGGCCGCCTGCAGCATTGCCGCGTATTTCTTAACGGACGTTTTGCTGAGTTCTTGACGGATTATAAGAACGCGCTTTATAACGGGTTCGTCGAAACGTTCGATTAATTTAGGGATTTCGGCTTTGCGCAGGTTATCAATAGTTTCGTCGGTTTCTTCTTCCAGCCATTTTATAAGCTGTGGAACGCTATTCGGGTTCGATAGCTTTGTGATACTGACTGCCTCAGCTATTAGTCGTTTGCGATACTGTGAATCCATTTCTATAGCGTTACGAACCAAAGTAAGATTTAACTTTATGCCTTTTGCGTTAATGCGTTGATCCAAATTCCAGACAAGCCGCTCAATAGGCGGTATCCGGATAAAGGTTAAGTGTTCGGTTATCGCTATTTCAGAATAAACGTCCTGGACACAGTACCGGCCAAAAGCAAACCATTTTGCAAAATCGTGCTGCGGTAAGTTTCTGTCCCGGTATCCGTTCGCCTTTGTGCCCTTGCAAGGGACACACCAGTAACGTATTAAGCCTGTCCCCTCTTTATCTTTCCTGATATCAAGATTTAAAGCGCTGCCTGCCTGGTCAAGTGAAAAAGGTAAACCGGCTATGCCGCAAAGCACCATAGAGCAAAGCCACTGCGCGGGATCTAAGTAAATACCCAGACAAGCCGATAAACATGCGATTTCGAAAGCCGCGTTATGCGCGATCTTGATAATGTTCGGATCTTGCAAGTCTTTTATAATTTGCTCGGGTAAAACGTCGGTCGCCAGATCGTAAAGTGTAACAGGGTTTTTGTCATACCCTATAGCAACCAAAAGCAATTCGCAATTAGCCGCATACTTATAAAGACCCGCAGTTTTTAAGTTGACTTTTGAGAAAGTTTCGATATCAATGTGTAAACGGCGCATTAGTCCCGGTTATAGTGTTGTTTAAAAAAATTTATTAGTCCCTGTTTTCTACCATAATGCCAAATCCAGCGGGCTTTTTGAGCATCTATACATGTGCGGCAACGGCATTTTTCTAAAACATACATTTGAGCAAAACCGTGACGGTATTTAGATCGCCTACCTTTCCGTGCACAATCTTCGGCGTTTTCTTTATGAGTTCCTAAAAATAAATGAAAAGGACTTACGCAAAACGGATTATCACATTTGTGACAAACACACATTCCTTTAGGTATTTCACCTATATAATATTCATACGAAAACCTATATCCTGTGGTATAATATCCTTTTTCAGGGGTAAAACCCCCTCGTTCCAAAGGTTCGCCCTTCGTATTGTGGAAAATCCAACAACCCGTATTATTAAGCTTTATTCGTTCTAAAAATTTTTTCATGTAAATCTAAAAGTAACAAAAGCCGGACGAACCTCGCGCCCATCCAGCTTTCACCTAAACCTTATCACAATATCTTCAGGGTGTGAAGACAGGACAAACGTAAACATAAAAAAGTATAAAACAATAAATTATTTTTTATTTTTATTTTTATTTACAGAAAATAGTTTATATGTTTGTCGGCATGGAAGACGATTCTAAATATTGGAGAGAAAAATTAGAAGTTCTCGAAAAAGGTAAAAACATTATTGTTGAGGGTAGTTCACAGGGCGTTTACGCTGCTATCCGTACGAATCCTGAAACTTTTAAAAACAAAGAGTTTTCGGTTAGGACGGATAAAAAACCAACGCTTAAAGAAGGAATACCGGTCCATATAAAACGCGTAATACGAATTAAATAAATAACTTAAAAATCAACAAATTATGTTAACAATCACCATCACCGGCGAAACTCCGCAGGATGTGAAAGATCAACTTATCGCTTTCGACAAAGCTTTAACGCTGGGCAACAAATCCACCAAAACCGATTCTGACGAAGAACCGAAAAAGAAAACTTCTAAGGCTTCGGATGAAGACGAAGAACCTAAGAAAAAAACAACCAAAAAAGCGGATCCCGAAGAGGCTGAAGACAAAGCGCCTACCCACGAAGACGCCCGCGCCGCTATTATCGCTTTAGCGAAAAAGAACGACTGGGATCCAGCGCCGCCAAAAATCCAGGCGTTCACAAAACGTTTCGCTAAGAAACACGATATTACCGACGACGCCGGCGAACTTATCGAGCGGATCCCGCAGATCCCGGTTAAAAAATTAAAATTATTCCTGGAAGCTATCAAAGAAGAGGGAGAAATCTAAGCCGTGAGCCACGCAATACTATCACCTTCAGCGGCAAGCCGTTGGCTAACCTGTACGCCTTCTGCGCGTTTGGAACTACAATTCGAAAACGTTGAAAGCGATTTCGCAAGGGAGGGAACGCTCGCACATGCTATTTGCGAATGCCTGTTAAACGGGTATTTGCAAAGCGGATCGCCGTTCCTTACCATATCGGAATGGAAGTTCTTTAAAGAGCAGGAATTCTACACGGAAGCCATGTATGAACACTGCCAGGCTTACGCTTCGTATGTTCTAAGCTTTTTCGCTGAAGGTGATATATTGAAAGTTGAGCAACGCATAGATCTACGGGCACTAATCCCGGAAAGCTTTGGTACTTCTGACAGCTACATCTATAAGCCTTTTACAAAGCACCTGCACGTTTTCGATCTGAAGTTCGGTAAAGGTGTTCCGGTATCTGCTGAAGGTAACAAACAGCTTAAAATATATGCCCTGGGCATACTCGAAGAGTTGTTATGCTTCTACGATGTTGAAACCGTTACGCTGCATATCTATCAGCCCCGCATACAAAATAATTCAGATTTCACTATTTCGGTTAAAGAACTTTTAGCGTGGCGTAAAGAAATCGAACCGCTTGCAAAGCTGGCTTTTGACGGGGAAGGCGAATTCGTTGCCGGAAACCATTGCTTATTCTGCAGGGCTAAAGCTACATGCAGGGCTTTAGCAGATTATAATACGGAACTTGCAAAACACGATTTTAACAATCCTAATTTGCTCGAAGATGCCGAAATAATCGAGATAATCGAACGCAAAGGTATTTTTGAAAGCTGGATAAAGGCCGTAGCTGAACATGCACTTAACGAGGCGTTAAAAGGTAAAGCCTGGCCGGGATATAAGTTAGTAGAAGGAAAAAGTAACAGGCAGTACAAAGACCAGGGAGAAATCGTGCGCAACCTGCTTAAGAATTTGAATTTCGGGTATGTCTCGGAAATATACAAACCGCAGGAACTTTTAGGTATTACTGAGCTCACTAAAAAACTTGGAACTGACAATTTCGCAAAATACGTAGAACCGTTTTTAGTAAAACCTAAGGGTGCGCCGACTTTAGTACCGGTAAGCGATAACCGGCCGGTATTTAGTAATTCACAAAGTGATTTTAACGACGGCTTTTCTGAAGAAGATAGCTGGGATATTTAACAATTTAAAACTTAATAATTATGGGCTTAACAGGTGTTAAGGTAGTATTACCCCCCGTTAGATTTAGCTATTTGCACGCTGTAGAAGCGCACTTAGATAAAAAGGGAAAAGAGAACTACGGTTCTATGATTATCATTCAAAAGGATGATAAGAAAACTATTAAAATGATCGAGAAAGCAATCCGGGACGCTTACGAAGAAGGTAAAGGCCTTTTAGGTATGAAAGCCGAAGCGGATACAATTTCGCCTGTTTGTACAAAGCGGCTAAAAACTACTTTCTATGACGGTGATGCAGACAGGCCGGACGATCCTGCATGCGAAGACGCGATGTTCTTAAACACTTCGTCAAATCGTAAAGTAGAGGTGTTCCACGGTAACCCACCCGTTCCGCTTACTAATCCGGATAAAATTTATTCCGGCATGTATGGCAGGGCCAGTGTAGTGTTTAAAGCCTATGTAACAGACGACGGCGGCAAGGGCATCGCTTGTTATCTGAACGGGATACAAAAGACTAAGGACGGTGCAAGGCTTGACGGTATGGGCAGCTCGCGTTCTGCATTCGATGACGGCTTCGACGACTTGGACGTTGACGACGACTATAACAACGATTTTAACGATGCCCCGGTTAAAAAGAAAGTAGAGAAAGCGGCTGACGACTGGGATATTTAACCCTGCATTACCTATGCAAAAGCGGCGCGACACTCTACGGGGTTCGCGCTTTTTCCGGCAAAAACCAAATTGAAAATATTATGAAACAAATTATTGAATTGGCGCAAAAGGAATTAGCCGCGCAGGAAAACATCCTGATGAACTTAGAACAGGATAAAGAGTACGCTCTTAACGAAGCTTTGAAACGCCAAAGCGAAATACCCGTACAAAAGGAAAAAGTTAAACAATTGAGCGACGATTTGAATAAGCTCTATGAACGTTATGGTTACCCGGGTGGACAAAGTGGCTGCGCCTCTATTTCTCCTACCGATCCATGGCTAAAGAAAAAGAGTGCTAAACCCTATTCTAAAGACGACGAAGATTAAGCCATGAAAGAAGTAAAACACACATACCGCGGTAACGAAACTCCGCTTTATTACCGGGTGCTTTCTCCCTCGGGAGAATTGTTGTTTAAAGATCCGTGTTATGCGATCTGCAATAGTTTTATTTGCGTTAATATGATCCAGGGTGTTAGGCCAAAACCTGTTTGGAAATGAAAAACTATACGCTTATCTACAAAGACGAAAAACCATATTTACGAGAGGTAAACCCTATCGAAAATAATGGACGCCTGATCTCGAAAGAGACGTGGGCCGAGCACGAACAAATGTTCGAAAACGAAGCGAAGTTAGTGCTTAACCACGTGCAAGGCCGCAGGCATTACGAAGCTACCGAACTGGAACTAATCTGGCGCTTTACAGAAGACGGCGGCGAAACGTACCTGGAAACAACCGAACCTAATTTTATAGGAACAGATATCACCCAGTACGAACAGGTTTTCAAGGTTCGCCGTAAAAGCGACGCCCCGTATCAGGAACGTGTCAAAGAGTGGGTAAGCGATACTTTTAGCGAAGAAGTTTTGTTCGACGTTATGGAACGCTGTTTCCGCTTTGTAGAAGAAGCGATAGAGCTGGGGCAGTCTTTAGGTATGTCGCGTGAAGATATGTACCGTCAAATAACCTATACGTACGGCCGACCGGTCGGGGATCCCGTGCAGGAAATAGGGGGAGTTATGGTTACTGCCAATGCTGTGGCAACCGCTATCGGCGTAGACTTATTGCAGGCTGCCGAAGCAGAGTTATCCAGGAATATTAAAAACGCGGCGGCTATTCGCGAAAAATGGCTCAGTAAAATCGCAGTTTCACCTTTAAAATAAAAACCCATTATGAAAAAATCTACAAAAGCAGTTATTATTCTTAGCGCTATATGCGCATTATTCTTCTTAATCGGGGTTCATTTAGCCGATAGTCAGCCACCGGTTAAAAACACTTTGGTAGCAAAAGCCGATACTACGAAAAAACCCGTTTACAACTACTTCGTTAAAATGTCAACAAATGACGTTAACCAGTATTTACAATTGTTAAGAGATTACAAAGCTGTATTACCTTATGACCCTTCGAAAGCAGACACAGAGAAAGTTAATTTGCAGAAAGGTATCGATGCGTATATCAGTAAACTTACACGTACGCTAAAGGTTGACAGTATTTTAATTAAGAAGTGAAAAACGAGTATCTCACAATGTCTCTATGTGAGTGTTTTTAAGTCCCGGTAAATCCGGGACTTTTTTTTAATTAGACATCTTTTTTAGCCGCTTCTTTTACTGCTGAAGCGTCGTTCGGATTATTTACCACAGTACCGCCAGTAACGTTAAAATCTTTTGAGAGTAGCGCCAGCACACCGGTAAGGGCGCCTATTATTTTTAAATTAACGTCGGTAGTGAACGTTTGCGGGGAGGCGATATTTAGTATTACTAAAACAGCCGTTGCCACAGCCACGCCCGAAGTTTTCCAGTTTGTTAATAGATTTTTCATGTTTTTAATAAATTAAGGGTGAATAACTTTCTATTGCATATACGAATCTAATAAAATTTAAACCGGTAAGCGAATGCGGCTCCCCTATGCGATGCGTATGTTCGGCATACGTCCAACCGGTCCGGATATCCGGTTGCGTCGAGCTCGACGTATTGCCCTCAGCTGTTTTAAATGATTTAAAATCCGGCGACACCCAGGTAACAATACCTTCATGTCCGTTTACTAAGCTATCTCCCGATTGCCATATAGCTATCGCACCTAATTTAGGTACTTTCGTACCTGTCGGCCAGATTTTATCGGCGTGGAAATTATTCGCTGTTATCTGGCAGTTGGCCGAAAGTAAACGACGCGCTACGGCCCATATCTGCGGCTTCAGCGAATATGATTTCTTCCAGACAAGTATTGCACTGTCAGCGCACCATTCATCACCAGGCAGCCAGCCTATAGCCCTCATATCTGCTTCGTACGCTTTGTTGGTCCAGCCTTTATTTGGTTGGACTTCCTGCAGGTTTGCCCGGCAATAGGCCAATGCTAAATCAACAATTGTTTGTGCAGATGTTTTCATTTCAAATGGGTTCTTACATATCCCCAAAGCCAGAGCATCACAATAACCATAGGCGTATTTAAAAGCAATATCCTGAATAAGGCGTTGCCTGTCGGAGGCCAAATTAGGAATATTACAGCAGCGCCGCCATATATCCAGATTTTGCAGCTAAATAGAGCAATCATTCGTAACCGCAACCCATTGGTTTTAGTTGAGGTATAAAACTCTCTAACAAGCCCGGCAGATATCAGCACTATAACCCAAAGTGCTATCTGTATGAGTAGTAATTCTGTTTTCATCGAATTCTATTTTCTAAAAGTGTTTTTAATGCCGACAGCACGCTGGTATTTTCCTTTAAATTACGATTCTGTTCGTCGACCTGGCGCTCATTTGTTTTAGCCCAGTTGTCGCGTTCTTCGCGGTGACGCTTTTCGATTAGCAGTACGTATCCAGCAAGCGCTAAAATAATAGCGCCAGGGATTCCCCACTGCGAAAGTTCTGTTACCTGCGTTATTGCTTCAGTTAAAATCATTTGTTCTTTAATTGCATTTCACGAATCTGCTGTTCCAGAACCGTTATTCTTGCTTCGGTAACCCTGATACGCAAATCGTTAATATCATTTTGACTTTTAAGGCCGTAATAGGCTCCCATAACGGCTATAACCATACTGGTCGTGCAAGCTATAGTCACGATCATATTTTTTATAGTTAGTCCTTTCAGTTGGGTATGTTCAATCCCCGGCATCGTTTGTTCCATAGTGATTAAGGCTTAGGTAGTTATGTGTTGTAAAATAAGCTAAAATATTGCAGGCATTAAAGACACCTAAAAGGGCATATGGCGAATCCGTTAAGTGTACCCCGTTAAGAAACACAACGAGTTGTGCGGCCGCCAGACTGAGTAATCCGATAATTATGCTTTCGAATTGCCCTTTCTCTTTCTCTTTCTCTTTCTCTTTCTCTTTGATGTCAGAAAGCAACGACCAAACGATAAAAAATACCAGGATGACTACAGAACCACTAAACCACGTTCTCATTAAGTAAAAATCTATTTTAACGTGCACGAATGGTACAAAGCCGGATATCATCGATATGAGATAAATGTTTATGCTGGTAAGGAAAAATATCAAACCGATTGCTGCTTTTATCATCCTATCTCGTCCTCCCATTGCCACCCGGTTTTAGTGCAATAGTAGTGCCCTAAAGTATGGCCTTGCGGTGGTTGAGTTGGCATAGGTACGCCGTTACAACCTTCTGTTTCGGCAGTAGCAACCTGTCGCCTGTAATGCAGCGCATTTTCCAACAAGTTTAATCCGTTTTCGAACTTCTCTGCTATGTCTAACAAATGTTCAATTATCCCGTTTTGTTTTTTCTGTTCCATTTTATGTTAAAATTATTGCTTAATGACTACGTAATCAAATACTATATTATTAGTTCCTAAAACTGGTATTGTCAAAAATACTATCGTGAACCCCGTATTAGTAATGTTACTGATGTAACTCAATGCCGCCGCATTTGCCGACCTCGGAGTAACTATAACGCTTATCGGTACAAAAGGTAAAGTTCCCTGTTGGTATGGCACCGTATACGAGGTCGTAAGCGACACCCCACTAAATGTCGCAGTGCCCTTAATGGTATTTCCGTTACCAAGCCGCACCCATCGCCCTGTGCTTATGCCGGTAACCTGGATAGTTATAAAACCGTTATCCGATGCAGTGCTGGCAGAGTTCCAATAGTAAGTGCCGCCGTTCGTATCGTTGATTGACGTAAGGCCTAACAACTGCACCATTTGTGAATTTTGCGGTGTTTGCAACCTCAAATCCGATACGGTTGACAGAGATACGAGCGAAACCGGTACTGATTGCCCGTATAATAGCGACGGGAAGAGTAATATGAATAATAGCTTTTTCATAATTTAACAGCGTAATTTAGAGTAGATGTGTCTGATGTATTTGTTGAACCGGCGTTTGTTATAGCGGTTATTGTAACTGTATTTGCCGTACAGGCGACCTTATATTGCCATGTTGTAGTTACGGTGCCACCAATACTAACGAAACCTGTAGTCGCCTTGCTTGACGTTGACACTCCGGTAACTGTTGCGGTTCCGACTCCAGCGACAAGTGTTATACTGCCATATTGAGGAATTGCGCTTTGCAGTGCTACCGTTCCACTAACATTTGTAGGTATATTAACAGTCGTTGACGTTGCAACATTCTTTAATGCTAAATTACCACTTCCTGAATTATTTATAAGTACCCCTTTAGATGTTATCACCGTCCCGTCCGGGTCTTGAAGATTAATAGATGCGGTAATGCCGCTGCCACCAATCATTGTTAATCCGTTACCCCCTGTAGCTATTCCAGCCGATGAGAATTGCGCGAAAGGAGCGGATATATTTCCGCTGAATGCCGCCCCTGATAGTTGAGCATATCCCCCGAAATTTGCTGTAAGCCTTGACTTACTTACTAATCCAGTGCTGCTCGTTGTATCGGCCACAAAGGTTCTATTAGCGCTTAAATCACCGCCTCCTGTTAATCCGTACCCGGTGGTAATAGTACGGATTGTTGGAACATACCCGGAAGACGTAGCGTAATAATTAGCCGAAATCTTCTTAACCTGGTTGGTTGTAGCGTCTTTTGTTAAAAGGCTATCTGTTCCCGCCGTGCCTGATGTTACCCCTGTTAACACTGTAAAAGGTGTTTTAACGCTTGTGCTGACAGTTGCGGCCCCCGTAATTGCTGTTGTAGCTGCTATTGGTGCGATAGTTAATCCCCCGGCACTTGATACGGTAAACGGTACGTAATGTGTAGCATCATATATTAATCGTAGCTGTTCGGTAGTAGAGGTTACAGCCAATTTAGCCGTTGCTGTACTGGATGATACACCAACATTTAGCCCGGCGTTTATGAATGATGGTGTACCTGTTCCGCCGTCTAATAATACATTTACCGCCCCCGTACTGCTGTTTACATTAAACTGCCCGTCACTTGATGCCCGTTCAAAAAACGTACCTATATTATTACCCAGTGTGTTTTTATAAGCTACCAATTGAGCGCCAGTTCCTAAACTCTTAACAACAAGCCTTGCGGTCGGAGTAGAAGTGTCATTTATCACCAATGAACCGCCGAAGTATGATTTACTCGTAGTTGTAGTACCCGATGCAAATATCTGCCAGTTGTTAGTTGTCGCGCCGCTAAAAACACCTAAAAATAAACCGTATTTATTTGTGTACGAACCGGTAGGATTATTAATAAATGCTCCGTAATAATTAGGTATCGTACCTCCGGTATTGGAAAATGTAGTTATGTAGCTATAAATGCTAGTGGGCGGCAGTGTTGCCTGATTAGATGCGTTCATTTGAAAGCCGGCTATATGCTTTCCGGTGTAGTCTTTTCCGTCTAATATTAATAATTGGTCATCATATTGAGCGTCCGCCGTGCCACTATTCAACCTTCGTCTATCCACCCATCCGTGAGAACTTGTGTCTGTTGTGGTTACTGTTTTAGTAAGTATTGCAGATGGGTGCGGATATGCGGAGGTTGAATCACCAATTGTCACTATGCCACTATTCGTTACAAACAGGCTACCCGTCATTGTGTCGCCCGCTTTCTTAACGTAAGTAGCGGCAACGTCTGTGCTGTCTGGTATAATCGACGCTGCTTTATACGGGAATCGTGCAGATGTATTCCCATTATACGGGAATAAAAACGTCCGTGTTTGCCCGTTTGCTTTGGTTATTACCTCGCTACCTACAGACGAAAGGGATATTTCGCCATAACCGGAAGGTGGCGTTCCGGACGTGCCGCCGTACTTTAACCTAAGCGCACCGCCCAAAGTACCCGAACCGCTTATATTCCAGTTCGCTAATCCTTGCTGCGAAGTGCTATTAACAATGAATTTACCACCTATTCCTGTCGTATCGCCATATTTCGCGAATCGTTTATTGCTTTCTACCGAAGTATAAATTTCGTTATACCGGCCTGTAAGCGGGTTAAAAACTAAAAGGCTGTTTGTGCTATCTGGCGTGTTCGCTTTAAACCGAAATGCGGGAGAAGATAAAGCGGTCCAGCCCGAAGGTGAGGTAGTCCAGTACGTTTGTTGCGCATGCAGTAAAACGGGGAAAAATAAAAACAGAAATAGTAGTTTTTTCATGGTTTAATCGTGATTTTAATGTGATCCCCCGGGTCTGATTTTCTTACGAGTATATGGTTGGTAGCCGGGATTTTAAAATAGGTTATCGCGTACGGGATCAAAATATTACCGTCCGTAGGATCAATGGTATGATCCACGTAGTATTGTTCTGCATATACTTGCAGCCCTGGGGCTGTAACATCGAAGCCGTAGTTAATGTCTTTATCTAAGCCGGCGCTTGCAGGGAAATCTATTTCAGCCACCGCAGACCGTACCAGAATATCATCCCAGGTGCCGTCCGTACCCGGTTCGGTACTTGTGGGGGTATTGGCACGCCACAAAGTACCGTCATGATCTACCACGCTTTGCGCAGCGTATGGTACTTTGCTACCGTCCCACGCTCCAGAATATGGGCTTTGCAGTAATCCGGCTATTATCGTTGATATCTGGGATATCGTATAAAATTGATCGGTGAATACCAGGTCTATAAAACCGCCGCCGTTTTTAATTAAACGAAACGTACCGGTAGGATTGCCACCGCCGTCTTTAAGTTGATCGACGCTTTCAATTATTTCATTAAAATTCGCGTTGGCTTTTACCCGGAAGCCGGATTCGAGCGTATCGGTAGGTTCGATTAACTGTATTGCCATTATGCGAAATTCTCAAATTTACATTGTTCAATTTCGGCTGGCAGTCCCGTTGCGGCCTCGAACTGTTCGAAATCCCAGCTGGAATAAACTGAGCAGTCAAACGGTTCGTTCAAATCTACATATTTTTTTCTCAAAATAAAATTTGCTAATTCACTTTCCGGATTATAGGAAAGCTCCATTAAAAACCCCTGTTGCGTATTACCGTTGCAATCCACTACGCTTATATACCCGTTATTGCGGTTAAGCGGATCGCGGTTCTCAAAACACCGGCGTATCATTCTAAGCGTATCCCAGGAAATTCGTTTATTAAAGGTTATTTTAGCGGGATAGAAAAGTTTTTTAAATCCCGCATTCTGAGCTAAAATAAGGCTATCGCTTTCTTTAAATTGTTGCACGCTATCGCAGGTATCCGGAGTTATGAGCTGAGATACCAGGTCACCGTTTTTAGCTACGTACGTATTTCGTAATATATCACTGGGTTTTTTATAGGCGAATCCGCTATTTATCCACGGTGCCCACCTATCGAGCATTCGCGCCGGGGATTGTCTTACGTTATATGCGGTATCGGGGCCTATAATGCCGGAAGCCGTAAAGTTTTCAAGCGTTTCTGATTTAAACCCTGTCGGGGTGCGCACAGAACTGATTATAAAATTATCTTCATCGTAAGTCCAACTGTCTTGCGGCGTATCGACGAACTTTTGACGACGCGTAAGCTCAATAGCGTACCCGGAAGTAACCTGTGAACACTGCTGCGTTAATTTTTGTTTGAACGACTGAATAGGCGTTTGATAGTCATGCAGCGTACAAAATTCATCGAGGGTATTTTGTGACGACGGCAGGTTATTCGTATATTTCTTATATCCGAATTCCAATTCGTTGTAAATGAGCGATGTGTCTATGTCTTCGGTGTAGTCACTCACCTGATCTAAGAAAAGTATTTCCGCGTCCTGATAAAAATAATCAAACCGCTCTATTCTAATTATGTAATTTCCCAGTGCGTTTAATTCGTAAGCTTTGCCTATGCAGTATGTAGCGTTAAGGCCTTCGATATAATCCTTAAACGATATTTGCACAGGTCTATTCGCTATATCAAATCCACGTATCTGGTAACCGTTGCTGTAGGCTATCAGTGCCGCGCAACCGTCTGCTGGGTAGCCTATATCAGTACGACCGAGTAGGTTGCTTACAAGGGCGGCCTGATTATCGGTTATCTCTTTAACTACGGCGTTCGCTACCTCGAAAGACATAAAAGCCTGTGTACTGGTCCCGTTGGCCAACGTATCGCCCGATATGTTAACTACCTGGTAAACCTGATCCATTCTAACCTGAGCGTCTTTTAAGCAACCTCGTTTTTCGCAGATATATTGCCCGTACAGAAAAACCTGATCGCCCTGGTTAAGGGTTAAAACAGTATTATACTCGGTGGAAAAAGCAACGTCGTTATACCGTGAATTCGTGAAACCCGACCGGCCGCCCGGTAGTTCTATCGCGTTAGGCTGGTTATTTATAACCAAAAACCATTTATAAGACCAATACCCGTGGCGGGGTCCGGATCCAATACAAATGGGGGATTGCTCTAACTTTATATGGATAGAAATACTAAATTTCAAAGCAAAAGTAAATTGACCACCACCGTCTGTTTTAAATATATGTTGTCCCGTTACGAGGGGATTATCGGAATAGATTCCGAACAATGGCGCATCTGTGCATAAGTCATTTTGCGAAGCCCCCGAAAAATCAATATAAGACCAATAGCTTAAATACGGGGAATCCCCGGAAGGCGCAGCCCCGTTCCAGTCGTTTATCGTTAGAATCACAGTGTCGCCTATTTTACTGCCTGTATTAATGTTTGTAGCTTCCCGGATAAGCTTACTGTGAAGCGGAAGACTTACGGCGTTATCTTTCAGCGTTACTAATACGTCTGCTCGTGTTTCCAGCAAATCGTTAAAAGTTTTTCGCTTTACGCCTACGCTTATATAGTTTTCCTGCACTTCATAAACGTTAAAGTCTACATAAGCATCAAGGTCGGCAATAAAAACGCCGTAATTATCTCTACCAAACTGAAAACGTACTATAGCGTCGTTACCCTCCGAATCATAAGCACCGATGAGTATTTGCCGACCGGCCGGGTCGTCAAATCTTAGTTTTATATCGCCTTCACTGAACAAGTAATCGACTCCGTGGTATGTATCATCGCGTTTTAAAACTATAGCGATTTTATCCCAATCTTTCGGCTCGTCTATCTCCCATGTATCACTACCATATATCAATCGAAATTGATCGGGCTGCTCGTAGAGATTATCCAATGTTTGCGGGTCGTTAGGATCAGGCTCTGGATATACGCAGCTTCCGTCGTTCACTTGCGCGGCGGGATTGTAATTAGAGGCTGCTGGATCTGTACAACCATAAACCGGGCCGAAAGCGGCTACAGTGAAATTCTGCTGCGCAGTACAGCCTGCCGCATCCTTAACGTATAGCGTATAGTCGCCAGGTGCTAATCCCGTAAAACGATGCTGTAAATCAGGTAAAAAAGTAACGTTATCCAACGAGCAGTTGAACGGCGCGGCCGTGGTGGTTATAGCCGCGTCTATGGTTCCGTCTTTTGCATTTAAAGCTGTTTCGTCGGTTATGGCTATGTCTTCTATGGTTAATCCACAGTCGGCGGGACCCGTACACGATGTATCAGAAGTCATGAATACAAAAGGGAACGCTTCCGTAGCGAAAAATCGGTATTTAGTTCCCGCTACACATTGCGCATTATCTCCGTGTACCAGTTCTTCACCTTCAGTATACCCCCAGTTAGCGGGGTCAATATCCGTTAGCGGGTGACCCCCAAAAAAGCTTGTACGTAAGCTATTATCATCAGTCTCGAAAAAAGCCTGGTACGTCACCCCTGAATAAGTAAAACTGTTTTTTAATAACCTGCTCATAATTTGTTACGGTCTCTCACTGATTTAATGCGGCTGTTCGAGGTACGCGTATACCGTTGATAGCCTTTATCGTTCCAGTTATTTTCCTGTAAGGGCAATTTACCTACCGCGTCACCCACGCTCCGGCCTAAACGGTCATAATCGATATCCCGGCTACCGGTCTGCGACGAAACCCATGTATCGTATATAGGCTTAGATTTACTGACTTGTACAGAGTTATCCAGTTGCGAACTAACATACTTCGCCGTTTCGTCTGCTCTGAATACCTGTTCATTTTCCCGTAAGAAGGTGTAACCCTTTTTACCTTTATTAGCGAATCGGCCTTTCCCGTCTTTTACCAAGAGCTCAGGACCTCTCTCGTTTACCAGCGCTATGGTGGCAGGTCCTGAAGTTCGACCTTTTTCGAATTGCGGAATATTTGTTGCAGCCACTATAGCGAGTTCCGCTAATCCGAGGCCGATTATTATCGGCGCCAGACCAATACCGAAAATACCGGTTTGCCCGAATACTTTAGACGCGGCTACAGCCGTGTTTATAACAATTTCTATTTCGGCGGCCGCCTTTGCGGCTTTAGCCTGTTTAGCTTTTTCGGCATTAACTTTTTTAGTGTATTCTGCTTCTA
>Ga0207663_10000069_pt1 | contig 51386 bp, 36 predicted proteins | sample LARL53metaG_FD_184346 | JGI IMG/M metagenome (GOLD analysis project Ga0207663, IMG submission 184346) | Corn, switchgrass and miscanthus rhizosphere microbial communities from Kellogg Biological Station, Michigan, USA - LAR L5-3 metaG... | ecosystem: Host-associated > Plants > Roots >...
GCTTGTGGTTCGACGCTGGCGAAGCGGAAGGCCTGCTCGCGCATCCCGAGCCGAATGTGATCGCGCGGGTGTTCCGCGCTCTCCTGCGGGGCGTGTCCGGAGCGAGGGCGTCCGACACGTGAGCCGAGTCGCCCCTACCCCGTTCCCGGGCGACCCCGTCATCACGCCGCAGCTGGTTCACGAGCACAATCTCACCGACGAAGAGTACGAGCGGATCACCGCGCTGCTCGGCCGCACGCCCACGTTCGCCGAGCTCGGCGTTTTCTCGGCCCTGTGGAGCGAGCACTGCTCCTACAAGCACTCACGGCCGGTGCTCAAGACATTCCCGACCACGGGGCCGCAGGTGGTCCAGGGCCCGGGAGAAAACGCCGGCGTGCTGCGGTTGCCGGACGGCTGGGCGGTCGCCTTCAAGATCGAATCGCACAATCACCCATCCGCCGTAGAGCCGTACCAGGGCGCGGCGACGGGGGTGGGCGGCATTCTGCGGGATGTCTTCACGATGGGAGCGCGTCCCGTCGCGGTCCTCAACAGCCTGCGGTTCGGAGGGCTCGACCAGCCCCGCAACCGCTATCTCTTCGCCGGTGTGGTGAAGGGTGTCGGCGACTACGGGAACTGTGTGGGGGTCCCGACGCTCGGCGGCGAGGTGGACTTCGGGCCGAGCTACGGCGGCAACCCGCTCGTCAACGCCATGTGCGTCGGCCTGTTGAAGGAAAAAGACCTGATCACGGCCGCCGCGCACGGCGTCGACAACGTGCTGCTGGTGGTCGGCTCGCGCACCGGCCGTGATGGTATCCACGGCGCGTCGTTCGCGTCGGAAGAGCTGACGGAACAGAGTGAGCGACGCCGGCCGCAGGTGCAGGTGGGCGACCCGTTCACGGAGAAGCTCCTGCTCGAGGCCAGCCTGGCCCTGATCGCCTCCGACCATATCGTCGCGATTCAGGACATGGGAGCCGCCGGGCTGACCTCCTCGTCCGCCGAGATGGCCGCGCGGGGTGGCGTGGGCGTGGAGATCGATTTGGCGCTCGTTCCAACGCGCGAGGCGGGGATGACGCCCTACGAGATTCTCCTGTCCGAATCGCAGGAGCGGATGCTCGTCGTGGCGAAGCCCGACCGGATCGCGGAGGCTCAGTCCATCGCCGCGAAGTGGGAGCTCACGGCGACGCCCATCGGCCGCGTCACCGCCGACGGCATGTATCGCGCCATGTGGGGAGATCAAGTCGTCGTCGAGATCCCCGGACAGCGACTGATCGACGATTGCCCGGTGTATGAGCCCGAAGCCCGCGAAGACGACGCGATCGCTCGTCTGCGCACGGAGAGTCCCGCTCCCCGCTCCCCGCTCCCCCACCCCGGGGACGTCCTCCTCACCCTCCTCGACCACCCTCCCATCGCCTCCAAGCGGTGGGTCTACGAGCAATACGACTCGACCGTCCAGGCTGGGACGGTGATCGGTCCGGGTGGCGACGCTGGGGTGTTGCACGTGCGGGGGACGACCTTCGGCATCGCCGTGACCGTCGACTGCAACAGCCGGTATGTCCTCCTCGACCCGTACGAGGGTGGCAAGGCAGCGGTGGCGGAGGCGGCGCGCAACATCGCGTGTACCGGCGCTCGCCCACTCGGGATCACGGATTGTCTGAATTTTGGCAGCCCGGAGCGACCCGCCGTGTTCTACCAGTTCCGCGAGGCCTGCCGGGGCATCGCCGACGCGTGCCGGGCGTTCGACACGCCCGTCACGGGCGGCAACGTGTCCTTCTACAATGAGAGCCCCGCCGGTGCGGTGAACCCGACGCCGGTCGTAGGCATGATCGGGCTGCTGCCGCGGGCTGACCGCGCGGTCCCGAGCCACGCGCGAGGGAGCGGAGACGCCGTATTCGTACTGGGTGAGACGCGGGTCGAGCTCGGGGGCTCGCAGCTGTGGGAAGCCGTGCACGGGTTCGTCGGGGGAACGCCACCCCGCGTCGACCTCGCCGGCGAGCGGCGTCTCGTGGACTACCTCGTGGCCGCCGCCGGGCGCGGGCTGCTGCGCTCGGCGCACGACTGCTCGCAGGGGGGGCTCGCCGTCGCCCTCGCGGAAGTCGCGATGGGGGGAGCGTACACCGAGACGGGTTTCGGACTCGACATCGACCTCACGGCGTACTGCTCACCGCTCACCGATCACGATTTGCTGTTCAGCGAGTCGCAGGGGCGGGCGGTGGTGACGTGCTCGCCGGCGCGCGCCGTAGCGGTCGCCGCGCTCGCGCAGGAGCTCGGCGTGCCGGCGTGGCGCGTCGGGAGCGTGGGCGACCACGGTGGCGCGGTTCGCGTGCGCCTGCGTGAAACGAGGTTGGAGCACTCCGTCGACCAGCTTCGGCAGGTATATTTCACGGCACTTCCCCGTCGCATGGGAGACTGACCAGCACGATGTGCGGCATCATCGGTGTCACCGGCGTCCCCGACGCGGCGCGAATCGCCTACCTCGGCCTCTACAGCCTGCAGCATCGGGGGCAGGAGTCCGCCGGGATCGTAGCGGTGGACGCGGAGGGGGTGGCCCGATCCCACCGCGGCATGGGGCTCGTCTCCGACATCTTCACCGAGCGCGTCCTGGGCGACCTGGGGGGGGGAGACGTCGCCATCGGTCACACCCGCTACTCCACCGCTGGATCGTCGGTGCTCGCGAACGCGCAGCCGATGCTCGCCCAGTACCGCGAAGGTCCGCTGGCGCTCGCGCACAACGGCAACCTCACCAATGCCGTCCAACTGCGCTCCGATTTGGTGGCCAAGGGCTCGCTATTCCAGAGCTCGTCGGACAGCGAAGTGCTCGTGCATCTGATCGCCCGTTCCGAGGCGAGGGAGCCGGAGGACCAGCTCCTGGACGCGCTCGAGCGCGTCGAGGGCGCGTACTCCCTGCTCATCACCGTCGGGCGCACCCTGTACGCGATCGTGGACCCTCGCGGCTTTCGGCCCCTGGCCCTGGGCCGCCTCGGTCGCGGCTGGGTGGTGGCGTCGGAAACCTGCGCCCTCGACATCACCGGCGCGACGCTCGTCCGCGAGCTCGAGCCGGGGGACTTCGTCCGCATTCAGGGTGACGACGTGGATCAGCTGCCGCGCCTCCCCGCGCGGCCACACCGTCGCTGCGTCTTCGAGCTCGTCTACTTCTCGCGCCCCGACAGCACCGTGTTCCACCGGTCCGTGGACCGGGTGCGCCGCGCGCTGGGGCGCGAGCTCGCCACCGAGCATCCGGCGCCCGGCGCCGACTGTGTCTTCTCCGTGCCCGACTCGTCGAACGCGATGGCGCTCGGATTCTCCGAGCGGTCGGGCACCAAGCTCGAGCATGCGTTGATCCGGAATCATTATGTGGGGCGGACGTTCATTCACCCCGCCCAGGCCGGCCGGATGGCCAAGGTCAAGATCAAGTTCAATCCCGTCCGGGAAGTACTGCAGGGGAAGAAGGTCGTCGTCGTGGACGACTCCATCGTACGGGGCACCACCAGTCGGGCCCTCGTTCAGCTCATCCGTCAGGCGGGCGCGAAGGAAGTGCATTTCCGGGTCGCGTCGCCTCCGATCACCGGACCCTGCTATTACGGGATCGATACGCCGAGTAAGAAAGAGCTGATTGCCTCGAGCAACGACGTAGAGCAAATCCGTCAACACTTAGGCGTAGACACGCTGGGTTATCTGTCGCTCAACGGGATGTTGCGCGCCGCGGATGGCGACCCCACCGAGTTCTGCCACGCCTGCTTCTCGGGCGATTATCCCACCGGGATTCCGGAAGACGATTTGGCGGGAGCGCGGCACGCCGCGCCCCTGCATCCACTCGCGGTCTGAACCGCCCCTTCCACAGTGCCGGCGCTCGAGCGGTGGGTGTACTCCTTCGGCAACGGCCGGGCCGACGGCACGGCGGCCATGCGGGACATCCTGGGCGGCAAGGGCGCCGGGCTGGCGGAGATGGCGAACTTGGGCCTGCCGGTGCCCCCCGGCTTCACCATCTCGGCAAAGCTCTGCATCGCCTACCTCGAGCAGGGCACGTTCCCCGATCAGCTGCGGGAAGAGGTCGACCGCCACCTGAAACAGCTCGAGCGCGCCGCCAAGAAACGGTTCGGCGCTGCGGCCAACCCCCTTCTCGTCTCCGTCCGCTCCGGGGCGGCCGTGTCGATGCCCGGCATGATGGAGACAATTCTCAACCTCGGTCTGAACGATGAGACAGTCGAGGGGCTCGTGGCCGGCTCGGCGAACCCCCGCTTCGCCTACGACTCCTACCGCCGCTTCGTCCAGATGTACGGCGACGTCGTCTTCGATCTGGGCAAGGACCCGTTCGAGGAGGTGCTGGCCGAGCTGAAGCAGCGGCGGCGCGTCCAACGGGACATCGACCTGCCGGCGGACGACCTGCGCGGCCTTGTACGCGAGTTCAAGTCGATCATCCAGGCTAAGACGGGGCTCCCCTTCCCCGAGGAACCGGCGGCACAGCTCTGGGGCGCGATCGAGGCGGTCTTCAAGAGCTGGCGGACGCGCCGCGCCGCGGATTACCGCCGCGTCCATGGGATCCCGGACGACCTCGGTACAGCCGTCAACGTGGTCGCGATGGTGTACGGCAACATGGGCGACGATTCGGGCACCGGGGTGGCCTTTACGCGCGACTGCAGGACCGGCGAAGCCGAGCTCAACGGCGACTTCCTCACGAACGCGCAAGGTGAGGACGTCGTCTCCGGGGCCCGCACGCCGGAGTCGATCGCCAAGATGAAGCGCGGCAAGCTGGCCAAGGTCTATCGCGAGCTCGAACGCATCGCCGCGAAGCTCGAGCGTCACTTCCGCGATGTACAGGACATCGAGTTCACCTTCGAGCACGGCAAGCTGTACATGCTGCAGACGCGCCGTGCGCAGCGGACGGGACTCGCGGCGGTCCGGATCGCCGTGGAGATGGTGGGCGAGCGCCTGATCACCGAGGACGAGGCGGTGCAGCGCGTGCCGCCCCAGGATCTCGATCAGGTGTTCCACCCGATGGTTGCTCCGGGCGCGAATCCTACCGTCATCGCCAAGGGGCTCCCCGCTTCCCCTGGTGCCGCGATTGGAGAAGCGGTCTTCGACGCTGACGACGCCGAGGCCCTGGCGAAACGGGGGCGGGCCGTGATCCTGGTGCGCCCAGAGACGAGCCCGGAGGACTTCCACGGCATCGTCGCGGCGCGCGCCGTCCTGACCGCCCGGGGGGGCATGACCAGCCATGCCGCCATCGTGGCGCGGGGCATGGGGAAGACCTGCGTCGTGGGCGCGCAGGACATCGAGGTCGACCCGCGGGCTGGCGGCGGAGCAGGCCAGTTTCGGGCGAACGGCCGGGTCGTGAAGAAGGGCCAGGTGATCACGGTCGATGGCACGACAGGCCGCGTGTTGCTCGGCGCCGTCAAGCTGGTCGAGCCGAAACTCGGCGTCCATTACGCGACACTCATGACCTGGGCGGACGAACGTCGGCGGTTGAGCGTCCGCGCCAATGCGGACACGCCCGCGGACGCGGCGCGCGCCCGCGAGCTCGGGGCCGAGGGCGTTGGGTTGTGCCGTACCGAGCACATGTTTTTCGAGGGCGACCGCATCACGGCGATGCGTGAGATGATCGTGGCTCGCGACGAGGCGGGCCGGCGCGGCGCCCTCGCGAAGCTGCTCCCGATGCAGCGCGCCGATTTCGAGGGAATCTTCGAAGCCCTGGCCGGCTTCCCGGTCACCATCCGGCTCCTCGATCCCCCCTTGCACGAGTTCCTGCCCCACACCCGGGACGAAGTCACGACGCTCGCGCACGCGATGAAGATGCCGGTCGCGGAGCTGCAACGGCTGGTGACCTCGCTCGTCGAGGCCAACCCGATGCTGGGGCATCGGGGCTGCCGGCTCGGCATCACCTATCCGGAGATCACCGAGGTCCAGGCCCGGGCGATCTTCGAGGCGGCGTGCCGCGTGGTGGGACGCGGCAAGAAGGTGATGGTCGAAGTGATGATCCCACTCGTGGCCCTCGCCGAGGAGCTGCGGCAGCAGACCGAGATCGTCCGCCGGGTCGCGCGAGAGGTCTTCCAGGCCGAAGGTCGGGGCGTGCCGTACCTGGTCGGGACCATGATCGAGCTGCCACGGGCCGCCCTCACCGCCGACGAGATCGCGAAGGAAGCCGAGTTTTTCTCCTTCGGAACCAACGACCTCACGCAGACGACCTTCGGCCTGTCGCGGGATGACGCGGGACGGTTTTTACCGTTCTACGTCGAGCACGGCCTCCTCAAGGACGATCCGTTCCAGGTGCTGGACCAGGACGGGGTCGGCAAGCTCATGGAGCTCGCGGTGAAGCTCGGTCGCACCACGCGCAGCGACCTGAAGGTCGGCATTTGTGGTGAGCACGGGGGCGAGCCGAGCTCGGTGAAGTTCTGCCACCGGCTCGGAATGAGCTACGTGTCGTGCTCGCCGTTCCGCATCCCGATCGCCCGGCTTGCGGCGGCGCAGGCCGCGCTCGAGGAGCAGGGAGTGGTGAACCGGACGAGAGCGACCGTCTGAACGGGAGGTTGTCGAGGATGGTGGAGGTCGGTGGAAGATCGTGGAGGCTGCATCGGAACAACCTCCAACATCCTCCACCGCCTTCCACCATCCTACAGAGCCTCAGATTTCCTCATCCCTTCGACAGCGCCGCTCCCAGCAACAACGCGATCAGGAACTGAATCGTGGCGGCGGTATAGGCCGTCGCTTTGGACATCTGATGGGTGACAGCGACGCCGACCGACGTCAGGAATAGCCCATAGAGCGTGAACGGGTTGATCCCGCGCAGCAGCGCCAGCACGAAGCCCTTCGCGTCCGGTGCCACGAGGTCGAGTCCCACCGCGGGCTGCAGGTCTACCATGCTCGCGATGCCCCCCGTGCCGCGCATCATCAAGACAATCACACCCACGATCTGCAGCAGCGTGTAGCTGATCGAGGCATATGTCGTGACGCTCAGCAGCGTGCCGAACTTCGCCTCTCCCCCGAAGACCGATACGCCGACCCACAGGATGAACGCGTTGAGCAGCAAGAAGAGGCAGTACGCGATCGGCGCGATCACGACCCCGATCGGCGCGAACTTGAGCGCGGTCTGGGCCTGCTCCGGCGTCATGTTCGGCGTCTGCGTGAACTGCGCCGTCATGGCTGCCTTGACGAAGGGAAGCTGCACGACGCCGATCACGACCGTGATGACGGCGAGGGTGAGGAACGGCGCGAGAAAGCGCGGCTTCTCGCGCACGCGCCCGAAGACCGCGGCCGGCTCGAACAGCACGCGAAACAGGTCGAGCACTGCGTCCATGCGTTCTCCCGAGGAGAGGGGCGGAGAACGATACGCGACAAAAAGCAGGTTGGGGAGGTTCTCCCCAACCTGCTTCTCGAATGGAGGCGCGGGGAATTGAACCCCGGTCCGAGAATGACTCCGATACCGCTACTACGTGCGTAGGCAAGGCTTTGGAGGTCTCGCCACCGCGGCGCCTCGCCGGCCCCGGCAGCAACGAGCCTTTACCAGCTCTTACGCGACCCGTTCAGGCCCCGGATCACGCCAGCCCGATTTTGCGATACGTGAGCGCCGCCTCAGGCGGGCTGCCACTCACGCAGGTGCGTGAAGCCGAAGCTTACGCAGCCAGTGCCAGGTTTGAATTGGCAGTTGTAAAGTTTGCCAGTGGTTTTACCAGGTGACTGACGACCTGGGCACGCAGCGACACCCTCGTCAAACCCGTCGAAGCCTGTCGCCCCCTCGCTCGAAACTTATCCAACCCAAAGACCTTTTTCAACTTAAGAACGCAGTTTCAAGCGTTCGGCGACGTATTGGGTCAGCGTGGAGATATCCAGCCGTGCTCCGGCGAGTCCGATATGGCAGTCGGGACGAAGCAGGTAGAACGAGGGCTTCGGCACACCCGCCCGCCGGAGCTCCGCATCGTTCACCGGATCCTCAGGAACGTGGTGCGTGACCAAGAGCCCCTGAAGGTCCGGCAGCGCGTCAGGCACCGGCTGTCCTATCACGATGAGATTGAACCGCGTGTCGTCCAGCCGCGTGAATAGGTCCTCGGCGCGTCCGTCGCCCGAAAGCCTCAGCCGTAACCACGGGAACCGATCGCCCGCACGCGGTGCGCCGTCGTGCAAGTCTGGCGTGGTCTCCGACAGCGGACTGGTTCGGTAACGGATTCCGATTTGTGAGATGGTACGAAACGCAAGCGCCCGGACCCAGCGGAGGCTCATCGCGAACCCGACGACTTTCGCCAATAGCCTTGCGCGAACTACTCCGGCCAGCCATCGATCCGATACGACAAGCGAGAACGCCCGATCGGTGGTCTTTAGCAATCGTTCGGCGATGGGAACGCGCTCCGACTCGAAGGAGTCGAGGAGCTCGTCGCCGGCCCGCCCCGATGTGACCAGCGCGAGCTTCCATGCCAGGTTGTAGGCGTCTTGCAGCCCGGTGTTCATACCCTGTGCACCCACCGGGCTGTGAATGTGGGCTGCATCGCCGAGCAGAAAGCAGCGCCGGTCGCGGAAGCGTGCGGCCCGACGATGGTGGATGTGGTAGGTGGAGAACCAGCTGCAAGCATGAAACGAGAAGAGCGGCCCCACTTCGTTGCGAACCGACGGAAGCACGGCGTCGACGTCGAGATCCTCACGCTCCCGTAGATCCCTCGGAACGATCCCGACGACGCGCCAGTGATCAGATCCGCGCATTGGGAACAACAGGTGGAAGCCCCCACGCCAGACGTAAACGTTGATTTCGTTGGGCACCATCGGCCCGCTCATGCGCGTATCGGCGATAAAGAACACGTGTTCATATGGAGCTCCAACGAACGGAATACTGCTCAGCCGGCGGACGGCGCTATGCGCACCGTCGCAGCCGGCGACCCAGCGGGCTGCGATCGCCGCCTTCGAACCCTCCCCGCTTTGCACCGTGGCTGACACGTGCTCGGCGGTTTGTGACAGATCCGTGAGCTCAGTGTTCCATTGAACCTCCACGCCACGCGAGCGTAGGAGATCGCCGAGGAGCCGTTCGTTGTCGTCCTGACCGAGGATCAGCAGGAATGGATAGGGACTCAGACCTTCCCCGATGTCACCGAACGGTACGCGTGCCGCTCGTCGCCCTTCGACCCATATGTTGGCTCCGGTGCCGCGCGCGCCCAGCTGGACGGCTTGCTGGGCGATGCCGAGATGGGCGTAGATCTCCAGGGTGCGTGCCTGAACGCCGAGCGCTTTCGTCCGGACAGAGGGGCCGGGGTTCTTGTCGACGATCACAACGCGAATGCCGTTTCGGGCGAGTTGATTGCCAAGCATCAACCCCGTCGGGCCGGCGCCGACGATGAGGACATCCGTAGTTGCTGAGACCGGAGTTGTCACACGTCACGTCACGGCTCGCGCCACTTCGCCCCCATCCGCGCGATGAACTCGTTGGCCACGTCGGGGCCCCAGGTGCCAGCGGCGTAATTCGGAAAATGATCCGGCCGCTTGTGCTCCCAGTAGTCGATGATCGGATCGACGACCGTCCACGCCGCCTCGACCTCGTCCGACCGGGTGAACAGCGTCGCGTCGCCCAGCATGCAGTCGAGGAGGAGCGTCTCGTACGCTTCGTGGCCCGCCTCGCCGAAGGCGTCGTGGTAGCCGAAGTCCATGTCCACCGACACCATGCGCACCTCCACGCCCGGCACCTTCACCTCGAAGCGCAGCGAGATGCCTTCGTCCGGCTGAACCCGAATGGCGAGCACGTTCGGCTCCAGCTGGTGGCCGGGGGGGACTTGGAACATGAGGTGCGGCGGCTGCCGGAACTGAATCGCGATCTCCGTCGCGCGGCGCGGCATGCGCTTGCCGGAGCGCAGGTAGAACGGGACGTCCTGCCAGCGCCAATTGTCGACCATGAACCGCGCGACCGCGTACGTGGCCGTGCCCGAGTCCGAGGCGACGTTGGGCTCTTGGCGGTATCCCTGGACGGGTTGTCCGTCGGTCGTTCCAGGCCCGTACTGCCCCCGCACCAAGTAGTCGTGCATCTCGGGCGGCGTGATCGGGCGAATCGCGCGTAACACTTTCACTTTTTCATCGCGCACCGCGTCCGCATTGAATCTGACCGGTGGCTCCATCGCGGTGAGCGTGAGCAGCTGGAGCAGATGGTTCTGGAACATGTCCCGCACCACGCCGGCTTCCTCGTAATACCGCCCGCGATGCTCGACTCCCACGCTTTCGGCTGCCGTTATCTGCACATGGTGGACGTGCTGCCGGTTCCATACGGGCTCGAAGATCGAGTTGGCGAACCGGAACACCAACAGGTTTTGGACCGTCTCTTTGCCGAGGTAGTGATCGATGCGATAGACCTGATGCTCGGCGAAGGCCTCGCGGACTACACGGTTCAACGCCCGCGCGCTCTCGAGGCTGTTGCCAAACGGCTTTTCGATGATGACGCGCACCCATGCCGGGGTCGTCGGATCCTCCACCTGGGGTGCGATACCGCTCTCGTGGAGGTGATGGACCACGTCCGGATAGACGCTGGGCGGGATTGCCAGGTAGAACAGACGACCGCGCGCCGCAGGGCGCGTGCCGTTTCCGTCAACCGCTTCGAGCCGTTGCCGGAGGGCGGCGTAGGTTTCGACAGCGTCCAGATCGCCCGCCACATAGAAGAGCCGGCTGCATAGGGTCTCCGCGACGTCCGACTTGCCGCCGTCCGGCGCGAACTCTGCCAGTGCCTGCCGCATCGCCGCGCGGAAGGACCCATCGTCCAGCGGCTCGCGGGCGACCCCGATGGCGGCGAAGGAGGGCGGGAGCACACCGTCCAGGCACAGGTGATACAGCGCGGGAACGAGCTTGCGGCGCGTGAGATCGCCGCCGGCGCCGAAGATGACGAGCGTGCAGGGCTCCGCGGTCTTCAACGCGAACGCCGTCGGGCGCAGCGCGTCGGCGATGCGGGCCGCTACGGAGAGTCGCGGGCTCATGCGGACTTCACGGCATGACCGCCGAACTCGTTCCGGAGCGCGGCGATCACCTTCGCGCCGAACGACTCCGGCTGGCGCGACCGAAAGCGGGTGAGGAGCGACAGCGTGATGACCGGGGCCGGCACGTCGAGGTGCATCGCCTCCTCGACGGTCCAGCGGCCCTCGCCCGAGTCCTCCACGAATCCCTTGATCGCCGCCAGGTCCTTGTCCTTCTCGAATGCACGTGCCGCCAGCTCGTTCAGCCAGGAGCGCACCACGCTTCCTTGATTCCAGAGGTTCGCGATGTCGCACAGGTTGAGGTCGAAGTCCTTCGAGGCATGGAGGATCTCGTACCCCTCGGCATACGCCTGGAGCAGACCATACTCGATACCGTTGTGCACCATCTTCACGTAGTGCCCCGCCCCCGTCGGCCCGACATGCGCGTAGCCCTGCGGTGGCGCCAACGTCTTGAAAATCGGCTCACAGTGGCGGAAGGCGGTCGCCGACGCGCCGATCATGAGGCAATACCCGACGGTTAGACCCCAAATGCCGCCGCTCGTCCCCGCGTCGACGAATTCGAGGCCCTTGGCCTCGAGGGCCTTGGCGCGGCGCATCGAGTCGCGGAAATTCGAATTGCCGCCGTCGATGACGATGTCCCCGCGCGAAAGGTGCGGCGTGAGCTGGTCGATCGTGCTTTCCGTGGGCTGACCGGAGGGGACCATGATCCACACCACGCGCCGACCGCTCAGCTGCCGGCACGCGTCGCCCAGGTCGCGCGCGCCTTTCGCCCCCAGCTGCACGTGCGCCTGGATCGCCTCGGGGCTGCGGTCGTAGACCACGACTTCGTGCCCGCCTTGGAGCAGCCGCCGCACCATGTTGCCGCCCATGCGGCCCAACCCAATCATCGCCAGTTGCATTGCCACTCCTCCTTCAGATGGCCACGGCCAGCGCCGTGAGATCCCGCCGCAGCCGCGGGGCGTCCTGGTACAGAATGGTGTGCATCCCGAGCTGCCGGGCCGGCTCGAGGTTGGGCTCGCGGTCGTCGATGAACACCGCCGCCCGAGGGTCGGCCTGCGAGATCGCGAGCGCACGCTCGTAGATCTGCCGCGCGGGCTTGAGGACTCCCATCCAGCAGGACGTGAAGAACGCGACGAAGATGTCCCGCAGGCCGAACGCCTTGATCCGGTGCGTGTTCAGCTCGGCCGATTCGTTGTTGATCGTCAGCATCCGGTAACGGCCTGCTCGGGCGAGGTCGTGCGCCACCGCGATGGTCTCCGGGAAGGCGACGCTCTGCGTCATCATGAACGCTCGAAAATCCACGCGAGTGAACGACCGCGCCCGGTAGAAGACGGTGTGATCGAGATACTCATCCATCGACATCCCGCCCGTCTCCCAGACCGCGACGGACTCCTCGTGCCGCGCCGCCAGCTCGGCGGCGTCGAGGCCGAACCGAGCCACCGCCGCGGCCCGCTGGTGTTGATCCCAACCGTTGGTGCCCAGGACGCCGCCCACATCGAAGAAGACGTGCGAGATGTTCATCGCTCGAGGAGCCCGAGGCCGTCGATCCGAACCGCAGGCCGGCCGCGCCCCCGCAGGGCGAGCAAGTCGCCCTCCGCCTGCGCCGATTCTAGCTGACCGAACGTGTAGGGCAAGCCAGGAATGGAGACGTCCTGCTCGACCCGCTCGATGATCTGCAGGAAATGTCCGACGGGTGGTCCGCCCTTGTGCACCTGGCCCGTCGAATGCAGGAACCGCGGCCCGTAGCCCAGCGTCGTCGCGACCTTGAGTCGGTCGCGCAGTTTTTCACGCGCCACCGCGAGCCGGCGGTCGTTCTGGGGCGTGGGCGGCAGATACGCCATCAGGGCGAGATAGTCGCCCGGCTTGATGGCGGCAAAGAACCGGTCGAGCTCCGACGCGCTCGACGCGGGCGTCGGGGGTTTCCTGCCCGCGAGCACCTCCTTGGTGTTCTGCTTGCTCTCGGCCACGTTGGGCTGATCGAAAGCGTTGATGCGGAGAATGGCCCCCGCCACGGCGGTCGCGAACTCCCAGCGAAAGAATTCCTGGCCCAGATCGTACCGATCCTCGAGCGTCAGTCGAACGACGGGGTGGCCGGCCGCGTTGAGGGCGCGGAGCCGTCCTTGCACCGCGTCGTCTGACTCGCCCGGAAGCGAGAGCTCGACAAAAACGCGGTCGCGCCCGTACACATCGGGCGGGCCTAGAGGTTCCCCCGCGACGGGCAGGATTCCCTTCCCTTCCTTGCCCGTGCTCTCGGCGATCAATTGCTCCACCCACAGTCCGAAGGAGCCGATCCCCGGCGACAGCACGAAGGTCGCCTTGTTGCGGCCCGCCAGCGCCGCCTCCCCGAGAATGGCGCCCAGCCACACCGCCGGGTTCTGTCCTGCCGGAACGAAGGCGGCGCACGCCTCGGACATGCGATGGGCGCGATGGAGCAGCTGGCTCACATCGACCCCGATCAGGGCCGCCGGGACGAGTCCGAAATACGACAGGGCGGAATACCGACCGCCGATGTCCTTGGGGTTCAGAAAGGTGCGGCGGAATTGCCGTGTGGCTGCGAGCGCCGCCAGTGGCGTGTCGGGGTCCGTGATCGCGACGAATTGCGCCCCGCGCCCGCCGGTGCGCTCCCAGAAGTGACGGTACAGGCAGTCCGTCTCCTGGGTGGTCCCCGACTTGCTCGACACCAGGAACAGCGTGCGCGTCGAATCGTCGCCCGCGAGTGCCGCGGCGACGGCTCGGGGGTCCGTACTGTCGAGCACGGTGAGCGCCGGGTACCCCTGCCGGCGGCCGAAGGTGCGCCACAGCACTTCCGGCGCGAGGCTCGAGCCCCCCATCCCACACAGCACCACGCGATCGAACTCGCGCCGTATCTCATCGGCGAACCCGCTCAGCGCCTTGACTTGCTGCGCCATCATCTCGCCTACGTTGAGCCACCCCAACCGGTCGCTGATCTCGGGAGTGTTGGGGTCGGGCTTCCAGACGGTCGGGTCGTGGCCCCAGATGCGTTTCGGCACATCCGTCCGCTCGAGCTCCGCAAGTCGCAACGCGACCGCCTGCTCGAAGGCGTGGAATTCGGCAGAGTGGCGCGGGAGGGGGGGCGTCGACGCGGCGAGTGCCTTCCGCTTGGTGGCGATCACGCCCAGTAGCGTCTCGAAGGAGTGGGCGAACTTGTCGATGCCCTCCTTCTCGAGCACGTCGGTGACATCGCTGAACGCCATCACCGTCGAGAGGCGGTCCATGACCCGTCGGGCTTCCGTAGCATCACCCGGTAGCGTCCGCCGCACGGTGCCGTGATCCTCGAACAACTGCAGGGTCTGCGGCGGCACGGTGTTGATCGTGTCCGCACCAATAAGGGAATCCACGTATAGCACATCCGAGTAGGCCGGGTCCTTGGTGCCAGTGCTTGCCCACAGCAGACGCTGAGGCTTGGCCCCCCCCCCCGCGGCGAGCGGCCGCCAGCGTGGCCCATCGAGCAGCGCTCGGAACCATGCATACGCGAGCTGCGCGTTTGCGATCGCGACTTTGCCCCGGAGGTCCCGCGGAGCCGCGGGCGTCGCATCCAGACGTCGATCAACCTCCGTATCGACGCGACTGACGAAAAACGACGCCACCGACGCGACTCGATCGATCGGCTGTCCCGCCTTGCGCCGCGCCTCGAGGGCCCGTAAGTACGCCTCGGCCACCTCGCGGTAGTGCTCGAGCGAAAACAGGAGCGTGATGTTGACGTTGATCCCGTCCGTGAGCAGGCGCTCGATGGCAGGCCATCCGTCCCGCGTTCCGGGCACCTTGATCATTACGTTCGGCCGGTCGACCGCCGCCCATAGGCGGCGCGCCTCCGCGATCGTGGCGGCGGTGTCGCGAGCGAGCGTGGGCGATACCTCCAACGACACGAACCCGTCCGCGCCCTGCGACCCCTCATAGACCGGGCGAAACAGATCCGCGGCGGAGCAAACATCCTCGACCGCCAACGACTCGAAGACTTCACGATCGGTCCGGGATGAGCTCGCGACTCGCGCCAGCGCTTCGTCGTAGTCGGTACTGCCGCCGATCGCGTGCTCGAAGATGGTGGGGTTGGAGGTCATGCCCCGGAGGCCGTCGTCGATCATGCGCTGCAGCTCTCCGGATGCGAGCATCCCCCGGCGCAAATAGTCGAGCCAGACGCTCTGGCCCTGGTCGAGTAGTTCCTGCATGCGAGACTTCGTGACGACTTTCGACATACATCGTTCCTCGGATGGTCTATGTCAGGGGAGGCGTGCCGCTACGGCGGCTGCTCCCAGCAGCGCAACGTGTGGATTCACGATCACGCGCACCGGCACGCGGCTGACGTAGTGCGACAAGCGCCCCTTGTCGCGGAACGCCGCGAGGAAGGCTCCCTGCCGTAGGTGATCCACAATGCGCGGCGCGATCCCACCGCCGATGTAAATCCCCCCGCTCGCGAGCACGGTGAGGGCGAGGTCGCTCGCGGCCGCTCCGAGCGCGTCGGTGAACAGATCGAGCGTTTCGCGGCACAGGCGGTCCGTGCCGGCGGTTGCGTGCCCGAAGATCACGGCCGCGGGATCGCCCTGCGCGATTTCCGCGCGGACCGCCGGATTCTCCGGGGCGACGCCGCTGGCCGCGAGGTACCGGTACGTCGCCAGGATCCCCGGGCCTGAGAGCACTCGCTCTCGCGACACGCGTCCGTACTCGCGCTCGAGGGCCAGGGCCAGGCCGCCCTGGCGCTCGCCACGGGGCGCGAACCCGGCGTGGCCCCCTTCGGAAGGGTGCACGTCGTAGCGGTCGTCCCGCCAGGTGAGGAACCCCACGCCGAGGCCCGTCCCCGCGCCGATGAGTCCGATGGGAGCGCGCGGTTTGGGCTCGCCCGGCTGCAGCGTCTCCACGTCGTCCGCGCCCAGGAACGCGATGCCGTGGCCGATCGCCGTGAAGTCGTTGATGAGGGCGCTCGACGCAATGCCGATCTCGGCGGCGAAGGTCGCCCCGTCCACCCGCCACGGGAGGTTCGGCGCGAGACACGGCTCCTCGGTCGCCGGGCAGGGCACGCCGATGCACGCGCGCTCCGGTCGCGCCCCGACGTCCGCGTAAAACGTCCGCACGATCGGCGCGAGCCCCGGATACGCGCGGCTCTGGTACGTCCGGTGCTCTCGAACGACCGCCCGGCCGTTGGAGACGTCCACGAGCGCGAGGCGGGCGTTGGTTCCCCCCACGTCGCCGGCGAGGACGTTCATGACACGGGCCGCGCGAGCCGGGCGGCGGCGGCGGGATCGAGAAACCACACGCCGTGGGGGGGGCGGGCGAGCACCGCTGGCACCTGGCTCGGCGGAGGGGCGTCGGCATCGAGCGCCCGGGCGACCGCCGCCGCCTTTTCTCCTCCAGTCACCAGCATGACCACCTGTCGTGCTGCGGCGATGACGGGCGGGGTGATGGTGACCCGCTGGCGCGGCGGCTTCGGGCTCGCCACCACCACCACGCGGCGCCGTTGCTCGGACAGAGCGGGTGAGCCGGGAAAGAGGGACGCCGTGTGTCCGTCCGCGCCTAGGCCGAGAACCAGGACGTCCAATGCTTCGGGAAGCACCTGCGCGTACGCGTCGGCCGCCGCGTCCAGATCGCGGCGTTCGGCCTCGATGCGGTGAACGCGCGCCTCGGGAATCGGGACGTGACTGAGCAACGCATCGGTCGCCATGCGATAGTTGCTCTCGCGATCGTCGGGCCGCACGGCACGCTCGTCGCCGAAGTACACATCGATCTTTCGCCAGTCGATCCCGCTCGCCAAGTCCGGGGCGGCGAGCGCTGCGTATACCGGTCGGGGCGTCCCCCCGCCGGACAGGGCGATCGTACACAGCCCACTAGCCGCGATCGTGCGGGCCATCGTCTCGGCCAGCCACTCGGCGACCCGACGCGGGAACGAGTCTGTGTCTTCGACCACGACGCGGCTCGACGGCATGACTACGGCTCCGCGCCCTCGGGGATCGCCGTCAGCCGATCGGTGAGGCGCGCGGGACGGCCGCTCTCATTGCCGCAGGTCGGACAGCGGTTGAGCTGCGCCGTGCGGTCGAGGTACTCCCGCACCACCCGCACGTACGAAGCGTGGCTCCACGTGAGTGGCGAGACCGAGAGGGGCTCGCCCGTGTAGGGGTGGAGCTGCTCCGCCATGACGCCCGACGGCAGGGCGCGCTGCGCGGCCCATTCGATCAGCTCGAGACCGCGAGCGAGCGCCTCCGGGGCGTTCGCCCGTAGCAGGCGATAGCGGGCGAGCCACAACGTGCTAATGAACCACGGATTGCCCTGCACGCGCTTCGTGTCCGCCTTCTCCACCTGGTAGTAGGCGTCGTTCTCGTATCGCGCCAGGCCTCCGATGTCCGTCTGGACCCAGAGGCGCTCTTCCACCTGGCGCAGGGTAGACTCGACGCGCGGATCGTCAGGAGGGAGCGCGCCGAGCTCCACGAGTCCGAACAGGCTCGAGTCCACCGTCATGTCGAGGGTGTACCCGTTGGCCCCTGGCGACGCCATGCGAGCGAAGCGCTGCTCGCGCTCGTTCCACAGCACCGCCCCCAAACCGTCCCGCATGCGCTCGGCCCCGGCGGCATAGCGCTCCGCGCGCTCCTGCTCGCCGAACGCGTCGGCGACGCGGGCGGCCGCCCGGAGCCCGGCGATCACCGCGGCCACCGTGAACGCGTGGACTCCCCACCGCTCCTCCCAGAGGTCGTGCGACGGGAGCGGCAGGCCGGTGGCGGAGTCGACGTATCCGACGAGAAAGTCCGCGGGCCGCGTCACGAGCGTCCGGTAGAACGGTGCCGTCTCCTCGATGGGCTGGTACAGCTCGAAGAACTGCCAGAGCGCCCAGATGATCAGGGCGGTCTCGTCCTCCTGAATGGGGAGGACCGGCTTGCCGTCGCGCACGTAGCCGTGCCAGGACGACGCGAGCGTCCCGTCGGGGTTGTACTTGTGTCGCACGTAGCCGAGCGGCGAGATCACGCGCGAGCAGAACTCCAGGAACTTCTCGGGCGCGCCCACATGGCCGGCGCGCATCAGCGCCGCCGCCACCAGTGCGCCGTCGCGCGGCCACATGTAGGAATAGGTGTCGCGCGCGAACTTCGTGATGTCCGTGTCGTTAGCCGCGATGATCGCACCATCGTGGTCGATCTGCGACCGGATGATGAGCAGGCTCTGCGCGTAGCGTTGTGCGACGAGCGCCGGTAGAGCGTCGACACCCCGCTGATCCTTCCGTACCCATAGGCGCCAGTAATTCCTGGTGCGGCGCAACAGCTCCCCGGGCGACTTGTCGCGCACGACCTTGTCGATCGTGGCTACCTCGCGGAAGTCCCGACCTGCCGCCATCCAGTAGTCCGCCTCGGCCGAGCCACGCGCCGGCACCGTGAGTGACAGGCCGAGGGTCGAGTCCACGGAGCCCTGCGCGATCGGATTGCCCTGGAGCTCCCCGTCTTCGGCGTCCCGCCACGTTCCTTCGGCCCCGGCGACTTCCTTCGCCCCGCACGCGTAGCGCCGGACCCCGATCTCGCCTCCGACGGCGCAGTTCATGAGGAAGTAGCGATCGTCCTTATAGTGGATCAGCGCCTGCGTCTCCGGTGAGTAGAACGCCGTATCGCCCACCTCATACCCGAGGATGTGGAAGTCGTGGTGGAAGAACAACCGGATCTCACGAGCGCGCTCCTTCAGGTTCGTCGCCGTGACGTGACGGATCAGGACGTTCTCGAAGAAATCCACGGCGTCGTGGCACACGAGCTCGACCCCGAGGTCCTCGTTCCGGGCGCGCACCTCGGTCACCATCGAGTCCGCGGCGTAGCGCAGATCGAGCTGCCAATCCGGGCCGATCCAGCTGAACTTCCCGTCGGTCCAGATGCCGAATCGGAAGGGATGCCCGGTGGCGTGGTTTTCCTTGCCCACGTGCGGGTAGTAGATGTCCTGGATCAGGTAGTCGCGGCCGAACGCGACGAGCAACCTGCCGTTCGAGAGCGGCAGGTCACGAGGCATGCGACGCCACCATGGTCAAACGTTCGAGGTCAGTCGGGGACATGGCTTCACAATAGAAAGCGGCCGCGCGATCTCGGCCAGCGTTGCAGCCAGGTACGCAGTCACGGAACCGGAGCGCGAGCTCATTCCTTCGGCTTGAGCAGCTCCTGATATGCCGGGTCGTTGCGCAGCGCCGCGAGCGATGGGTAGAGGTGCATGACCCCACCCCGCGCGTATCCCTGCGCGAATGCTTCCTGCACTAGGGCCACCGCCGTATCCCGATCGCCAAGCACCGCTCGGATGCGCGCCCGCCACATCGTGGGCCTGCCGTAGACATAGCGCGGGTTCGTCGCCTGAAGCTCACGGTCGATGCGCAGGGCGTCGTCGCGCTTCCCTTCGCGCGCCGCCACCACTCCCAGAAAGCCGAGGAACGTCAGGTGATCGGGCATGTCGCCCGTGATGGCGGAGAACCAGCGCAGGCTGGCGGAGTCGGCAGCGACCACGGTCCTGCCGGACAACAAGCCCTCGAGGATGCGTCGCGTCTCCGGAAGCTCGCCGCTCAAGTAGTGCGCGATGGCGAGCCGGAACCGGTTGGCCACGGTGCGTGTTTCCGCGGCCGGCCGGCCCTCCAGCCAGCGCACCGCCCACTGACTCGCCGTGGGCGCGTCGGCGCGATGGTCGTGAGCCGCGAGCTCGAAGGCGGCGAGCAGCCCGATGTCCGCGGGCGACCACCCTGGCTGCGGCGGGAGGCTCGGTGCCTCGGTGAGCCGCTCACGGATGTCGGCGGTGCGCCCCTGGGCGGCCAAGGCCCGCACCTCGGCCGCGAGCACGGTAAGCTCGTCCGGATGGCGTCGCCGGCCCTCGAGGGCATCCTTCAGCTCCGTGCGGTAATCGCCCATGAGATGATGGGCGAAGGACAGATAGAACCAGTAGACGGACCACCCGCGGAACAGCCCACGGTCAGGCCCGAGGGTGGCCAGCGCGTCGGCCATCTCGTGCGGCCGATTGAGCGCGAGGGCGCACTGCGCCACCAACCACAAGGTCTCGGAGTTGGGCGCGATGATCGCCATCTCGCGAGCCGTCTCGAGGGCCCGTTGCCGGTCGCCCCGCGTCTCGGCGAGCACCCACGTAAGGTAGTGGCGGTCGAGCGGTGACAAGGGTCCGGGAGCCCGCTCCACCGCCTGCGCCATCGAATCCGCCGTGGCGAATTCGCCCAGGTCCATGTGCTCATGCGCCGCGAAGATCAGCGGCAGCTTGAACGTGGTGTCTTCCCGCGCGGCGCGCTGGAAATGAAAAATGGCGGCGCGCGAATCCCACTGAACCATGCGGTCGAGGCCCTGGATGAACTCCTGATATGCCGGGAAGCTGGGCGGCTGGCCGGCGGCCTTCGCCCAGAGGCTCAGGCGGGAGTCGAAGAGCGTCGCGAGCGACGCCATCACGCGCTGGCGCAGCGCTTCGACGGCGACGAGCGGCTGTGAGATCGGGGCCGCCACTGGGTCGAGGGCCCGCAACACGGTCCCGTCGCTCGCCGCGGAGACCTGCACCTGGAACCGGATGCTGTCCGCCTGGCGGTAGTAGGCTCCCGAGACCACCGTCCCCGCGCCCGTTTCACGTCCCAAGGTCCGAATCCCGATCGCGTCGAGGTGGCCGGCGCCGTGCCCGCCCGGCGCTCGCGACGAGCTCATGACGGACACCGATGGCACGACTTCCACCAGACCCGTCTGCGCGAGGCCCTGCGTGACCCAATCCGCCGCCATGTGCCCGATGTTATCGAGTGCCGGGTCCCCGGTGTGATTCTCGATCACGGCGACGACCACGCGCCGCTCGTTGAGCCGGGACCCGCGCGCGCGCAGGAGGTGAACCGCCGAGCCGACGCCGAGCAGGGCGAACAGCACCCCTGTCGCAAACGCGATGCGCCGCCCGCGCCGGCCGGCCAGGAGCCCGCGAGTTGGCACGCTGATACGATGCGACGTGCCGCCCAGGGCAGTCGCGAAGTCGGCCACAGTGGGAAATCGGTCGTCGGGCAGGGGCGCGAGCGCCCGGGAGATGGCATGCTTCACTGCCCGTACCGCGCCGGCCTCGGCACCGTGAAGCGCGGCGCTCGTGTCCAGCGCGCTCCAGTTATGGACCTTCCGTTCCGTCAGGCTCACCGCGGGAGCCTCGCCTGCCAGCATCTCGAACACCACACAGCCGAGGCTGTAGATGTCGGTGCGGGCGTCGAGGTCGCCCAGGGCCATGGCTTGCTCCGGACTCATGTAGCCCGGGGACCCGACCGGTTGACCGGCCTGCGTCAGCGTCAGGCTCCCGGCCGCACTGATGGCGCGCGCGATGCCGAAATCCGCCACGATCGCGTGTGTCCCCGACAGCAGGATGTTCTCGGGCTTGATGTCGCGGTGGATGATCCCCTGTCCGTGGGCGAAGGACAGCGCGTCGGCGACGTCGCCGGCGATAAAGACCGCATCCTCGAGCGGCAACTTCCGCTGCCGCAGCAGCCGGTGCCGCAGCGATTCTCCCTCGACGTACGGCATGACGTAGTAGAACAGGCCACCCGCCTCGCCGGCGGAGAAGATGGGCACGATGTGGGGATGGCTGAGGTTCGACGAGAGGTCCACCTCGCGGATGAACCGCTCCCGGAGCAGGCGGGTTGAGACCTCGGGGTCGAGCACCTTGATCGCCACGCGGCGGCGCGGGTGTTGCTCCACCGCGAGGAAGACCCGGGCCATGCCGCCGGTGCCGATTTCCCGTTCGACGTCGTAGCGGGGGGCGAGGCTCTCGCGAAGCGTGTCGAGCACGTCGAGCATCACGGCCAACTTAGCGCGCCCCCTCCCCTCCGCCAAGCGAGCCAGACGACTCTAGCCAACCAGGGACCACGCCTTTCTATTACCGAAATGGGGCGGATCTGGAAATCTCCTTTCGTGCGGCTCGTGGCCTACTACGTCCTCTTGAGTCTGGTGACGCTGCTGATCGTCTCGGTGTTCCCGCAGATCCGCGACCTCTTCAACCAGTTCCAAGAGCTCTCGCCCGTGCACGGTAGCGGAGGCAAGGGCAAGGCGATCGAGGCGGCCGCGAACGGGCCGGGCCCCGGGAGCCTCGGCGCTACCGCGTTGGCCCTCATCACGATGTTCTCGATGATCGGCGCCCTCGCGTTGATGCTGCCGACCGCGTGGGTCTACATGACCACCAAGCAGCAGCGTGGCTACGATCAGTCCGTGGTCCAGACGGTGATCGTCCTGCCGATGACCGTAGCGGGCACGCTCATTCTCGTCCAGAACAGCCTTGCGCTGGCCTTCGCCCTGGGCGGTATCGTCGCGGCGATCCGATTCCGGAACACGCTCAAAGACACCAAGGATGTCGTGTACATCTACCTCGCCCTTGGTGTGGGTCTGGCGGCCGGTGTCTACGTCCCGGTGGTCGCCGCGGTGATGTCCCTGATCTTTAATCTCACCGTGCTCGCGCTCTGGAAGCTCAACGTCGGCAACATTTACGCCGACCAGGGCGTCCTGGTAGGCGCACTGCCTCCGGCCGAGGGGCTGCTCGGCCCGCGCCGGCGGCCTTCCGCCCAGCTGGCGGTGGGTGACCCACAGCTGCTCGCGGCGCTCGCGCCCAACGAGCTCGAGGAGGTGGCCGATCGCGCCGCCCGCCTGCAGGCGTACATCACGGCGCGATCGGACGACAAGAAGGGAGAGCGCTTCCAGGGCGTGCTGCTCGTGCACACCACCGAGCCGGAGGCAGCCCAGCGGGTCGTGGAAGGGCTGCTCGAGACCGAGACGGTGCGCTGGCGGCTCGCGGAGATCCTGCCCGCCGGAAGTGGGCGCTCGACGCTCGAGTATTTGCTGCGGCTCAAGGAAGGAGTTCTCGCGGCGTCGCTGCTGCATGCCTTGAAGAGCCGTGGCACGCCGCCGATCGATGCCGCCGAATACCGGTCGCTGCGTGGCCTGAAACGGGGCAAGGGCGAATGAGACCAGCCCCCTGGCATGGGCTCGCCACCCTGACGGCGCTGTGGGTGGGACGCCCGCTCGGCGCTCAGACGACCCCCGCACGTCCGCAAGTGGACACCACCGCCCGGAGCGTGGAGGTGGTCGCGGGAGCGCATTACGCCGCCGGATGGTTCCACCGTGTCATGCTCGGCGCTCACTATCGCGACCTCTGGACAACCCCGCTGCGGGTGGAGGTGCTGGACCTCAAGACCTACGCGGGCGGACTCACCCCAAGCCTATGCGGCGGCCGTCGCGAGACGAAGTCGCTCCGGCTGCTCGGAGTGAATGGGCGGGCCTACGTATTCCGCCCGGTGGACAAAGATCCGACGCTCGCGTTACCCCCCGACCTACGCGCGACCTTCGTCAAGGATCTCATCCAGGACCAGATCAGCTCCGCCCACCCGGGCGCGCCCCTCGTCGTTGCCCCCCTCCTCGATGCCGCCCGCGTCATGAACGCGGAGCCTCGGATCTTCGTGCTCCCGGCTGACCGTCGCCTGGCGGATTTCGACTGCGCCAAGCCTGGCGCGCTCGGCATGGTCGAGGAACGGCCCACCGTGGGTCCGGACAACGACGTCGGATGGGCGGGCGCCGTCGACCTGGCGACGACGAAGAAGCTGTTCGAGCACCTCGAGCGCGATTCCCGTAACCGCGTCGACTCCCGCGCCTACCTCGCCGCCCGCCTGATGGACGTGTTGATCGGCGACTGGGACCGGCACCAGGACCAGTGGCGGTGGGCGCGATTCGACTCGGCGGGCAGCCGCTGGTGGCGCCCCATCCCGCGGGACCGCGACCAGGCATTCGCGCGTCTCGATGGCTTTCTGTTGTGGCTCACGGGCTTCTATTGGCCGCAGCTCATCGGTTTTGGTGACGACTATCCGAGCATCTGGCGCCTGACCTTCGCCGGCGAGGTACCGGACCGCCGACTGCTCCAGGATCTCGAGAAGCCGGTGTGGGATTCGATCGCGCGCACGCTGCAGGCACGGGTGACGGACTCGGTGATCGATCTGGCCGTCCACCGGCTGCCCCCGGAGTACTTTCGGAAGAACGGGCCCGCGCTCACCCGCGCGCTGCGCCGCCGTCGGGACCACCTGCCCCAGGTCACCAACAGCTATTACCGGCTGCTCGCCCAAGTCGTGGAAATCCACGGCACCGACCAGCCGGATCTCGCGGACGTCGAGCGTCTCCCGGGTGGGCACGTGTCGGTGCGATTGTCACCCCGCGCCGGAGGCGCCCCGTTCTACCAGCGGACATTGGACCGTCACGACACGGATGAGATTCGCCTCTACATGCACGGGGGCGACGACCGGGTCGTCGTGCGCGGGTCCGACGGCTCGGGACCGCTCGTCCTGGTCATCGGCGGTGGCGGGGACGACGAGCTGATCGACTCCGCGCGCGCGGGCTCGACACGGTTTTACGACGACGGTGCAAAGGACCGCTTCGTCACTGGGCGCGGCACGTCCGTGGACCGCGCGCACTACGTGGAGCCGCCCCAGGACACCTCGACCCTCGGACTCCCGCGCGACTGGGGCTCGCGCTGGATGCCGCTGACGTGGGCCGGGTATACGCCCGACCTCGGCCTCTTCGTGGGGGCGGGAGCGGACGGGACCGGATACGACTTCCGGCGCCTCCCGTACAACTCGCATCTGCGATTCCGCGCCGGCTACGCGACCGCCGCTCAGACTGGCCGGGCGGACTTCACCGGAGAATTCCGCGGCCTGGTGCCGCCCGTGGTCGTCACGCTCCACGCGCGCGCTTCCGGGCTCGACATCCTCCGGTTCTACGGCTTCGGCAACGAGACCGTGGAGACGGGCTCGAGCGACTTCTACAAGGTGAAGCAGCAGCGGTACCTGGTCGCCCCCGCCCTGCAGTTTTCCTTGTCGCACGCCGCGAACCTGTCGTTCGGCCCGCTGTTCAAGTTCGCGCACACCAACCTCGAAGCGGGCACGCTGATCAACGCGCTCAGGCCCTACGGAGTGAAGGACCTTGCCGAGGTCGGGGCGGCGGCGGATTTCCGTGTGGACACCCGCGACCAGCCTAAGGCGGCGACACGAGGAATCTCGTTCGGCCTCGGTGGCAGTTTCTACCCGAAGGCGCTGGGCCTGACATCGGCGGTCGGTGAAGCGCACGCCGAGGCGACCACGTATCTGAGCGCGAACATCCCGATGCATCCCACGCTCGCTGTGCGAGTAGCGGGGCAGAAGGTCTGGAGCACGCTGCCGCTCCCCCTCGAGGAGGCGGCGTACATCGGCGGCGCCACCACCGTGCGGGGCTTCGTGGATCACCGCTTCGTGGGTGATGCCACCGCCTACACGAATGTCGAACTGCGACTCCGGCTCACGAAGTTCTTCCTCCTGGTCCCAGGCGAGCTCGGCGTGTTCGGACTGGGCGATGCGGGCCGCGTGTTTTTCTCGGGCGACACGTCCGACCGGTGGCACGCCGCGGCTGGCGGCGGACTCTGGATGTCGTTCCTCAGTCGCGCCAACACGCTGTCGGTCGCGGCCGCACACAGCGTCGAGGGGACGCGGCTCTACGTGAAGACCGGGTTCGCGTTCTAGAGATGCCGGCCGAGTGGAAGGCTGACGTTCCGACGCTGGACCTGCTCAATCGAATGGTGGCCGATCCGCTCCCGCTCGGGATGCGCTCCGGTCCGGTCGAGTCGTTTTTCCAGCGCGACATCTACTTCGACTCGGCCGACTGGACCCTGCGCCGCCGCGGCGTCAGCTGCCGGTTTCGCATCCGCGTCGACGACCGACGCGTCCTGACGCTCAAGACCGGAGGCCGGTGGGAAGACGGCGCCACGCTGGCGGTTCCCCAGTGGTTCGAGGCCGACGTGCCCGATCTCGAAGGCGAGCAAGCACTCGCCGGAACGTCGGACCCGGCCCGCCGGCTGCGAGCCCTGATCGAGCCGGGGCAATTGCTTCCGAGAATCCAGTTCGAGACCGAGCGGCGGGCGCGGGCGTCGCTGCCGGCGTGGCTCTCGCGGGCGCGTCACCAGATTCTGTACGATGTCGTGACGGTCCGGAGCCGCCACCTCGCCCAGAAGTTCCAGGAGCTGAAGATCCGCCAGGTCGCGCCCGGTCGTCCCCCGCTCGATCGGCTCGCCCAGGCCTTCCAGGAGCGCTACGGCCTACGCCCGTTGCTCGTCGGGAAGCAGGAGCGCGCCGAAAAGTTATTGCGCGAGCTCGAAGCCGAGGGCCTGGCGGACGTCACCCGTGGCGGGCGGGAGGTAGCGGTGATCGCGCTGCAGGCGGGGACCGTCGCGATGCTGGTGGAGTCGGACTCGCTGGCGCTCCCGCTGCGGCGGGGGAGCGGGGAGGACGGGTGCCGCGAAGTGTTGCGGGCCACGTTCGGCAGCGCCGATGGACAAGTGCGCTTCCTGGGCACCGCGCCGGCCGGCCAGACCCGGCCCTTGCTCGAGGTGTGGGAAGCGCGACGCGCGTCCGGCGCCATCGCTTCGGGCACCGAAGGGCAGCTTCTTTGGCTTCCGGTGCAGGAAGTGCTCGACGGCGCAGGCTCGCCGGCGTTGCGCAACCCGCGCACGCTCGCTGCTCTCACCGTCGCGGCCCGTTCTGACGCCTTCATGACCGGCCTCGAAACGGAGGAGCCCGTGGCCCGCCCGGAGCAACGGCGCGTCCGGCTCTCGGATCTCGCCCTCCGGCCCGCGGCCGCCGACCTCGACCGGTTGGGCCCGGAGCACTTCCTGAACAGCGACTTGAGCCTGCTACAGTTCAATGCGCGGGTGCTAGCGCTCGCGGAAGACCCTGAGGTGCCGTTGCTCGCGCGGATCAGGTTCCTGGCCATCCTGAGTGCGAATGTCGACGAGTTCTTCATGGTGCGCGTCACCACGCTGAAACGGGCGGTGGTCGAAGGCGCCGCGGCGTCGAGTGACGATGGCCTGGCTGCCGAGGAAGCCCTACACGTGGTGGGGATGCGCGTGCGCGCGTTGCTCGAGCGTCAGGCCCGATGCTTCGCGGACGGGTGCCGCCCGGCGCTCGCGGCGCACGGCGTTCGCGTCGTGTCGTGGACCGATTTGGCGAAGCCGGAGCAGGAGCACCTCGGCCGCTACTTCATGGAGGAGATCTTTCCGTTCATCTCCCCACAGGCCATGACCCGCGCACCGGGGCATCCCTTCCCGCTGATCCCGAACCTGCGGCTCTCCCTCGCCGTGCTCGTGCGTGATCCGGGCGGCGGACCCGTGCACTTCGCGTACGTCAAAGTCCCGGACGACCACCCGCGGTTCGTGCCGCTCGGAGACGGCACGGGCTTCATCGCCGTGGAGGAGCTGATCCGCGCGAATCTCGGGCCCGTCTATCCGGGACGGGTGGTGGACGCAGCGTATGCCTTTCGCGTGACTCGCGGAGCGGACCTCGAGCTCGACGAGCAACACGCGTCGAGCCTGATGCAGATCATCGAGGAGGAAACAAAGCGCCGACCGTACGGCGCCGCGGTGCGCATCGAGGTGGAAAGCGCCATGCCGCCTCACGTCCGCGAGCTCCTGCTCCGTGAGCTACAGTTCGAGGATACGGCCCCCGCGGGCTCGCTCGGCGCGAGCGACCTGTACGTGGCGCCGGGCCTGGTCGATTTCGGCGGCCTGCGCCAGCTCGCGCGACTGCCGCTTCCCGAGCTCGACTACCCGGCGCATGCCGGCGTCTCGCCCATCGCCAGCGGCAGCTCGATCTTCACGGTCCTCGCCAAGCGCGACGTGCTGGTGCATCACCCGTACGACGATTTCGAGTCCACCGTCCAGCGTTTAGTGCTCGAAGCGGCCGACGACCCGGACGTCGTCGCCATCAAGCAGACGTTGTACCGCGCCGGCGGGCGCTCGGCGATCGTCGACGCCCTGGTCCGCGCAGCCTCGCAGGGCAAAGAGGTCTTCGTGTTCGTCGAGCTCAAGGCACGTTTCGACGAGGAGCGCAACATCGAGTGGGCCCGGAAGCTCGAGCAGGCCGGCATCCGCGTCGTGTACGGCCTCGTCGAGCTCAAGACCCACGCCAAGATCGCGCTGGTCGTCCGCCGCGAGGCTGGCCGGACCCGCCGGTACGTCCACATTGGGACGGGTAACTACAACGCGGCGACGGCAACGACGTACACGGACCTGGGGTTGCTATCGGCGGACCCCGATCTCGGAGCCGATCTGCAAGACCTGTTCAACGAGCTTTCCAGTTCGTCCCGGCCGCCGCAGACGGCGTTCCGACGGATTCTCGTATCGCCCACCTTCCTCACGCAGCGTCTCCTCCAGCTCATCGCGCGCGAGGCCGACCACGCGCGGAAGGGGGGCCGGGAGGCCCGGATTCGCGCCAAGATCAACGGGCTGGCCGATCCGGAGGTCATCGAGGCGTTGTACCGGGCGTCCCAGGCGGGCGTCGAGATTGCGCTCATCGTGCGGGGCGTGTGCACCCTCCGCCCCGGCGTCGTCGGGCTGTCGGAGCGAATCCGCGTGACCAGCGTGCTGGGGCGCTTCCTCGAGCATGCTCGCATCTACCACTTTGCGAACGGGGGCGACCCCGAATACTTCATTGGGTCCGCCGACTGGCGGCCTCGGAACCTGCGGCAACGAGTGGAGGTGGTGGCGCCCGTACACGATCCCGCGGCCCGCGCCCGGCTCGACGGTATCCTGGAGCTGCAGCTGACCGATCCGACCGCATGGGACCTCGAGCCCGATGGCAACTATCGGCGCCGCTCGCCCGAGTCCGGAGCCGATCCGCGGACCTCGCAGGAGCGATTGCTCTCGCTCTCCAGTGCGAACACTTGAGCCCGTGGTCCGGGGCTCGTTGCTCTGCCTCGTCGTCCTGACCTCCACGACGCCCCTGCGGGCGCAGGGGAAGCCGTGCCGGCACCCGCACTACCGGTGGGCCCAAAAGGTCGATACGTCGGGGGTCGCCCGCGCCCCGGAACAGGTCTCGGTAACGGCGATCCTCGCGACCTGGACGCCCCCGCTTCTCGGGCCGCGCGACGCGTGCGCCCCACGGGACGATCGCGAGCTCCGCACGTTCAGCGTACTCGGCTGGGTGCGGCGCGTCGACAAGGTCAAAGACGACGGCGATTGGCACATCGAGCTGACCGACCGGGCCGATAGCCCGGCCGATTCATGCATTGTCGCCGAGATCCCCGATCCGCGATACAGCGGGCGCTACGCGCTCGCGCGGGCCACGCTCGACTCGTTGATGGGGAACCGCCGCCTCGGCAAGGGCGGCATCCTGCGCCGCCCGTTCCAGGCGCGGGTCATGGGCCTGGCGTTCTTCGATGGCCAGCACCGCCGCGGTGGCCGACGGAGCTCGCGGATCGACGGGGGACACGGTCGCTGCAATGCGTCTGTGCAGGCACTCTGGGAGATTCACCCGGTATATCGCATCGGCTCCCCCTGAGCCCGCTCCACGCGATTTCTGCCGCCCTGCTTCGCCCGGTACAGCGCCGCGTCCGCGATGACACGGAGGTTATCCACCGTGCTCGCGTTGTCGGGATAGCCAGCCACTCCGCATGAGATGGTGAGCAGGTAGGCCTCCCCGCTCCAGCGCCAGGCCATGGACTCGACGCCGGCGCGGATACGCTCCGCCACTTCGAGTCCCGACTCGATGGGCGTATGCGGCATCCAGATGGCGAACTCCTCGCCGCCAATTCGGGCGACGAGGTCCTTGTCCCGCACGGCACTCTCGAGGATCCGCGCGACGTGACGGAGGGCTCCGTCGCCGGCGGCATGTCCGAGCGTGTCGTTCAGCTTCTTGAAGTGGTCCAAGTCCGCGTAGATGAGCGTGGCGATGGGTGGTTGCTTGCTCTCATGCAACCCGAGGACGCGCTCGAGCTCCCGCCGGTTGCGCAACCCCGTCAGGGGGTCCTTCACCGCCCGCTGCTCCGCTTCATGCAGCGCGCGGGCCGCGGCCAACCGGGAGCCGAGCTCCGAGACCAGCCGCTGGACTTGATCGGCCACCGGCGAACCGGCCCCGAACGGCGACCCCATCACTACCAGCGCGCCGATCGCGTAGTGCCCGTCGAGCAGCGGGTACGCTATGCCGGCCCGATCGCGTCGTCGCCGGTCGGGGAGGGCGTCGCCGAACACGTCCTCGGACCCCTGTGACGCGACCGGCACACGCGCGGCAATCGCGCGGAGCGCGGGGGCGTCGGACGTGAGTGTCCGCCCTTCGAGCCTCCCATCGGCCAGTTTGGAAACCGCGACGATCCGTGCGTCGGCGCTGGCCAGCCCGAGGCCCTGGAGGATGATCGCGGAACCGCGCTCCGTGAGCTGTTGAGCCAACGTGACGCCGGCCTTGGCGATCCCTTCCAGGGTCTGGGCACCGCCGGCCATCGCCGCGAGCTGCTTCGGCACGAGCTGCGCGGGCTGATCGGCGCTCTGCTCCCGCCCGAGGAGGTGCATGCTCGCGACGAGGCGGCGGAGCTCGGCTGTCGCGTTCTCCAAGGCCTTGGGCATGGCATCCGCGGGCGCGGGAGCCAGGAGGAGTCCGGCGCCCCAGGGGAAGTCACCGACGGCCACGTAGGTGCCGGCTGGATCGCGGGCGACGTGAGCGCGCCCGTCCACCGACGCGAGCTGCACGAGCGCGGCGCCGCGCTGCCGTACCTGCGCATCCACCGGTTCCTGGCTCACCACTTCGACATCGCCTTCCTCGAGCCCCACGATCCAGCCGGCCCGGGCGCCGTACGAGCGGCACATCAACTCGAGTAAATGCCCGAAGTCGGATGGTCGGCTGAGGGGCGCGTCCGTCAGCCATGCGCGAACGAGCGACGGGAGCGCGAGGCCGATCCCGACGAGGAACCCGCCGAACGCCGCGACCAGCGCCCAGACATTCGCGGAGAGAACTGCCGGAACGACGGCGGCCAGGCCGAGCAGCGCGAGAACGCGCCCGACCCAGACCCCCAGCGGGGGAAGCCTCATGAATGATTGATGCGGCTCGCTGCGGCGGCGGCCCCGAAGCCGTTGTCAATATTGACGACCGTCACTCCCGCCACGCACGAGTTGAGCATGGCGAGCAGCGCGGCGATTCCGCCGAAGGACGCCCCATACCCCACGCTGGTCGGGACCGCGATCACGGGAACCGCGACCAGTCCGCCCACGACGCTCGGCAGCGCGCCCTCCATCCCGGCGACGACAATGATGACCGCGGCGCTGCGGAGCGCTTCGGTCTGCGTGAGGATGCGGTGGATTCCGGCGACGCCGACGTCGGTGAGACGGGCCACGGAGTTGCGAAACGCCCGCGCCGTGACCGCCGCCTCTTCAGCCACTGGGAGGTCGCTCGTGCCCGCGGTGACGATGAGAATCGTCCCCCGCCCGGTGGGCGCAGGCTCCGGATCGGCCGGGAGGTAGACGACGCGGCCCAACTCATTCACTTCAACCCGCGGAAACCGCGCCGCCAGGGCGTCCCGATGGAGCGCGTCGGCCCGGGTCGCGAGAAACATCCCCCCGCGGGCCTCGAGGCGCTCGGCGATCCCGACCACCTGCTCGGGTGTCTTGCCCTGACAGAAAATCACCTCCTGGTGCCCTTGCGTCGCGGGCCGGAGGTGATCGATCGACGCGAAGGGGAGGCGTTCGACGAGCCGCCCCAGCTCCTCGAAATTCACGCCGCCTGCTCCACGGCGTCCCTGGCGAGATAGGCGGTGAAGATCGCTTCGGCCTGCTGCATCGACTCGATTTGAAAGAGCCGCTCGCGCAGCTGAGACGCGCCAGGGACGCCCTTCGTGTACCAGCCAAGGTGCTTGCGGAACTCGAGGGCCGTTTTCCGCGTGTCGCCCTGGAGGCGGAGCGCGAGCCGTGCATGCTCGAGCGCCGTGGCGAATCGCTCCTCAGGCCGTGGGTCGGGCCGCACCGGCCGGCCGGCGAGGAGATCCCGCGCCTGCGCGAAGATCCACGGATTGCCGAACGAGCCCCGCGCGATCATGGCGCCGGCGCATCCTGTGTGCGCGCGCATGGCCACCACATCCGCGGCCGTCGCGATGTCGCCGTTGCCGATGACGGGGATATCCAGGGCGTCCACCACCCGGGCGATCTCGTCCCAATTCGCCTTCCCGGAGAACATCTGCGTCCGAGTGCGCGCGTGGAGCGTGAGAGCCCGCGCACCCGCCTCGCGGCAGCGCTGGGCAATCGCTACGGGATCGCGTTGGGCGTCGTCCCAGCCGCTCCGGATTTTCACGGTCACGGGGAGGTGCGTCGCATTTTGCACCGCGCGGATGATCCGCTGGACGAGGTCCAGGTCCTTCAGGCAGCCGGAGCCGCCGTTGTTCTTCACGACCTTCTTGACCGGGCAGCCGAAGTTGATGTCGATGAAATCGGGGTTGCACGCCTCGGTCACCATTTCGGCCGCCTGCGCCATGACCGTGGCGTCGGCGCCATACAGCTGGATGCCGATCGGGCGCTCGGCCTCCTCGAACCGCATGTCGTGGAACAGGTGCTCCAATCCCCGTGCGACCCCGACGGCCGAGATGAACTCGGACACGACGACGTCCGCGCCGAAGCGGCGGGCGATCAGCCGGAAGGGCGATTCCGACACCCCCGCCATGGGCGCGAGAAAGAGGGGAAACGCGTGCCCGACCGGATACGGGAAGTCCATGTCACACAACGTAATGACGCGTTGCAAACCGAGCAAGCAATCATTAGGTTTGGCCGCCGTTTCGACCGGAGCGATTCGACGTGCGCTTGCGTGAGTTCTTCGCCGACGATGCGATCAACCTCGAGCTGCAGAGCACGACCAAGGACGATGTGCTGAAGGAGCTCGTCGGCCTGCTCAAGCTCGACGACAAGTCCGAGCAGACGCTCGTGAAGATGTTGAAGCGCCGGGAAACCCTTGGGTCGACGGGAATCGGCCAGAACATCGCCATCCCCCACTCGCGGGCGCTCGCGGTCAGCCAATTGCGGGTCGCCTTCGGCCGGAAGCTCGAGGGGATCGACTTCAACGCGATCGACGGCAAGCCGGTCAATTACTTCTTCCTGATCGTCGCTCCTCCCCTCGAGGTCTCGAACCAGTACCTGCCCGTGCTCGGCAAGATCGCCCAGTTCGCCAAGGAGCCCGACGTGCCTGGGAAGCTGGCCCGGATCGGAACGCCGCAGGAGTTCTTGAAGCTGCTGGAAGACAAGAACATTTAGGGCGACGCCAGATGAGGCAACGCCAATGGACAGCGACGCCAGGCTCGCCGCTTTAGATCATTGCCCTGCGGTAAATCGATGACGCATCGACCCCAAGAGCATTGCATCCTTGGGCATGGGCGACTTCAAGAACCTCCGTGCGTGGCAAGAAGCGAAGTCCCTCGCAGTCCTTTCGTCTGTAGCTATTGAGAAGCTGCCTCGGCACGAGCGGTACGCTCTCGCCGATCAATGGCGCCGGGCGGCGTACAGCGTCGTTCTCAACGTTGCCGAGGGCAACAGTCGGCGGGGCCCCCGGGAGTTTCGACGATACCTCGACATGGCTCGGTCGTCGTTGCACGAGATGGAGGGTATTCTGGAGCTTGCCAAGGCGCTGAAGTATCTCGGTGAGGAGGAGCTCCGCAGCCTTTGTGCGAAGAGGGCTAACTGCGCGAGGCTGATCTACGCCCTGCTACGACGCGTAGAGGAGGCCTCCCGGAGGTAGTGGCGTCGTCTCTTTTTGGCGTCGCCTTCCCTTGGCGTCGTATCAGAGCTACTCCCATTCGATGGTTGCGGGCGGCTTGCTGCTCACGTCGTAAACCACTCGATTGACGCCCCTCACCTCGTTGATGATACGGCTGGAGATGCGGGCGAGCACATCCGGCGCAAACGCAAACCAATCCGCCGTCATCCCGTCGCGACTCGTCACCGCCCGCAACGCCACCACATGATCGTATGTCCGATAATCGCCCATCACCCCGACGGACTTGATCGGTAGCAAGACGGCAAAGGCCTGCCAGATCTGATCGTACAGGCCAGCCGCCCGGATCTCCTCGATATAGATCGCGTCCACCCGCCGGAGCAGATCGAGGCGCTCCCGCGTGACGGGACCGAGCACGCGGATCGCGAGGCCTGGCCCCGGGAACGGGTGGCGCCCGACGATCTCTTCCGGCAGGCCGAGCTCCCGTCCGACCTGCCGCACCTCGTCCTTGAACAGCTCGCGCAGCGGCTCGATCAGCTTCCACGGAAGATCGGGTCGCAGGCCGCCGACGTTGTGGTGCGTCTTAATGGTCACGGACGGTCCACCCCGGGGGGAGGAGGACTCGATGACGTCGGGGTAGAGCGTCCCCTGGACAAGAAACTGCACCTCTCCGGCGCCCTCCAAGTGCCGAGCCGCGTCTTCGAACACATCGATGAAGGTGTGGCCGATCCGGCGCCGTTTTTCCTCCGGGTCGTCCACCCCCGCGAGCGTGTCGAGAAAGCGAGCTTCCGCGTCTACCACACGCAGATCCATCCCGAGATGGGCCTTGAAGGCCCGCTCCACCTGCTCGCGCTCGTTCAGGCGCAACAGCCCGTGGTCCACGAAGATGCACGTGAGCCGGTCCCCGATCGCGCGGTGCACCAGGGCCGCGGCGACCGCCGAGTCGACTCCCCCCGAGAGCCCGCAAATGGCACGGCTCTTCCCCCCCACAACCTTCTGGATGCGCTCGATTTCGTGCTCGATGAAATGACCCGGCGTCCAGTCGGGCGTGCATCCGCAGATATCGAACAGGAAGTTGTGGAGGATCTCACCTCCGCGCGGCGTGTGGGCCACCTCGGGGTGGAACAGGACACCGAAGATCGGCCGCGAGTCGTGTTGGAACGCGGCCACCGGGGCGTTGGGACTCGAAGCGGTGACGCGGAAATGGGGAGGCGGCTGCTCGATCCGATCGCCGTGGCTGGCCCACACCGTGATGCATCCCTGAGGCTCGAACCCCGCGAACAGACCGCTTGCGTCCCTGACCGTGACGTCGGCCCGACCGTACTCGCGCTCCGTTGACGGCTTGACCTTGCCGCCCGCGAGGTGGGCGACGAGCTGCATCCCGTAGCAGATGGCGAGGATCGGCGTGCCGAGCTCGAGGAGCTTGGGGTCCGCCGTGGGCGCGTCGCGATCGAACACGGAGCTCGGCCCGCCGGACAGAATCACGCCCTGGGGCGCGAACGCTCGGACGAACGCGAGGTCCGTCCCGCGAGCCGCCGGGTGGATCTCGCAGTAGACGTGCGCCTCGCGCACCCGCCGGGCGATGAGCTGGGTGAACTGGGACCCGTAGTCGAGGATCAGGATGCGGTTCACGCCTGGTACCAGGTCGTGGGTTCGAGAATCTCACCGCGTAACAGGTCTTCGAGCGTCTCACGCTGGCGCGCGATGTAATACCGATTCCCGTCCACCAGAACTTCCGGGGGCCGGGGCCGCTGGTTGTAGGTGGAGCTCATGACGAAGCCATAAGCGCCCGTGCCGAGCACCGCGAGGTATTCGCCGGGCTCGACCGTCGGCAGCTTGCGATCGAGCGCCAGAAAGTCTCCCGACTCGCAAATCGGTCCGACGATGTTAACCAGCTCCTCCGCACGCGCCCCGTTCTGGAGGGGAACGATCTCATGATGAGCGTTGTAATGGCTCGGGCGCACGAAGTCGGTCATTCCGGCGTCCACGACCACGAATTCCTTGCCACCGGCGTGCTTGCGGTAAAGCACTCTGGTGACGAGGACGCCGGCGTTCGCGACCAGGTAGCGACCGGGCTCGCAGATCAGCGCGAGGCCGGCCTGCTTGATCGGCGGCGCAACCGCTTCGGCGAACGCCTGTGGGCTGGGCGCTTTCTCGTTGTGATACTTGACGCCGAGTCCGCCACCGACATCCAACGCCTCGACCGTCGTGATCCCCGAGACGCGTAAAGCGGTCACTAGCTCGAGGAGCTTGACCGTGCCGCGGTGGTACGGCTCCACGTCGGTGATCTGCGAGCCGAGGTGCATGGCGAGGCCGCGGAGCGTGAAGAGCGGCTCGGCGACGACACGCTGCGCCACGCTCACCACCTCGTCGTAGGGCACCCCGAACTTCGCGGTCTTCTCACCGGTCTTGGTGTAGGGGTGGGTCTCGGTGGCGACATCCGGATTCACACGGATGCCGAGATTGGCCCGCTTCTTCAGCTTGTGCGCGACGGCGATCACGGCGTCGAGCTCCGCGGGTGATTCGACGTTCAAGAATCCGACGCCGATCCGGATCGCCTCTTCGAGCTCGAGCGCCGTCTTGCCGACGCCCGAGAACACGATGGAAGCCGCGTCGAACCCCGCGGCGAGCACGCGCCGGAGCTCGCCGACGGAGACGATGTCCGCACCCGCCCCCGCGGCCTTGAGCACCCGCAGCACCCCGATGTTGCCATTCGCCTTGACGGAATAGCAGATCCGGTGCGGAACGTCCTTCAGCGCGTCGTGCAGGGCGTGGTACTGCGCTCTGATGAGGTTCGCGCTATAGACGTACACCGGCGTCCCGACGCGCTCCGCGATGCCTAGGAGCAGCGCGGGGTCGAAGGTTAGAACGCCCGAGCCTGCGTCTCTATGACCCTGGTGTGCTTGAGATTGGGTCACGATCAACACCCTGCGGCCTTGTTTTGGGGCACGTCATGTTCGGATGGCCGCTGCATTCTGCCAACAACCTGTAAAGCCTCCGCACACGCTGTTGCCGTAAGCGTGCAACACTTCATGTGGAACGGAGTTTGCCTATTTCGGGGACGGACGAAGTGGAAACGGGCACCCGAAGGAGTTGAGTCGTGAAGGTGGGAAGGGCTGTCACCGCCGTTGCTGGTCTGATGCTGCCGCTCATGCCGCTGCCGCACCGAGTGCTCCCCGTTGGCGCGCTTCAGTTTGGAAAAGATTCCGTACACTGGCAGCCAGCTCGCGTTCTCATTCTGTCCGACCAGGCCCGTCGCTTCCTGCAGCTCCAATATCGGGGGTTCGCCACCGAGTTCATGGGCTGCATGATCGGGGAGGTGCGGGGGCAAACGATCGTGGTGCAACGCATCGCGCCAGCGGACGTAGATCCCCTGCATTCCACGGCCACGTGGGTCGTCCCGCAGCAGACGTGTGAGAACGCCGGATGGACCGGCACCATTGGGATGATCCACAGCCATCCGAGCGGCGAGCGCTGCTGGTACTTCTTTCCCGGAACTCAGGTGCCGAGCTCCGACGGGCATTCATTTCTGGCTTCACCGTACGCGGTGGACGCGATCATGTGCGGGACACGGGTCGTCTGGATAAGCCGCGACCTGACACAGCAAGAAGTGTCGCTGACCACGGAAGGTAATGCACACCTTGTGAGCGCCTCTGCGCCATGAGACATCGTCGGGATGCGGCCTGGCGTTCGGTGAGCGATAGCGCGAGCATCGCGCTGATGATCTGGCTTTCGCTGATCGCCCAGACGTGCCGAGGGATCCGGCTCCTCGCCTCCACGGTTCCATCTTCCCCTTCCCCTGTATGCCTGAGCTCCGCTGCGACTTCTACGACTGGGCGACCCGCCGTAGCTGCGACCAACCGGCAGCCTGGGTGACCCGGCAGAGCTCGGGGGGCGTCCGGCGCGGGCCGCGCCATTACTGCGACGCGCACCGGCCGCCGCGGGCGGAGCCGCTCACCAAACCGTCGGCCAGGGGCAGCGACCGCCCAGCGTAGAGCGCCTAGTACGCCTGCGCCCACACGGCTTCCGCGATGCTCGGCTTGTCGCACCACATGCACGTCCGGGGCGGCTCGGGGGAGCGGAATTCAGGATCAGGCAGCACGCGCACCGTCGCCGCCGTCTCCTGCTTGATCTCGGCTTCGCACGATGCCGAGCCGCAGAACCCACCGTACGCGAAGCCTCCGCCCCCCTTCATGAACTCGAGGAACTGCGCTTTGGTCGCGCCTCGGATCGAATGGGCCTCCGTTCGGTCCTTCGCTGCCTGAAGGAGCGCAGCCTGGATCTCGTTCAGAACACCGGGGATCGAAGCCGTCAGGCTGTCCAGTGTGGCCGGGGCCTTCCCCCCGCCGCGTCGCGCCGTCATGACCTGGCCGGCGGCTATGTCGCGCGGGCCGATCTCGAGCCGCACCGGAACGCCCTTCGCTTCCCACTCGAAGTACTTGGCGCCGGGTTTGAGGCTGTCGCGCGCGTCGAGCTCGACCCGGATGCCGGCCTTCGCGAGCTCATCCTTCACCTTGCCCCCAACCCCTAGCACCTGACCCTTCTCCTCCTCGGACTTCCAGATCGGCACGATGACCACCTGGACCGGCGCGAGTTTGGGCGGGGCGACGAGGCCGTTGTCGTCCGAATGCGTCATGACCAGGCCGCCGATCATGCGTGTGGTCACGCCCCACGAGGTGTTCCACACGTATTCGAGGCCCCCGGCGGCGGTCTGGTACTGCACATTGAAGGCCCGCGCGAAGTTCTGCCCCAGGTTGTGCGACGTGCCGGCCTGCAGCGCCTTCCTGTCCTGCATCAACGCCTCGAGCGCATAGGTCCGGAGCGCGCCGGCGAATTTCTCGCTGTCGGTCTTCCGACCAGTGATGACGGGCATCGCCATCCATTCTTCCTGGAACTGGCGATACACGGCGAGCATCTGACGCGCTTCCGCCTCCGCTTCGGCCTCGGTCGCGTGGGCGGTGTGGCCCTCCTGCCAGAGGAACTCGGTGGTGCGCAGGAACAGGCGCGTGCGGAGCTCCCACCGCACGATGTTGCACCACTGGTTCATCAGAAGCGGCAGATCGCGGTAGCTCTGGATCCACTTGGCGAACATCGCGTAAATGATCGTCTCGGATGTCGGACGCACCACCAGGGGCTCCTCCAGCGCGGACTCGGGGTCCACCGCGACCGCCTGCGCACCCGTCTTGCCGGTGGCCTTGAGCCGGGTATGCGTCACCAGGGCGACTTCCTTCGCGAAGCCCTCGACATGCTCGGCTTCCTTCGCGAGGAAGCTCATCGGAATGAAGAGAGGGAAATAGGCGTTCTGGTGCCCCGTGGCGCGGAACATGTCGTCCAGCGCGCGCTGCATCAGCTCCCAGATCCGATAGCCGTGAGGCCGAATCACCATGCAACCGCGCACCGGAGAGTAATCCGCGAGCTCGGCCTGCATGATGACGTCGTTGTACCACTCGCTGTAATCCTTGGCGCGTGGCGTGATCTTCTGCGCTTGGGCCATTACTTGAGGATGCCCTTGCGCACCTTGACGAGTGGCACTTTGCGCTGTCTCCCGGTCTTCAGGTCTCGCACCACGGCGACTTTGGCCTTGCGCTCGTCGGGGCCCACGATCACCGCCCGCGCGGCTCCATGCGCGACCGCGAGCTCCAGCTGCTTCCGAATCGGCGCGGGCCGGAGGGCGTACTCCACCGCGATGCCGCGGTCGCGCAATTCACGGGCAAGCTTGAGCACGAACGCGACGTCCTCGCCGCTCACCGCTATCAAAAAGGCGTCGAGTTGACTCGGCGCCTCGGTGGCCTTCCCCTTTTCCTTCAATAGTTCGCCGAGGACGACGTCTCCCATGCCGAAGCCGACACACGGTAAATCTATCCCCGCGATCTCCCGGATGAGGTTATCGTAGCGGCCGCCTCCGCAGATCGCCCGCAGGGTCTGTTTCGCGTCGAACAGCTCGAACACGATGCCGGTGTAGTACGCGAGCCCGCGTACGATCCGCAGGTCGATGTCCACGAATTCCGCGAGCCCCATGCGCTCCAGGCGGCCAATCGCCTCCACCAGGGGCTCGGCGCTGGGGGCGCTCCTGAGCCGCTCGTCCAGGCGGCCTCCCGAGGTGCCGAGCTCCTGCAGGAACGCGAGGACCGCGCTCCGTCGGTCCGCTGTGTCGAGCACCGCGGCCAGCTGATGCTCCGTGGCCGCGGGGTCGCGCTCCCACTTGTCGAGCGCCGCCAGCACGCCCGGAATCTGGTCGTCGCGGACCCCGTAGCGCTGCCCGAGCTCCGTTACCAGGATGCGGCGGTCCGACACCCGCAGCCGGATGTCTTTCGGGCCCAAGCCGAACGCCCGCCCGATATCGATGACGGCAGCCATGATTTCAGCGTCCGCCGCCGGGCCCGCTTCGCCGATGATGTCCATGTTGAGCTGAAAGTGCTCTCGGAGCCGCCCCCGCTGCTGCCGCTCGTACCTGAACAACTGTGGAATCGAGAACCAGCGGATCGGCTTCTTCAGGGCCTGCGCGCGCGCGCCGACCATTCGGGCCAGGCTCGGAGTCATCTCCGGACGCAGGGCGATCCGCCGGTCGCCCTTATCGGCGAACTCGTACAGCTGCCCCACGATCTCCTCGCCGCTCTTGGCCGTGTACAGCTCCAACGGCTCGAGCGGCGGGCCATCGTACTCCTCGAAGGCGTAGCGCCGCGCCACGTCGCGCCAGGTGGCGAAGATGCGGTTGCGGAGAGCGAGTTCTGGGGGGTAAAAGTCGCGAAATCCAGGTAAGGCTTGTCCTTGCATCGCGACAAATTAGCCGAGCGGCGCGAACCCGGGCAAGCGGGCCAACGCGTCGCCCACGGTGTGGAACGATCCGGTCACGATCGTCGTCGCGGCGTCGACCCGCGCGCGCTCCAGCGCGCGCGCGAAATCCGGCTCGAATTCGTGTGTCACGCGCAGCCGACCGACCTCCCGCTCGAGCCTGGCCAGATCCCAGCGCCGGCGCTCGGGCGCCGTCTCGGGCATCGTGAACACGAATCCGTCGATCGCGGGCGCGAGGCACTCGATCATCCCGAGGTAGTCCTTGTCGCCGAGGACTCCAACGAGGGCGCGGCGCGGGTGCGGTGGGTCGTACTCCTGCAGCGTGTCGGCCAGCACGCGGGCGCCGTCGGGGTTGTGCGCCACGTCGAAGATCCAGGGACCGCGCACGTCGAACCGTCCCGGCATGTATGCCCGCCGGAAGCTCTCGGGCCACGCATCGCCGACGGGTCCGAACGGCGCCGGCAGCGCGTTCAGCGCCGCCAGGGCCACCCAGGCGTTGGCGTGCTGGTGACGGCCCTGGAGACCGAGTGCCCGCGTGGCTGCGCGCGCGCCGTCGACCAGGATCACCGAGTGCGCTCCGCGGCGCCTTGCTTCCGCCGCGAGCACCTCGCGCACCGCGGGGTCTCGCTCTCCCGTGACGAAGGGGACCCCGGGCTTCGCGACCCCCGCCTTCTCACGGGCGATGGACGCCAGGTCCGGGCCGAGATAGTCGGTATGCTCCTTGGCGATCTTCGTGACGACCGACACGAGCGGTGTGATCACATTCGTGGCGTCGAGCCGCCCGCCCAGCCCCACCTCGATCACGCCTATGTCCACGCCCCGGGCGGCGAGATCCGCGAACGCGATCGCGGTCGTCGCCTCGAAGAAGCTGGCATCGAGCCGCTCGATGTGTGGCTGGAGGAACGTGGTCCACTCGGCGAACGCGTCCTCGTCGATGGGCACACCGTCCACCATCATGCGTTCCCGCACCGAGACGAGATGCGGCGAGGTGTACACACCTACCTTCAGTCCGCGGGCCCGCAACTCCGCCGAAATGAAGGCGCACGTCGAGCCCTTGCCGTTCGTGCCCGCGACGTGGACCGATGGGAAGCGTCGCTCCGGATGGCCGAGCACGTCGAGGAGCCCCTCGGTGGGCCCGAGGCTCCATTTGATGCGGCTCCCTTGTCGCGCGAAGAGAAAGCGGCAGGCGTCCTCGAAGGACAGCCCGGTGCGGATCAGTCGGCGGCCTCGGCCGGCTGTCTTCCGGCCATGTGACGCAGCAACTGGGCGGTGGTGTCCCGTAGCTCGCTCCGCGGCACGACGGCGTCAACCATGCCGTGCTCCACCAGAAACTCGGCGGTTTGGAAGCCTTCCGGCAGATCCTGCCCGATCGTCTGCTTGATCACGCGCGGCCCCGCAAAGCCCACGACCGCCCCCGGCTCCGCGAGAATCACGTCCCCCTGCATCGCATAGGAGGCCGAGACACCCCCGGTGGTGGGGTTCGTGAGAATGGAGATGAAGGGAACGCGGGCCGCGCGCAACCGCGCGATTTCGACCGACGTCTTGGCCATCTGCATCAGGGACAGCACCCCTTCCTGCATCCGGGCACCCCCCGAGGCCGAGACGATCGCCAGAGGAATGTGCCGTTCGACCGAGCGCCGCGTCAGGCGCGCGATTTTTTCGCCCACCACCGACCCCATCGAGCCGCCCATGAAGTTGAAGTCCATGACGGCGAGGTCGAGCGGCATGCCGTCCAGCCGGCCGTAGCCGGTGCGGACCGCCTCCAAGGGACCCGCTTTCCCGATCGCGAGCTCGAGGCGCTGCTTGTAGCTCTCGAACTCCAGGGGATCGGTGGAGTGGAGCTTGGCGTCCAGCTCGTGCCAGGAACCCTCATCCACGAGCAGGTCGACGTATTCCTGGGCGGAAATGCGGCGATGGTGCCCGCAGTTGGGGCAAACGTTGAACGCGCGGACGAACCGGTCCTTGATATCGATGTGGCCGCACTCGTCGCATTTTTCCCAGGCATCGGCTGGAATTTCCAGCTTCACCCGTTCGGACGTGCGCGGCTTGCGCTCTTTTTTGAACCAGGCCATTCGCGCCATAGGGGGGACTTGAAGGCGACAATCTGTGAGGGGCCCTGTTCCTGCGCCAGCCCCGACAGCGTAACCCCTTGTCAGAGTTCAGCGTAGCCTGACTGACGCGATTCCCACGCAACGCGAAGCGAGATCCCGACCCCCATGAAGCAGGCGAGCAGGAACGAGCCGCCGTACGAGAAAAACGGCAGAGGAATGCCGGTGATGGGCAGCAGGTTCACGGTCATACCAATGTTCTCGAGCATGTGCGTGAACAGCATGCCGGTCACACCGAACACACACAGGCTGGAGTACGGGTCCGTGGCGCGCCGGGCGATACGGATGAGGATGAAAATGAGCGCCGCGAACAGCGCCAGCGCCACGACCACGCCGAGGAACCCGAGCTCCTCCCCGACCACGGAGAAGATGAAGTCCGTGAACTGCGCCGGCAGGAACGCGAGGCGCTTCTGAGGCCCATGTAAGAAGCCCTGCCCGAGAAAGCCCCCCGAGCCGATCGCGATCTTAGACTGGATCACGTGCCAACCGGTGGCGCGGGGGTCTTCTTGCGGGTTCAAGAAGGCGAGCAACCGGTTCTGCTGGTAGGGGGCTAACCGCTGCCAGAACGGGACGGCGACGACGCCCATGACGAGGTTGGCGAGCATGACGGCGAGGCCTTCCCACACGTACGGGCGCCACCAGATCAGCAGGGCGATGAGCACCAGGATCCAGGCGCCCCAGGCCACGGTGGAAAACGCGAGCACCAGGCCGATCACCGGCGAGCCCAGGAGCACCAGCAGCGACAGCCGTGTCCCCGCCCAGTAGAGCATCGTGAACAGAATGGCGACGAACACCATCGAACTGCCGAGGTCCGGCTGCTTGAATACGAGGAAGCTGGGTATGCCGGCGATCAGGCAGGGACTGAGCACGGGTGCACCTGCAGGTCGCCCGATCAATGGGAACGGGAACGGCAGGTACACGAGATGCCGAAGGGTCGCGGGCGGTTCGCGTTGTTCGGCGAGCCACCGCGCCAGCATGAGCACGACGGCGAGTTTTGCGATCTCCGCCGGCTGTCCGAGTCGGACCCCGCCGACTGCGAGCCACGACCGTTCGCTGGCGGCAGTCCCCGCTCCCACCCCCGCGAACAGCGTCCAGACCAAGACCACGACACTGATGGCGTAGGCGTATGGCGTGGCCCATTCGAGCAGCCGCGGCGATGCGCGGAACATCAGCACCGTGGCGAAGATGCCCATGGCGAGCCAGATCAGCTGCTTGCGCCAGATCGTCTCGACGAAGGTCGGCACATCGGTCTGTCCCGCCGAATACAGCGTGACGAGCCCGTATGCCGCGAGGGCGAGGACGACCGCGACGAGCGGTCTATCGATTTCCCGGAGCGGGGGCCGCATGACCAGTGTCAACCGGTGGTGGGGGCGGAGGAGTCACACCCGTGTCGAGGGGTGGGATCGTGGTGTCCTCGGCCGGCGGGCCGGGGAGCAGCTGCATCGGACGAGGCGCCGTGTCTGTCGGCAACACGATGCGGACGTTGGAGGCGACCGTCGTATCGACACCCAGATAGCGTCCGATCACCCGAGTCACGAGCGGAGCGACGAACGGCCCTTCGCGCGCGAACTCCACGATGGCCCCGACCACGATTTCGGGCTTGTCGGCCGGAGCAAAGCCGATGAACCAGCCGTGCGCGGGGCCGTGCGGATTCTGGGCGGTGCCGGTCTTGCCGGCGATCGCGATGCTCCCGCCGAAACGGGCCGCGCCACGCGCGGTTCCGCGCTCCACCACGCTGATCATGGCCTGCCGCAAGCCGGCGAGCTGATCGGGTGTGAGCCCGAGCGTCGCCTCCGGCCCCGGCGCCGGACGCACCACGTACGGCGCGCGAGCGCGGCCGTCGCTCGCGAGCATCTGGTAGAACCGCACCATGTTCACCAGCGTCTGGGCGTTCTCGCCCTGACCGATGGCCAGGTTGAGCGTGACGGCTGAGGTCCAACGGCGGGGACCGTAGACGCGGTCGTAATAATCGGTCCCAGTCGGAAACAACCCGGTCTTCTCGTCGGGCAGGTCGATGCGCGTGGGCGAGCGGAAGCCCAGCGCCGTCGCATCCTCGAGCAGCGACGTGAGGCCGAGCTTCAACCCCAACTGGTAAAAGTAGACGTCGCAGCTCTGGGCAATGGCGTCGGCGAGGCTCAGATCTCCGTGCCCCGCCCCCGACCAGCATCGGAAGAAGCGGTTCCCGTACTGCAAGCCGCCGCGACAGGGAATCGGCATGTGAGAATGCAGCGTCACGAGGCCCCGCTTGAGGGCCATCGCGGCCACGGCGAGCTTCCACGTCGACCCCGGCGGGTAGCGCCCCTTGATGGTGCGGTCGAAGAGCGGATGCGCCTCGCTCTCGTTGAGCCGGCGCCAGTATTCCGGGTCCACGCCCCCGACGAACGCGTTCGGGTCGAACCCGGGCGCGCTGTACAAGGCCAGGATCTCCCCCGTGTTGGGATTCATCGCGAGCACCGCGCCGCGGTGCCCAGCCGGGAAGATCTGCGCGATGTAGCGTTGCAGATCGAGGTCGATAGTCGTATGAAGCGGCTTGCCCGGGACCGGCGCGAGGCGGGACGCGGGTGGCGCCTCTCGGACCACGTGCCCCAGAGCGCTCACTTCCACGAAGCGCACCCCGTCGTAGCCCCGTAGCGAATCGTCGTACTCGCGCTCGAGCCCATCCTTGCCGAGGAGCCCGCCGAGCCGCACCGCGGCGACGCGTTGCTGCGAGCGCTCGGCCTCGGTGAGCTCGCCGACGTATCCCACCAGATGGGAGGCCAGGCCGCTGTCCGGGTAGTAGCGCTTCGGCTCGGCCTGGATCAACAGCCCCGGAAAGAGCAGGCGCCGCTCCTCCAGAGCCGAGACGACGTCGAAGGTCGCGCTCGGGAGCACCGCGATGGGCAGGTACGGTGTGCGACGATACCGGACCAGCACGCGCTGGATGGCCTGGCTGTCGAGCTTGACGATGGGCGCGAGGCGGTGGAGTGTCGCTCGCAGCACGTTCTCATCAGCGGCCGGCAGGAGCGAGACGGTGTAGCCGGTGACGTTCTCCGCGAGAATCTTGCCGTTCCGGTCGGTGATGATCCCACGGGGTGCCGGAAGCGGGATCGGCCGGAGTCGATTGGTCTCGGACTGCAGCTGGAAGGCGGAGTGCTCGAGGATCTGCGTGCGGAAGAACACGATCACGAGCGTCGCCAATGCGCCCCAGACGACGCCGCGGGCCAGTCGCACCCGCCGGTCGAGAAGATGGGGATGGAACGAGCTCATGTCGCGTCGCTCAAGCGGATCGCGAGGTGGCGCCCGAACAACCAGAGCACGAGCACGCCCGCGACTGCCGTCGTGAGGCTCTGCAGGGGGGACCACACCAACAGCTCCCAGCCGAGCATGCCGCCTTTGAGTTTCCCAGACGCGAGCGCCACCGCGAGGTTGCGGAACCAGGTTCCGGCGAAGAACAGGCAACCGTTCACGAACAGGTTCTCCGCGAAGAAGACCGCCTTGCTCCAGGAAGAGAGATACCCCACGAGCGTGTGCGCGAGCGCTCCGGCGCCGAACGACGCCGGCGTGAGCGCGTCGCGCACGAGACCCACCACGAACCCAGCCGCGGCGCTCGGGCCGGGCCGGGCCCGGATCGTATAGATCAACAGGGCCAGGAGCAGGAAATCCGGAGCCACGCGGTCGTCCCCGAGCCGCCCGCGGAGCGAGAACTGCAGCACCACGAGCACGCCCAGGATCACGTAGAACCGATACTTGTCGCTGCGCCTCACGGCGTCTCGACCCCCCCGCCCCCGCCCCCACCGCCGCCTGATTCGAACACCGAACGCAAGTCAGTCCGGGTCGGGGGCCCGGTCAGGATCATGACGTGGGTAACCGCCGCCGGGTGCACCGCGGGCCGCACCAGGTAGGTCCGCTCCCATCCTTCGGCCTCGCCGGCGACGCCCACCACCGTGCCAATCGGGATGCCGCGCGGGAGCACACCACCCAGGCCGGACGTGAGGATCTGGGTGCCGTTCGCCACCAGCTGCCGGTACGGCACGCCCTGAAGCTCGAGTAACCACACGCGGGGGCCCTCGGTGCCATGGGGGGCGACGATGCCGTACACGCTTCCGTCCGCGGCCATCGCGCTCGCCCGGAAATCCGGGTGCGCCCAGGTGACCACCACGCCGGTCTGCGCGTCGACCGAGCTCACGATGCCGACGAGGCCTTCGGGGCTGACGACGGCGGTCAACGGTCTCAAACCCTGCTTTTTGCCGGCCGAGATGATGAACGTCAGGTTCCCGCTCGGCTCTGGCTCGTGCAGGACCTCGGCCGGGATGTAGCCGCTCGACAGCCGTTGACCCAGTCCCAGGAGGCCACGGAGCCTGGCGTTTTCGCCCCGCAGCTCGGGGAGGAATGTCGCGGCCAGGGACGCCGAATCGCGCTCGGCCACGACGGCCTCGTAGCGCAGCACCGATGCCGAGAGGAGCTCGGTCTTCTGTTGCAGTGTCAGGAACGGCGCGAGGACCGTCTGCCGCAACCCGCGCGCCACGGGCTCCCGGATGCGCTCGGGCAGGCTCATCGCGGCGACGGACAGCAAGACGCACCCGATGAAGGCGAGCGTGTCGGCGCGCGACGCGTAGCGGTCCGCTCCGAGCGCCATCGCGTCAGGTGGTCAGAACGTTGCGATATTTCTCCGGGTCGTCGAGGATCCGCCCCGTCCCCCGCACGACGCAGGTCATCGGGTCCTCGTCCAGGTGGATCGGCAGGCCCGTCTCCTGCTGCAGCAGCACGTCGAGGCCGCGGATCAGCGCGCCCCCGCCGGTCATCACGATGCCGCGATCCACGATGTCCGACGCGAGCTCGGGCGGCGTGATCTCGAGCGCCCGCCGCACGGCGTCCACGATCTGTTGGATCGGCTCCTGCACCGCTTCGCGAATTTCACTGGAATGCACGCGCACGATCTTCGGGATGCCGGACACGAGATCGCGGCCCTTCACTTCCATTTCCCGCTCCTCGCCGACCGGCGCCGCCGACCCGATCTGGATCTTGATCTGCTCCGCCGTGGGTTCGCCGATCAACAGGTTGTAATTCTTGCGCATGAATTGCACGATGGCCTGATCCAGCTCATCGCCCCCGGTGCGAATCGAGGTGTCAGACACGATCCCCGACAGCGCGATCACGGCGATTTCGGTCGTCCCTCCGCCGATATCGATCACCATGTTGCCGGTGGGTGTTTCCACGGGGAGCCCCACGCCGATGGCCGCGGCCATCGGCTCGGCCACCATGTATACCTCTTTTGCGCCCGCGGACTGGGCCGAATCGCGTACGGCTCGCTTCTCCACTTCCGTGATACCCGACGGCACGCACACGATCACCTTGGGCTTCACGCGGAACAGGTGGCGATCGATGATCGTCTTCAGGAAGAACCGCAGCATCTTTTCCGTGACATCGAAGTCGGCGATCACCCCGTCCTTCAAGGGCCGGACCGCGAGGATCCCATCCGGCGTCCGGCCGAGCATGCGCTTGGCCTCGAGCCCGATGCCTTTGATCTTGCCGGTGGACTTTTCGATCGCGACGACCGAGGGCTCGTTCAGCACGATGCCCTCGCCCTTCACGTAGATCAGCGTGTTGGCAGTGCCCAGATCCACGGCGATCTCATTCGCCGGACTCCAGGCTCCAAGCTTCCAATTCGGCCAGCGTAGGGGCACAGGGACACGTCGTCGTTGGTGAAAGTTGACCGGCGGGCGCGCGCGAGCGCCTCAAGCTAATGAAAAGCGTAACTCCAAGCAAGGCTGATGCTTGACGGCTCTCCCACCGGCCGCTACCGTTCGCCCATGCGACGCACGCAGACCCCGTCCGAGATCGCTGTGGTGGACCTTCGGGTTTGCGACCGGTGCGGTCTCTGCCTCCCGTTGTGCCCGCCAGAAGCCATTCATCTGGAGCTCGCCGACCTGGTCGTCGATCGGGGCACGTGCACCGGGTGCCGGAAGTGCATCGCCCCCTGCCCCGTAGGCGCCCTCAAGATGATCGCCGCGTGATGCGCGACACCGATGTGCTGGTCATTGGTGCGGGCCCGGCGGGCTCGGTTGCGGCGCTCGAGGCCAAGCGCGCGGCCCCGGCGCTCGACGTGGTGTTGCTCGAGCGCGACCCCCTCGTGGGCACGCCGGTGCGCTGTGCCGAGGGCGTCGGCGACGCCGGGTTGCGCGAATTCGCGGATCCGATCGACGCGCCATGGGTCGCGCGCAAGATCAGGCGCGTGATCTTTCTCGCGCCGGACGATACGGAAGTGAAGGTCGCCGAGCGCGACGTGGGGTGGATTCTCGATCGCACGCGGTTCGACGCGTTCCTGGCCGCGCGGGCGGCGAGCGAGGGCGTGGAGGTGCTGGTCGCGACGGAAGCCGCCGGCATGCACCAGCTCTCCGATGGTCGTTGGGAAGTCCGCCTGCGCGGCGCGCCGGGTGACGAAACGATGCGCGCCCGCATCGTGATCGGCGCGGACGGCGTCGAGGCGATGGTCGGCCGCTGGGCGGGGCTCGACACCCGCGTCCCCGCGCGCGACATGGAATCGTGCGCACAGTACGTGCTGCGGGGCATCGACGTCGATCCCGACGCGATCTACCTGCAATTCGGCGATGGGATCGCTCCCGGCGGCTACGCCTGGATCTTCCCGCGGGCGCCTGGGATCGCCAACGTCGGCCTGGGACTCGTGGCCCTGAAGGCCGACGGCCGCAATGCGCAGGAGTACCTCGACGCCTGGATCGCCCGGCGCTACCCTGGCGGCGAACGGGCCGGCTACACCGTCGGGGGGGTCATCACGCATACGACCATCAAGCGGACCTACACGGACGGCGTCCTCGTCGCCGGTGACGCCGCCCACATGATCAATCCTCTGTCAGGCGGCGGCATCGTGAACGCGATGAAGGCGGGGCGGCTGGCGGGCCGCGCCGCGGCGGCGGCGATCTGCGCAGGCGATACGAGCGCCCACCGGCTCTCGGCGTATCACGCCGACTGGATGCGGCTGCTCGGCGACGACCATCTCAAGTACTACCGCATCAAGCAGGCGCTCGAAGACCTGGACGACGGCTTCTTCAATTCGCTCGCGCGCACCGTCAATGCGATCCCGACCGAGAAGCGGACGCTGGGGCGAATCTTCGCGCATGCCCTGGTCAAGCATCCGCAGCTGATTCCGGTAGCGGCGCGCTTTTTCATCTGATAACATGAGGTAAGAATGCGGAATGCGGAGTGTGAAGTGCGGAGTTGCAAGGAAAGGTCGTTCGCCGCGTGACGCCTCCATTGACACTCCGCATTCCACACTCCGCACTCCGCACTTGGGGGAGGGGTGGATGCTGAGCATCGATCTGAAGGGCAAGCGGGCCCTCGTGGCCGGGGTGGCCGACGACGCCGGCTATGGCTTCGCCATCGCGAAGGCCCTCGCCGAAGCCGGCGCGACCGTGTGTACCGGCACGTGGCCGCCGGCCTTGAACATCTTCCACAACCTGCTCGAGCGTGGCAAGATCGACGACTCGCGACGCATGCCGGACGGTTCCCTGCTGCAGTTCGAGAAGATCTATCCCCTGGATGCCGCGTACGACACGCTGGCCGATGCGCCGGAGGACATCCGAAGCAACAAGCGGTACAAGGACGTCGGTGACTTCTCGGTCACGGGAGTCGCGCAACGGCTGGCCCAGGATTTCGGGGATCGGCCGCTGGACATCGTGGTGCACTCGCTCGCCAACGGGCCCGAAGTCAAGAAGCCGCTGCTCGAAACCAGCCGGGTCGGCTATCTCACCGCCGTGAGCGTGAGCGCGTATTCCCTGGTCTCGCTCGTCGCGCGGCTAGGCCCCCTCATGCGTCCGGGAGGATCGTTCCTCTCCCTCACGTACATGGCGAGCGAGCGCGTGGTCCCGGGATATGGCGGGGGGATGTCCTCCGCGAAAGCCGCACTCGAGAGCGATACGCGGACGCTCGCGTTCGAAGCCGGTCGCAAGCACGGCATTCGCGTCAATACGATCTCGGCCGGGCCGCTCGCCTCGCGCGCCGCGAGCGCCATCGGCAAGATCGAGCAGATGGTCGAGTACTACGCGGCCAACGCGCCCCTCACCGAGCCCCTCACCGCGCGCGAAGTCGGGACGACCGCGGCGTTCCTCGCGAGCCCCCTGGGAAGCGGGATCACCGGGACAACGATTTATGTGGACAAGGGATACCACACGATGGGGGCGGCGGTGGCGGCGGGGAACGTTCTCTGAAGCGGTGTTAGGTGTCCGGTATCCGGTGTTCGGTGAGGCGACCCCGGGCACCGGACACCCGACACCAGACACCCTTCATTAGGCTCGTCCCCACCGCGCAGCGATTAGCGCCGTGCGCAACGAGCCTGCCCACCGCACCAAGCGGGTCGTTCCGAAGACCGAGTGGCACGCTGCCCACGTCCCAGGCGTACACCGGCACGCGCGACAGATTGAGCCGGTTGCCGTTCCCTCGCACGCCGCCGAAGCCCAGCTCATAGCCCGCCGCGCGCGCCGATCGCTCAACGCGGGCGTCGCGTGCGCCAAACGGGTACGCCACAGCTCGGCCGGCTCCCTGGCCCAGTCGGCCGATCAGGGTCTCGCGCGACCGCGCAAGCTCATCCACGACGTCACAGTCGGATAGCCATGTCAGCCGCGCATGCGATGCGGAGTGGGAGGCGAACTCGAAGCCGCGGCCCTGCCAGTGCGCGATGGCGTTCCAATCGAGGTGGGGGAGACGGCGCCACGTGTAGCGCACGTCCCAGCTATTGTCGCGACCCACGTAATCGGTGATGAGGAACGTCACGGCGGTGAACCCCACCTCGGCGAGGACCGGATAGACGCACTCCGCCAGGGACGCGTACCCATCGTCGAACGAGAGCAAGAACGACCGCCCGTCGGCGACCTGTCCGTCCGGCTCGGCGGCTCGCACATCCTGCAGGGCGTGTCGTTCGATGTGCCACCGACCGGGATCACTGCGCTGCTGGGCCGCAACGGCGCCGGCAAGACCACCACGCTGCGGGCGATCCTCGGTGAGCTCCCGGCGTCGGGTTCGATCGCCTTCGCCGGCCGGCCGGCCCTGGGCCGGGCGACCCACCGCCTCGTCCGGGACGGCCTGGGCTACGTGCCGGAGGACCGTTGCGTC
>Ga0207663_10000071_pt1 | contig 50182 bp, 44 predicted proteins | sample LARL53metaG_FD_184346 | JGI IMG/M metagenome (GOLD analysis project Ga0207663, IMG submission 184346) | Corn, switchgrass and miscanthus rhizosphere microbial communities from Kellogg Biological Station, Michigan, USA - LAR L5-3 metaG... | ecosystem: Host-associated > Plants > Roots >...
CGTGTGACGAAGGCTCGCGCCCGCCCGGCAGAAGACGGCAGTGGTGCGAGCCTTCGTCACACGCACGCCCAAGGATACGGTGCGCTTCACGGCGCCAGCGATCGCGAGCCCGTGCATCGGGGGCATCGGGCGCGGCCTGCTGATCCGAGGATCGGCTGGAGGCAACGGCGCGATCGCGTGGCTGCGCACCGCGGACTCGCTCGCGCCCGGCACCTGGCCGCTGCTGCAGCGTGGCGATACGGTTTCTCCGCGCGGCGCGACCGTCGGTGTGCGCTTCATGCTGGGAGACATCGCGCACGGCGTCGCGCTCGACTCCGGCGACGTGACCGTGACGTCCACACATCCCGCGGTGACGCTTCTCGTGCGCGGCGCCGGGCTCGCGGTGGCGGCCGCCGGACGCGTGGTCGCCGAAGTGGCATTCGACTCGGTGCCCGTGCAAACGGACACGGTCTCTTGTCGAGCGCACCCGTGAGCCTCCGGGTCGGTGTGATCGGCACGGGCTTCGGGCGGCGCGTCCAGCTTCCCGCGCTGCGCCTCGTTTCCGGGGCGGAGGTCACCGCGATCGCGAGCTCTAGCCTGGAGCGCGCACGCGCCGTGGCGGCCGAATTCGGCGTCCCTCACGCGTTCGGCAGCGGTGAAGAGCTCGCCCGGGCGTCCGACGTCGACCTGGTGATCGTTTCCTCGACGCCCGACTCTCACGCCCGCCACGCGATCGCGGCGCTCGATGCGGGGAAGCACGTCCTGTGCGAGAAACCGATAGCCCTGGCGGCCCGCGAGGCCGAGCAGATGGTCGAGGCCGCGGCGCGGAGTCGGGGGACGTCGCGCATCGATCACGAGCTGCGATATGAGCCGAATCGCCGGAAGGCGCGGCAGCTCATTCGCTCGGGGGCGATCGGCTCGGTATGGCACATCGAGTTCGTGCTCAAGCCATACCTGCGTGGTGACGGCCGGCCCCAGGCGCTCGACGCGCCATGGAGCTGGTGGTACGACGCCTCGCGCGGCGGCGGCATCCTGGGTGCCGTCGGGTCACACCTGATCGATCTGTGCCGCTTCTGGACCGGAGAGGAGATCGCCGATGTGCGGGGCGGTGTGCAGACGTTCGTCCGCGAGCGGTTCGACGAGCGTCACATCGCCCGGCCCGTCACCGCAGACGACTTCGCGAGCTTCGTGCTGCGCCTCGCCGCCGGCGCCGTCGTCACCGTGACGCTCTCGACCGTCGCCACACATGGGCCCGGGCACTTCGCCCAGGTCACGGGGAGCGAGGGGACGCTCGTGCTCAGCGGCGAGACGAAGCTCGAAATCGGCCGGCGCGCGGGGGAGCTCGAGGACATCAGCGTTCCTGATGATCTGTGGGAGCGCACCACGCCGAACAACATGTGGGCCCGGTCGTTCGTCCGGCTCATGCGTGACCTGGTGGGCGTCCTGGCCGGCCGACCGGCGACGGGAGAGCCGGCGACCTTTCACGACGGCCTCGCCGTGCAGCGCGTGATGGACGCCGTGCGCGCGGGGAGTGGCGCGCGGTTAGATTGACCGCGTGGAGCAGACCTACTTTCGACGGGGCTTCGGGCTCAAGGGCCATATCGAGGGGGCGCTGGCGGCGGACTACCACAGCCGAGTGGTGGACCAGATCCGCGCCCGGGGCTATGTCCTGACCGTCGGCGATCTGACCTTCAAGCTGGCGGGCGAGTTCGGCTTCTGCTACGGCGTGGACCGCGCCGTCGAATACGCCTACGAGACCCGCACCAAGTTTCCCGAGCGCCACGTCTTTCTGGTGGGCGAGATCATCCACAATCCCCACGTCAACAAGAAGCTGCAGGCGATGGGTGTGGAGTTCCTCCGGCGGCCCGACGACGGCGAGTTCGATTTTGCCAACGTCACGCCGGCCGATGTCGTCATCCTGCCGGCGTTCGGCGTCACGGTGCAGGATTTCGAGCGATTGCGGGCGATCGGCTGCGTGCTCGTGGACACGACGTGTGGCTCGGTGTTGAACGTGTGGAAGCGCGTCGAATCGTACGCAAAAGACGGCTTCACCGCCGTCATCCATGGCAAGTATCACCACGAGGAAACGAAGGCCACGGCTAGCCAGGTGAGCAAATACGGCGGCGGGAAATACGTGGTCGTGCGCGACATGGCTGAAGCCCGCGAGCTGTGCACCTACATAGAGGGAGCGGGGAGCGGGGAGCGGTTCCTTCGACTCTTTGCGGGCAAGGTGTCCGCGGGATTCGACCCTGATCGCGACCTCGTGCGCGTGGGCGTGGCGAATCAGACCACCATGCTTTCGGGCGAGAGCCTGGCGATCGCGGCCGAGATTCGACAGAGCATGGCCAAGCGCTACGGCGACGGAATGCTGCCGCAGCACTTCCGGACGTTCGACACCATCTGCTCGGCAACGCAGGATCGCCAGGACGCGGTGCTGAAGCTCATCGCGGACCCGCTCGACCTCATGGTGGTGATCGGCGGGTACAACTCGAGCAACACCACGCACCTCGCGGCGATCTGTCACGAAAAGGCGCCGACCTATCACATCGAGGACGCGACATGCATCGATCCAGATGCGGGCGCCATCCGCTTCCGCCCCGTGGGCGGGAAGACAGAGGAGCGCCGAGCGGGCTGGCTTCCTGAGGGACCGGTGACAGTGGGAATCACTGCGGGAGCCTCGACCCCGAACAACAAGATTGGCGAGACCGTCGAGCGCATAGCGGCGACCAGAGGGGTCACCGTGGAGGGTGCGCTGGGCGGCTAAGTCGGTCGCGACTTCGGGAAATCTTCGCCATATTTCGATCATGTCCTTGTCTGGCTTCCACCCGGTTATCGCTCGTTGGTTTGAATCCCGCTTCCGGGAGCCGACGGAGCCACAGTGGCGCGCCTGGCCACTGATTGCGGCCGGCAAGAACGCCCTGATCGCCGCCCCGACGGGGTCAGGAAAGACCTTCGCCGCCTTCCTCGCCGCCATCGATACGCTCCTGCGCCAGGGGCTCGAGGGTACTCTCGGCCACGAGACCCAGGTCGTGTACGTCTCACCGCTCAAGGCCCTCTCGAACGACGTCCAAAAGAACCTGGCCGAGCCGCTCGCGGAGATCCGCCGGGCGCTCGAGGGAGCGTGCCTGCCGGATGTAGAGATCCGGACCCTGGTTCGTACCGGCGATACGCCAGGCGCGGAGCGGCAGGAGATGGTGCGCCGGCCGCCACACATCCTGGTCACCACCCCCGAGTCGCTCTACCTCATCCTGACGTCCGAGCGGGCGCGCGAAATGCTCCGGACCGTGCGCACGGTGATCGTCGACGAGATCCACGCCGTAGCGCGGGACAAGCGGGGGAGCCATCTGGCGCTCTCACTCGAGCGGCTAGAGCACCTCGCGGGGCGCCGGTTACAACGCATCGGGTTGTCTGCCACTCAGAAGCCGATCGAAGACATCGCCGCGTTTCTCGCGGGCACCAGACACCCGACACCTGACACCTGTATCGTCGATTCCGGCCATTCACGGACCCTCGACCTCGCCATCGAGATCCCCTCTTCGCCTCTCGAGGCCGTCATGGCCGCGGAGGTGTGGGACGAGATCTATGAGCGCGTGGTGCAGCTCATCTCGGAGCACCGCACGACGCTCGTGTTCGTCAACACGCGGCGGCTGGCCGAACGGCTGACCCTGCATCTCTCCGAGCGCCTCGGCGCCGACCAGGTGACCTCCCACCACGGCAGCCTGTCGAAGGAAAAGCGGCTCGATGCGGAGACCAGACTGAAGGAAGGGAAGCTCAAGGCCCTCGTCGCGACGGCGTCGCTCGAGCTCGGGATCGACATCGGGACGGTCGATCTCGTCTGTCAGATTGGCTCCACGCGCTCGATCGCGACGCTGCTGCAGCGGGTCGGGCGGTCGGGTCACAATCTCGCCGCGGTCCCCAAGGGCCGGCTGTTCCCGTTGTCGCGAGACGAGCTGATCGAGTGCGCCGCGTTGGTGCGGGCCGCGCGCGGGGGAACACTCGACCGTCTGATCATTCCGCAGCACCCGCTCGACATTCTCGCGCAGCAGGTCGTCGCGGCGGTCGCCTGCGACGAATGGGAGGAGGATGCGCTCTTCGAGCTGGTGCGCGGCGCCTATCCGTACAGGGACCTCGCGCGCAAGGACTTCGATGCGGTCGTGCAGATGCTCGCCGAAGGTTTCACGACGCGCCGGGGGCGTCGGGGCGCGTACGTCCACCACGACGGGGTCAACCGGCGGCTGCGCGCCCGCCGCGGCGCCCGGCTGGCGGCGATCACGTCGGGTGGGGCCATTCCTGACGTCGGCGACTATCGCGTGATCCTCGAGCCGACCGAGACGTTCGTCGGCACGCTCAACGAAGACTTCGCGATCGAAAGCACGCCGGGCGACATCTTCCAGCTCGGCAACACGTCGTACCTGATCAGCCGCATCGAGTCGGGGCAGGTGCGCGTGGTCGACGCGCGGGGACAGCCGCCCTCCATCCCCTTCTGGCTCGGCGAGGCCCCGGGCCGCACGAGGGAGCTGTCCGAGCAGGTGTCGCAGCTGCGGGAGGACCTCTCTGGCCGTCTCGACGCCGAGCCGGGCGAGGCCATCGGATGGCTCGCCACCGAGATCGCGGGTCTGCCCGAGCCCGCCGCCCGGCAAATGGTCGAGTATCTCGCTGCGTCCAAGAAGATCCTCGGCGTCATCCCGACGCAGGAGACGCTCGTGCTCGAGCGCTTCTTCGACGAGGCGGGGGGGATGCAGCTCGTCTTGCACGCGCCGTTCGGGAGCCGCCTGAATCGCGCGTGGGGCCTGGCGCTGCGCAAGCGGTTCTGCCGGAGCTTCAACTTCGAGCTCCAGGCCGCCGCCACCGAGGACGCGATCGTCCTGTCGCTCGGCCCGCAGCACAGCTTCCCGCTCGAGGACGTCTTTCACTATCTCAAGCCCGAGACGGCCGAGCATCTCCTGGTCCAGGCGATGCTCGATGCGCCGATGTTCGGGAGCCGGTGGCGGTGGAACGCGACGCGAGCGCTCGCCGTGCTCCGGGCGCGCGGCGGCAGGAAGGTGCCGACGCCCCTGCAGCGTATGGACGCCGAGGACCTGGTCGCCGCCGTGTTCCCGGACCAGCTCGCCTGTCCTGAGAATCTGGTGGGCGACCGCGAGATCCCCGACCACCCCCTCGTCAACCAGACGATCACCGACTGCCTGCTGGAGGCGATGGATTTCCCGGGCTTGAAGAATGTGCTCGAGGGGATCGAGGGGGGCCGCGTGCGCCTCGTCGCCCGGGACACCACCGAGCCGTCACCCCTGTCGCACGAGGTGATCAACGCGAAGCCGTACGCCTTCCTCGACGACGCGCCGCTCGAGGAGCGCCGCACGCAGGCGGTGATCACGCGCCGCGGGCTCGATGTGAAGACCGCCGAGGAGCTCGGCAAGCTCGATCAGGCGGCGATCGATCGGGTGCGGGAGGAGGCGTGGCCGGAGGTCGGGTCGCCGGACGAGCTGCATGACGCCCTCATGGTGATGGGGGCGATCCCGGAGCGCGAGGGAGCGGGGAGCGGGGAGCGGTCCTTGACCGGACACTTCTCGGCGTTGGTGCAGGCAGCGCGGGCCACCGCGCTTGCCCAGCCCCGACTTTGGGTGGCGGCCGAGCGGGTGCCGATGCTCCAAGCGGCGTTCCCGGACGTGGCGACCGAGCCGGTGGTGAGCGTGCCCGAGCGGGATCGCGCAAAGACGTGGACTCGTGAGGACGCGATTCGCGAGTTGGTGCGTGGACGACTCGAAGTGGTCGGGCCGACCACCTCCGGCGCGGTCGCGACGGCGCTCGGCGCGCCGATCTCGGACGTGGACTTCGCGCTCGGCGCGCTCGAGCACGAAGGGTTCGTGCTGCGGGGGCACTTCTCGCCCGGCGTCGCCGAGCTCGAGTGGTGCGAGCGCAGGCTGCTGGCCCGGATCCACCGGTACACGCTCGACCGCTTGCGGCAGGAGATCGAGCCGGTCACGGCGGCCGACTTCATGCGGTTCCTGCTGCGGTGGCAGCGCGCGACCCCCGACGCGCGCGCCGAGGGTCCCGAAGGCCTCGCCGCGGTGCTCGACCTGCTCGACGGATATGAAGTGCCCGCGGGCGCGTGGGAAGCGGACGTGCTTCCCGCACGGCTCGGGGAATACGATCCTCTTTGGCTCGACGGACTCTGCCTCTCGGGGGAGATCGCCTGGGGCCGCGTCAGCCCCGCCTGGCCGGCGAACGGACACAAGTCCGGCCCCATTCGCACCACGCCCATCTCGCTCTTCAGGCGGGAGCGGGGGGCGGTTTGGCGGTCCGTGACGGCTCCGTCGGAGCCCGCCGAGTTGTCGCTGTCTCATTCGGGGCGCGCCGTCCTCGACGCCTTGGACCAGCGCGGGGCGTCGTTCTTCGGCGATCTCGTCAATGCCACCGGCCTGCTCCGCACGGAGGTCGAAAAGGCGCTCGGCGAGCTAGTGGCCTGGGGTCTCGTCACGTCCGACAGCTTCGCGGGGCTGCGGGCGCTGCTCGTACCCTCGGATCGGCGCCGTCCCCTCGGCGTGGTGGGGCTGCGGCGGCGCGGCAAGATCGCGCCGTTCGGCGTCGAAACGGCGGGGCGGTGGTCACGCGTGCGAGCCCCCGCCGCGGTTCCGGAAGACGCGGTCGCGGAGGCGGTAGCGTGGCAGTTGTTGCGGCGCTACGGCGTCGTGTTCCGGCGGCTGGTGACACGCGAGACGCTTCTCGCTCCGTGGCGGGACATCCTGCGGGTGTACCGCCGGCTCGAAGCGCGTGGGGAGATCCGAGGCGGGCGGTTCGTCGGCGGGTTCTCAGGCGAGCAATACGCGCTCCCCGAGGCGGTCGGCTCGCTCCGCGGCGTGCGGCGGGAAGCGCCCAGCGGAGAGCTCGTGGCGGTGAGCGGGGCCGATCCGCTCAACCTGGTGGGAATCATCACGCCGGGCGAAGTCGTGGCCGGGCTTGCGACCAATCGCATCCTGTACCGCGACGGGATTCCGGTCGCGCTGAAGGAGGGAGCGGGGAGCGGAGAGCGCTACCTCGTGGAGGCCACGCCGGACGAACGGGAGCGACTCAAGTCCGCGTTGGTCCGCGGACGCGTCGCGCCGCTCGTGCGGACCTATCTCGGCAGGACCGCCCGCGGTCCGCGGCCGCGCGCGGCTAGTAGTTGACGAAGCTGATCGGCTGACGGATCACTGCCCGCACCGGCCGCCCCCCACTCTTCGCCGGCCGGTATGTAGACCCATTGACGACACGCAGGGCCTCCCGATCGAACGCATGGTTCGGACTCTGGGCGATCTTCGCCGACCCGGGTACGACGTGTCCCGACGCATCGAGTGCCGCTTCCACGACTACCGTGGCCGCGATCCTCAGCGCTTGCATCTCGGGCGGATAATGGATCGGTGGGTGGGAGAGGAGCACCGGCTGCTCGTCCACACCACCGAGCGCCGTCGGCGCAGGCATGTCGCTGCCGGGCGCCTTGGTCGTTCGGTGGGCGAGGCGTACCGAGTCCGCGAGGCGACGCAGGAACGGTGCGAGGTCCACTCCGCGCGCGACGAGGCTCTGGTAGAGGGCGATACCACCCTCGAGGTCGCGGCGCGCGGCGCTATCCTGGCCCGCTTTCGACGCGGCGATGCCGCGGACGAGGAGTGCGTACAGTCGTTCCCCATCCGTCGGATGTGTCAAGACCGTATCGAGCGCGATGCCGAGCAATCGCTGCGCGCTGTCGGCGTGGCCAGCGGCGAGCTCGGCGCGGGCTCTGCCCGTGAGCTCCGTCGCATCCATGCGAGGCGGTCGGACGTCCACGTCCATCTGTACCATGACGCGAACCGCCGCGCCTTTGCGATGGCCGGGAGTGAATTGCGTCGCGAGCATCATTTGCTTCGCCGGGCCGATCAGCGCGGAATCGGGTGTCGATAGCACCTCGACGGAGGATGCCTCCGGCCGGCCCGTGGTGTCGATCACGGCCGTGACCTCGACGAAGCCCTGCACATGGCGCCGTAACAAGACCGGAGGGTACGCGATCGGTGGGCCCGACAGCCGCCGCGGTGGATCGTCCACGTCGCCGGAGACGTAGACTGCTTTTCTTCGAAACACCCCCGCCTTCTCCTCCTGGAAGATCTGCGACAACTGGTGCGACATCTGGTCAAGGCCCTTGACGTCGAGGCCCCCATCGAGGGTGCATGCCTCCTGGAACGCGGCGCGTGTGCCGGCCTCGTCACCTTTGACGAATTCGACGATCCCCTCCCACACGAGCGCGTTGACGCGCTCGCCGGTCGTGGCTCCGGTGCTGCTGTCGAGGGCCGCGCGGAGCAGGGCGGCCGCACTGTCCGCGTGACTGGCGGCGAGCTGCACTCGCGCGGAGTCCACGAGCTGGGCCGCGCGTGACTGGCCCGGTAGCCGAGCGGCGCTGAGCGCCAATGCGAGCGCGAGGCGGGTCGGCTTCACTGCCCTATGGACGCGACAGGTCGACCGTCACCACCGGCAGGTCCCAGTGCGCCAGGAGAATCTCGAAGCGCTCTTGCTCTTCGCGCTTGAACGTGTCCTGGTCGGGGAACAGCCGCTTGAGCTCTGCTTCGGGGAAGGGCTCGTGCGGCGCCGCGGCGTTCTTCCACACGATCGTCACGCGATAGTCCCAGCGGCCGTCTTCGGTCCCGTGGAACCTGGGCGCTTCGACCACGACCTGCTGGATGTGACCCAACTCCATCTCGCGCCTGAGGACGGGGAAGTGGTTCTTCTTGAAGAGCCGGATGAATTCGTCCGCGTGACCCCAGCGCGCCTTGTAGTAGTACTCGACGACGAACGGTTCCGTCGATCCCGCGGGCGGTGCCTGCGCGATCGCCATCGACGGCGCGACGAGCACCCCAAGCATGAACCAGCGCAGCATGCCTGCCTCCTCCGGTCTGATCAGGCGGGTTGCTTCAATCGATCGAAATAGAGCTTCCGGACCTTTGCCACTTTCGGCGCGATGACCGCCTGGCAGTAACCCTGGGTCGGGTTCCGGCGGAAGTAATCGCGATGATACTCCTCCGCGGGATAGAAGGCCGTGAGCGGCTTGAGCTCCGTCACGACCGGCTCGTCCCATAGCTTCTGCGCCTGCAGCTCGGCGATCACGCGCTCGGCCGTGGCCTTCTGCTCCGGACTGTGGTAGAAGATCGCCGAACGGTATTGCGTGCCTACGTCCGCGCCCTGGCGGTTGAGGGTGGTCGGGTCATGAATCGTGAAGTAGACATGGAGCAGGTCCTCGAAACTGACGACCTGCGGATCGAACGTGATCTGCACGACCTCGGCGTGGCCTGTGGTCCCGGTGCAGACGTCCTCGTACGACGGGTTGGCCACCCGACCACCGGCATATCCCGATTGGACGTTCTCGACGCCCTTCAAGTCCTGGAAAGCCGCTTCGAGGCACCAGAAGCAGCCGCCGGCGAGGGTCGCGACTTCGCGCTGCGACATCCGAACACCTCCCTAGGGGTCCAGCTAGAAAATTAGCCCCAATCCTTCGACTCCGGCGCCACGCGGCGCATGGACTTGAGAAAGGCGAATGCGGAGTGTGAAGTGCGGAATGCGGAGTCGTCGGCTTCTTCGTCAACTCCGCATTCCGCATTCCGCACTCCGCAATGTAGTCCTAGCGCCTCTTCCGCGATCACATTCACCGTCCCGTCGTCCTTGGCGAGGGTGCCCCGGACCCACAACAGCGGCTCGCCGCGGATCGCCGAGCGGTACCGGTCGTACACGTCCGGGCGGACGATCACGTTCGTCATCCCCCCCTCGTCCTCGAGAAGCACGAAGACGAAACCCTTGGCGGTCTCGGGGCGTTGGCGCGCGACCACCAGCCCGGCGACTTCGACCGGGGAATCGTGCTCGAGCCGGGGGAGCGCGTCGCTCTGCACCACGCCCGGCGGTAACGCACCGCGCAGGAGGGAGAGGGGGTGGCCGCTCGCCGCGAACCCCAGGACGTCGTATTCAGCGAGCAGCCGCTCGGCCGCCTCGAGCCCGCCGAACCGGAGTCCTTCGTATGGATGATCGAGCGCAAGCTCGAGTTGACGCCGCCCTCCTACTACGCCGCTACGCTCCCCTTCGGGTGGGAGCCAGAGCCCCACCTGCCACAGCAGCTCGCGACGAGTGAGCCCGAAGCCGTCACAGCCCCCCACCCACACTAGATGCTCGATCGCGGTGCGGTTGAGCTTGGGCGGGGCGCGGCGCACGAAGTCGCCGATACTGCGGAACAGACCGACACGCTCCCGCTCAGCCACAACGCCGGTCGCCGTCTCTTCGCTCCAGTCGCGCACGAACCCGAGCCCCACTCTCACTGCATCGGAATGAACCGCTCTCTGCTCCCCGCTCCCTGCTCCCATTTCAATCGTGCACCACGCATCACTCAGATTGACATCGGGCAACCGGATCCCGACCCCGTTATGCTGTGCATCCCGTCCCAGGACATCGAGCGAATAAAAACCCATCGGCTGGTTATTGAAGAGCGCGCAGTAATACTCGGCCGGGTGGTAGTGCCGCAGCCAGGCGGACTGGTAGGCGAGCAGGCCGAACGCGGCCGCGTGTGATTTCGGGAAGCCGAACTCCGAGAACGCGATCACCTGCGTGAAGACACGCTCGGCGGTCCGCTCGGGGACACCGCGGGCCGCGGCGCCGTTCTTGAACTCTTCCCAGAATCCCTCCATCAACTCTCGGCTTCGCCGCCGGCTCATCGCCCGACGTAACGCTTCGGCTTGCCCCGTGGTGAATCCCGCGAGCGCTTGGCAGACCTGCAGGACCTGGTCCTGATAGAGAATCACGCCCAGGGTTTCGGCGAGCGCGTCTTTGAGCAGGGGATGGTCGAGCGGCGGCTCGTACGGGCGGCCCGCTTCCCGGGCGCGACGCTGCTCCTCACGGCGCCGCACGTAGGGATTCACCGCGCCGCCCACGATCGGCCCGGGTCGCACGATCGCGACCTCGACCGCCAGGTCCTCGAGGTTCCGGGGGCGGGTGCGACGAATCATCTGCATCTGTGCCCGGCTCTCGATCTGGAACAGGCCGACCGTGTCGCCCCGGCAGATCCGATCGAAGACCACCGAGTCCTCGAAGTCGATGCGCGAGAGATCGGGCGGCGTTCCCTCTCGTGTCGCGACCAGCTCGACGCACTCCTCCACGAGCGAGAGCATGCCCAGGGCCAGGAAGTCGATCTTGATGAACCGCGCATCGTCGCAGGAATCCTTGTCCCACTGGCACACCACGCGGTCTTCCATAGCGGCGCGCTCGAGCGGAACGATCTCGACGAGCGGCCGGCTCGAGATGACCATCCCGCCGACGTGCTGGGAGACGTGCCGCGGCAGCCCGGCGATTTCCTCCGCCAGCTCGCATAGCTCTTTCCATAGTGGAGCGTTGCGCCGGCCGGTGAATCCCGGTAGCTGCTCGATCTCCTCCGACAGTCCCCCCGACCGCCGGTCCGCCAGTTTCGCAACCTGCTCGATCTCGCCAAGGGGCAGGTCCAGCGCCTTGCCGATCTCGCGCACCGTCGAGCGCAGCCGGTAGGTGGGAAACGAGCAAACGAGCCCGACGTGCTCGTGGCCATAGCGCGTGTACACGCGCCGGATCAGCTCCTCGCGGATCTCGCGCGGGAAATCGAGGTCGATGTCCGGCACCGAGGCGAGGGTCTCGTTCAAAAACCGACCGATAAAGAGCCGTGTCGCCACCGGATCGATGTGCGACAGGCCGAGCAGGTAGCACACGACGGAAGAGACGGACGAGCCCCGTCCTCTCCCGGGCAGAAGATTCGCCCGGGCACGCCGGGAGCCGCGCCGGATGTCTGCCCCGACCTCGCGGGCCAGGTCGAACAAGTCGTGGTAGACCAGAAAGAACCCGCTCAGAGCATGGTGCTCGACCAGTCGCAGCTCTTCGGCGAGCCGCCGCTCCGCCTCGTCACGGTGCGGGGAGCCTGCCGGGTAACGCTCGTCGAGACGCGCCCGACACAGCTCGGCGAGCGCCCGCGACGCGGGTGCGTGGTCGGCGCCGTGAAAATCGGGGAAGCGATACCCCAGGTCTCGCGTGAGATCGAAGCCTTTGCAGCGCTCCGCGAGGATCAATGTAGTGTCGACAGCATCTGGACAGTCACGAAACAGCTTATGAACATCTTCAGGCGGACGCAGGAAGAACTCACTGTTGGCACGGCGGACGTTGTGGGAGCCATCGAGCGTCGTCCGGTGACGGATCGCCACCAGCACGTCGTGCAGGCGGTGACGGGGGCGGGCGTGATAATGCACGTTGCCAGACGCTACGACGCTAAGTCGTACGTCTCCCGCAAGGTCGATCAGCGCCCGGGTGAGCCCCAGATCGCCCCGGACGTAGTTACGCTGGATCTCGACGAAGAACCGGTCGCTCCCGAATACCGCACGGCACCGCTCGGCGAGCCGGCGCGCCGCCCCACCCCCCTGCGACCGCAGGACCGTCGGAAGCAGCCCCTCCCGGCAGCCGGACAGCACGATGAGTCCCGAATGTCGGGCCTCGAGCGCCGCGAAGTCGAGCCGCGGATCGCGCCGGTCGTCCCGGCCAAGGTGCGCTTCCGTGATCAGCCGGCACAGATTCGCGTACCCCTCGGCCGTTTCGGCGAGCAGCGTCACGTGCGACCCGTCGAGCAGCGTTACTTCCGCGCCGGTGATCGCCTGGATGCCGAGCTGCTTCGCCTCCTGCGCGAACGCCATCGAGCCGTATAGTCCGTTGTGGTCGGTCAGCGCGAGCGCGGGGAGGCCGAGCTGCGAGGCAGTGAGCGCGAGTTGTTCGGGAAGCGAGGCGCCGTCGAGGAACGAGAAGGCAGAATGGCAGTGGAGCTCGGCGTACATCGGTGAGCAATGAGTGTTGAGAGGTGAGCTGTTATGGTTTTTGGATCCACCACTCGCCCGTCGTCAGGTCTTCGAACAGCACCACGTGCCTTCCACCTTCAAGGACTCCGTCGAAGCAGCGACGCGAGATGGGCTGTCTCCACCACTCGTCGTCGATGCGCCAGGTCTCGAGGACGGCTTCGACGGTGATCTCCCCTGCTGTCTTGGGAAGTCCCTCTGCATCGAGCTCCACTTTCACCCGTTGCGGTACGTTGAGTGCCCGAATTCTGTCATTGGTTTTGCCACTCACCGCTTACCCTCTCACCGCTCACGGTTCATAGTCGATCAGCGCATACCGCCGCTCGGGAAGCCGCGACCATGGTTGCACCTCGATGATGTGATACAGGAATGACCGCTTGACCCGCAGCTTGATCTCGCGCGCAGCACCCTGCAGGGCGTGCCGTCGTGCGGCGCGCGCCGCGGAAGTCGCATCGCGGGCAAACAACTGTAGCTCCTCGGTGCCCGGCACGAACGCGGTGAACTCGACCACGAGCCGCTCGACCGCACCGGCGGGCGGCGACCGCTCGAGCTGCGTCTTGAGTGGGGCAGCGATGCGATCGCGATCGGCCGTAGGCTCTTTGAGCGTCACCGCGGCGAGCCACGACGCACCCTGCTCGAGTCCGGCGCACGCGCGTACCGCCTGCACGCGCCAGCCGATTCGACGCGGATCCTTGAGCGCCCGCTCGATCAACCGATCGAGCGCCATCTCGAGCAGCTCTCTCCCGGCGACCGGAGAGAAAAACGCGAGTGCCGCGACGATCGGCTCGGGCGCGACTCGCCCCACCACCGGCTCCGACACTCGTCCCGCCGCGAGCCGCCACAACCGTCGTCCGGTGGCGCCGAACTGCGAGGCCACCGCTTCCTCCGGAAGCGCCGCCAGCGCGCCGAGCGTCTTCAACCCGAGCTGCCGCAGCCGGCGATGCGTGTCGAGATCGAGCGGGAGGACGGAGATCGGCAGGGAGGCGAGGAATTTCCCCTCCTCCCCAGGCCGCACGATGATTGCCTGTCCCGGTTTCGCCCGGCTTGCCGCCACCCAGGAGACGAACTTTCCCTTGCCCCACCCAATCCGCAGTGCAGCCTCAATTCCGCACTCCGCATTCCGCACTCCGCACTTTATTTCTTCGACGATCTTCTCGGGCGTACCGTAAATCCCCTCCAGACCATCGGTGCCCACGAACCCCCTCCCCAGCTCCGCGGGCTCGATCACCGGACTCACCTGGGAGAGCGCCGCGAGCAAGCGGGAGAATTCTCCGTCGTAATGCACGGGATCGGGCTCGCACAGCTTGAGGGCGGGGCAGACTCCGATGGCCTGGCTCACCGTCATTCCCGGCTTCACTCCGGCGCGCCGGGCGAGCGAAGACAGCTGCCACACCCGGCGGGTATCGTCGGGCGCGATGAGCGCCACGGGGTGCGACACGAGCTCGGTTCGTCGAGCGGTCTCCGAGCGCAGCGCGAACTGGGGGATCCAACAGCACGCCGCAGAGTCGCTCGTCAGGTAGGACTTTCGGGCCATGGCGGATCGAAATGGGACCCGAATATATCCCGAAGATCGAGATTGTCGCAAGCCTGCTGACCGACGAGGTAAGCCATTGGTATATTGTAACTTCTAATGGCTCGCCGTAATCAGCCGAATCTCTTCGACGACCTCGCCGCCCTTCCGGCGCCGCGCGCGGATCTCGTCGCGCTTGGGCGGCGCATCCCCTCCAACATCAAGTTCGGGGTCTCCACCTGGACCTACGACGGCTGGGCGGGCGATGTCTATCACCGACCGTATCGCGGTGCGGAACCAGCCCGGCGACTCGAGGAATACGCCCGCTATCCCCTGTTCGGGACGGTAGGGATCGACAGCGCCTACTACGAACCGCCGACCGAGGAGGCGCTCGCGGCGTACGGTCGCGCGCTGCCCGGCGGCTTTCCGTGTGTGAGTAAGGTGTGGGACCGCATCACGGCCAAACGACTCGATCGGCAGCTAAACCCTGATTTCCTGAACGTCGACCTGTTCAAGGAGGCCGTGCTCGGGCCGTTCGCGCGGGTTTTCCGGGATCATGCCGGCTGCTTCGTGTTCGAGTTCCAGCCCATGCGAGGCAGGGACCTGCCTGGACGCTCCGGCTGGGTGGAGCAGCTGGACCGCTTTTTGAGCCAGCTGCCGCGCGACTTCCGCTACGGGGTCGAGCTCAGGAACGCGGAGCTGTTGTGCGAGGAGCACGGCGCGGTACTCGCGCGGCACGGCGTCGCCCACGTCTTCAACTCATGGAACGAGATGCCACCGATCGGCGAGCAGCTCGAGCTGCCCTGGACGTTCCCAGCGGGGTTCACGGTCGTGCGGGCCCTGCTCCGGCCCGGCCGGGCTTACGCCGACGCGGTGAAGCTGTTCGAGCCGTACGACCGTATCCGCGATCCCCAACCTGAGATCCGCCAGGACCTGCTCCACGTGGTGGCCGAGGTGATGCGGAGGCGGCTGGAAGCGTTGCTGCTCGTGAACAATCGGCTGGAAGGGAACGCCCCGGGGACGATTCGGGCGCTGGTGGAGGCAATGGGAGGAGGGTAGGGGTGTTTCAGTTCGAACAGCTCGGCGGTGGACGCGAGTCCGTCGCGCGCTTGCACCGGTCTAGAACTGATGGTAGGGTAGGCCGTGTAACATCAAGCAAACCGCACAAATTGCACGCCTCGGGGGCGTCGTATGAACGCTGGTCGCCGGAGCGTTCCGACGTTGCCCGTCCCCATCCTGCGCGACGCTGTCGCGCGCGAGACCGTGGGCTTATCACTGCGCAAGGCCGCCGCGGAGATCACCGTCAGCCCGAACGGGCTCCGGAACTTCCTGAAAGGCTCAGTGCCGCATCCCGCGACGCGCGGCAAGCTCGAGCGCTGGTTAGCGGCACGGGGGCGGGGGAGCCGACCTCCGCACATCGGCCAGCTCGTGCGCTTGCTGAACGAGCTCGCCGCGGATCTTTCTCCCGGCCAGGCGGCGCAACTCGGCCGCGACGTCGCCGATTTGCTCGTGCGGGCGTACGAGGCGCGCCGACACGTCGCCCCGCGCTGGGTCCTCGAGCTCGTGCGACATTACCGGGGACGGAATCGCAAGAGCGAGTCCGAAGTCGCCTGAGCCGGGTTTCCTACAAGTCGAGAGATCCCTGCACAGGCTCGCGACGCGGCCGATAGCGATCCACCATCCCGCTGTTCACCGGAAAGCCGAATCGCGCCTGTAGCTGCTTGACGCGTGTGGCCAGCGCGCGTGCGTACGCGCGCGGCGCGCCGCTCCGACCGTCGTACGCTCGGCGGTAGCGCGCCACGAGGTCCGGGAAACCTTCCTCGAGCATCGGGAGGAAGCGGTCTCGCACCGCCGGGTAGAGGCGCAGCGGGCCCGCGTGCACGAACTTGGCGCCCGCGTCGCGCGCCGCACGAAACAGGGCTTCCAGACGCGGTACGTCGTCCGAGATCCCGGGCAGGACGGGCGCCACGATCACGCCGGCGCGCACGCCCGCAGTGGCGAGCTTTTCGAGCGCTCGCAAGCGCGTCGCGGGCGTGGGCGAACGGGCCTCCACGCGCTTGATGAGCGCCGCGTCGACCGAGATGAGGGAGACGTGGACTTCGAGGTCGTTGCGCTGCTGGAGCGTACGGAGCACGTCCACGTCGCGCGCGATGAGCGGGCTCTTCGTGATGATGCCGACGTTGAGCCCGTCGCAGCGAGACAGGCGCTCCAACACCTGCCGCGTGATGCGGAACCGGCGTTCCGCCGGCTGATACGGGTCCGTGGCGGTGCCGATCACGATCGGCGTGGACTCGTCGCTTCCCGGGTTGGCGCGAAAGTAGCGTCGCAGATCCGTCTCGAGCGCGTCGAGCACGCGCTCCTTGACGAAGATGCGCCGCTCGAATGCCTCCCAACCATGCTCCCCGCGAAAGTCGCGGAACTCCGTGTCCGACAGCTTGCCCGCGTCGTGCGCCCGCTCGACCGCGTAGCGGTGCGCGTAGCGGGCATAGCAGTACGTGCATCCGAACTCGCACCCGACGTAGGGATTGAGCGACCAGAAGTCCACGCCCGTTTGCTCGGGCGAGTTGAGGACGGAACGGGGGGTGAGCTGCACGAACTTCGTCCCCCGGAGGCGCTCATCGAGGACTGGTAAGGCGACGGACCGAACAACAGCCGGAACGACGGAAAGGGGGAGCGAAATCTGGCTCTGCTCCCGAACTAACGTTCCGTCTTTCGGTCGTTCCATAGTTCCGTCGCCTCTTAGCCACACCTCGCCCACCCGCACTGCACGCACACCAGGCACCCCGACTGACGCGTCAGCCCCGCGCCGCAGTCGGGACACGGGACCGGCTGTGGGGGGGACGGGAGCGACTGCGGGCGACGGGACGGGGACGGTGGGAGCGGCAGCTCGAGCGGTTCGGCCATCGACGGAGCCCTGTGTCTTCGGTATTTGTTCGGGTGTCAGGGCTCAATATCACCCCCGAACGATGATCCAGCAAGGGCGAGGGATACCGAGGCTAACGCGTTGTTGGCGCGTTAGTTTGGCCTACCATCGCACGCCAGGCGAAGTACACCCCGACGCCGATCAGGACGAGGACCAGGCCTAACACGCTGTAGGTCCGAGTGGCATCCTGTGCGACGAGGTCGGCGGCGATAACTGCGGTCGCGAGTACATAGAGCGCGGGAAACCAGGGATAGCCCGGCGCGCGCACCGGGCGAGCCGCGGCCGGCCGTTTCACTCGCAGCACGAACAACGCGACTGCCGTTAGTCCGTAAAACACGAGCGCCGCGAAGATCACGAAGTTGAGGAGCTGGGTGTAGGTGCCTGAGAGACACAGGAGACACGTCCATACGGCCTGGACGATCAACGCCACGTTGGGCGTCTTGTAACGCGGATGCAGGACGCCGGCCGACTTGAAAAACAAGTCGTCGCGCGCCATGGCGTAGTAGACGCGCGCGCCCGAGAGGATGAGGCCGTTGTTGCAGCCGAAGGTCGAGATCATGATCGCCGCGGCCATCAGTTTCAGACCTGGCGCGCCGAGAATCGCTTCGAGCGCGGCGGTGGCGACCCGGTCCTGCGGGGCGGTCGCGATCGCGTTACTGGGGAGCACGCTCAGATAGGCGACGTTGGCGAGCACGTACAGCACCGTGACGATTAGGACTCCAGCGCCCATTGCGATCGGCAGGTCCCGCTCCGCGTTCTTGAGCTCACTGCCGGCAAACCCGACGTTGTTCCACGCGTCCATCGAAAAGAGCGACCCGACCATGGCGGCGCCGATCGCGCCCAATCCGATGGCAACGCTTCCGGTCGCCCAGAAGTTGGGTCCGAAATTCGCCGCCAGCGCCTCGGCGTGCCGGCCGATCGTGAGTCCCAGGAGTATCAGCAACGCCAACGCGCCGGTCTTCACCGCGGTGAGCGTAGTCTGGATGATCGCCGCCGTGCGCACGCCGCGCACGTTGATCCAGGTCAGGACGATCACCGAGATCACCGCGAGGATGCGTTGCGGCGACAGGCCAACCGCGATATCGCCGATGGGTTGGGGGAAGTGGACCGTCCCGCCCAAAAAGACGTCGGGTGTGAGCGCGGGCCAGAACACGGCGCTGAAGCGCGCGAACGCCACGGCGACCGCCGCGATCGTGCCGGTCTGGATGACCGTGAACAGGGTCCAGCCGTAGAGATAGCCAAAGAGGGGAGAAATCCCCTCGCGGAGGTAGACGTACTGACCGCCCGCGCGTGGGAACATCGCCGCCAGCTCACCGTAGGTGAGCGCGCCCATCAGCGTGACGACGCCCGAGGCCGCCCAGACCACCAGCAACAGCCCCGGAGCGTGCACTTCTCGCAGGATCTCCGCCGAGACGATGAAGATCCCGGATCCGATCATCGAGCCGACGACGAGCGCCGTGGCGTCGAGCCGGGAGAGCGCCTTGACGAACTCCGTCTGCTGCTGGGGGGGAGCGGTCGCCATGCGGTGGACTCCGGTCGGTCGAGGTGGAGCGACTAACCTAGTGAGTCCCGCCGCGGCCCGCTATGTTTTCCGCGGATTTTCCCCATTGCTCGCGAGGACCACCGTGCGCCTGCTGCCCCGGGAAGAGGAGTTTTTCGATCTGTTCGTCGCGGTCGCCACACGGAACACGGAAGCAGCGCAACATCTGCGCGAGTTGTTCGACGCTGCGCCGGACCGTCGGACGCCGCAAGTGGAAGCGATCAAGCGACTCGAGCACGAAGCGGACCAGGTCACGCACGAGATCGTGAACCGGCTCGACCGCACGTTCATCACGCCTCTCGACCGCGAGGATATCCACCAGCTCGCCTCCGATCTGGACGACGTGATGGACGCGATCGACGGGACGGCCCGGCGCTCGCAGATCTTCCGGCTCGGTCCCTCCCCGCAGGGCGTCAAGCGGCTCACCGAAGTGATTCAACAAATGGTGGGCGTGCTGGCGGAAGGCGTGGGCCGCCTCAAGAAGGGCGACGATGTGCTGCGCTTCTGTATCGAGGCGAAAAAGCTCGAAGAAGCCGGCGACGCGATCTACCAGGAAGCGCTCGGCGAACTGTTCAAGACCGAGCGTGACGCGGTCGAAATCATCAAATGGAAGGAGATCTACGACAACCTCGAGCTGACGCTCGATCAGGGAGAAGACGTCGCCAACGTGCTTGAGTCGATCACCATCAAGCACGCCTGATGTTCGCCTCCGTCTGGTTCGTCCTCGCGATCATCCTGGTCGCGCTGGCGTTCGACTTCGTCAACGGCTTCCACGACGCGGCAAACTCCATCGCCACCGTCGTCTCCACCCGCGTCCTCTCGCCCAGCTTCGCGGTGGTGTGGGCGGCGTTCTTCAACTTCGTCGCCGCGTTCATTTTCACCACGGCGGTCGCGAAGACCATCGCGAAGGGCATCGTGGATCCGAGCATCGTGGATTCGAGCGTCATACTCGCCACGTTGATCGGCGCGATCGCGTGGGACCTGATCACGTGGTACGGGGGCATCCCGTCGTCCTCCTCCCACGCCCTGGTGGGCGCCCTGGCTGGCGCGGCGATCGCCAAGGCCGGCGTGGCATCGCTCGTGTTGCCCGGGAAGTGGGTGGGTACGATCGCGTTCATCTTCCTGGCGCCGCTCCTGGGCATGATCTTCGCCCTCACCCTGACGGTGGCGCTCTCCTGGCTGTTGCGACGTGCCGTGCCGCGACGCGTGGACAAGACGTTCCGGGTGCTCCAGCTCGGATCGGCGGCCGCGTTCTCGCTCGGCCACGGGGGGAACGACGCGCAGAAGACGATGGGCATCATCGTCGGCCTGCTCGTCGCCGAGCAGGACAAGTTCACGAACTTTCCCATACAGGCATTCCATCTGACGACGCACGACATTCCGCTCTGGGTCATCCTCGCCGCGCACGCGGCGATCGGCCTCGGCACCGCCGCGGGCGGATGGCGGATCGTCAAGACCATGGGCCAGCGCCTGACCAAGCTCAAACCGTTCGGGGGTTTTTGCGCGGAGACGAGCGGCGCGGCGCTCCTCTTCATCTGCACCTACGCCGGCATTCCGGCGAGCACCACCCATACCATTACCGGGGCGATCACCGGCGTGGGCGCCGCCAACCGGCTCTCGGCCGTCCGGTGGGGCGTGGCGGGGCGGATCGTGTGGGCCTGGATCCTCACGATCCCGGCGTCCGCCGGGATCGCGGGGCTCAGCTACCTCGTGTTGCGGGGATTGACCTAGAAGCTCACAGCCCCAACACCTCCACGACAGCCTGCGCGATCGCGGCGTCCTGCACGCCGACGCCCGTCAGGTCGGCGATCGTCACTTCCGTCGCGTTCTCCCGCCCCGGCTTTCGACCCGCGGCGAGGTCGCCGAGCTCCGCGTAGACCTTGTCGGCCGTCATCACACCCGCGGCGACGGCGTGGTGCAGGTTGCCGTACCGTTCCGTCTGGAAGACGCGGTCCGCGACGAGCTTGTCCGCGCGCGCCAGGAGGGCCGGCTCGAGCTCGATCTTCTCCGGGCTCCCCGTGCCCACCGACGTGACGTGTGTTCCGGGACCCACCCATGAGGCCATGACGAGGGGTGTCGTGCTGGCAGTCGCGGTCACGATCACGCGGTTGTCGCGCACGGCCGATTCGAGCGCGGAGGCGATACGCGTGTCCACGACTTGGGCGAGCTCCCGGGCCAGGCTTTCCGCGCGCTCGCGCGTGCGATTCCACAGGGTCAGCCGCGCGAGCGGCATCTCGGCGATCATGGCGCGCGCCGTCAGGCGGGCGAGCGCGCCCGCGCCGATGAGGAGCGCCTCGCGCGCGTCCTTCGGCGCCAGGTACCGGAGCGTGAGCGCCACGGCCGCCGCCGTGCGGAAGTCCGTCAGGTAGCCGTGCTCCTCGAGCAGCACGTCCGGGACGCCGGTGGCGGCGTCGAGCAGGAGGAACATGCCGTCGCCCGACGGGAGGCCCTTCGACTGGTTCCGGTAGAATCCGGTCGCGACCTTGAGGACGATGTGACGCGCCCCCTTCAAGTGCGCGCCTTTCACGTGCACTTCCGCCTGCTGCTCGCGCAGCTCGAGCACCATCGGGTCGGGCAGCGCGGCTTCGCCCAGCCCGAGCGCTCGGAACGCGCGCTCGGCTGCGGCGATCGCTACCGAAAAAGGAATCTTGTCGCGAAACGCTTCGAGCGGGACGACCCGCATCTCAGTCGGCGAACGCTCGCTTCAACCCGCGCTCGGTCTCACCCAGCGCTTCCCGGAAATGATGGAGCTCCTCGCCGAAACCGAGCCGCAGGTAGTGCGGCAAGCCGAAATGCTCGCCTGGAACGAGCAGCACGCTATGCTCGGCCCGCATTCGCTCGACCAGGTCGAGGCCGTTGATCTGCGGGCGGTACTTGACGAGGCAGATGGCCCCGGCTTGCGGGGGGTGCCAGCTGAACGTGTCGCCGAAGCGCTTCAACCACTCCTCGAGCACGGGGTAGTTCGCCACGAGGATCCGCCGGGTGCGTTCGAGCACTTTGCTCCGCACCTTGGGTTCGAGCGCGACGGCGGCGAGATAATCGCTCGCGCCCGCTGGTCCGATCGTCGTGTAGTCGTGCCGGGCCCACGCCTCGGCCGAAAACGCGGGTGGGGCCACGATCCAGCCGATGCGCAGGCCGGGCAGGCCGTACGCCTTCGACAACCCGCTCACGACGATCACCCGCTCGTAGCTGCCCCAGAGCGACGGCGTGGTCACCCCGTTGCGCTCAGCGCCCTGGTACACCTCGTCCGCGAGCAGCCACGCCCCGACCTCCGCGGCGCGGCTCACGATGAGCTTGCGCATCTCGTCCGAGAGGACGTGTCCTGTGGGATTGTGGGGGTTGGTCACCACGACGAGCTTCGTCCCGGCCCCGATCGCGCTCCGCACTTCGTCGGCCGCGGGCTCCCACCCAGCCTCGGCGTGCAGCGCGAACCCGCGCACCTGACCGCCGAAATTCTGGGCCAGTCCCCACGTCTGCAGGTAATTCGGAAGCATGACCGCCACTTTGTCGCCCGGCTCGATCAGCCGCCAGCAGACGCAGAAGTTCGCCTCCGCGCTGCCCGTCGTGACGAGAATCTGCTCCGGCGAGACGCCCGGATAGAGCGCGGCGATCCGGGTGCGCAGCACATCGGTGCCGTTCGACTGGCTGTACCCGAGCCGCACGTCGAGGAGCGGCTTCGCGGCCGCGCCCGCGAGCTCCAGGAGCTCCGCAATCGAGAGGGGATGGACACCCGATTCAGAAAGGTTGTACCGCACGCGGTTTTCCCAGGTGCTCTGCCAGCGCTCGAGCTCGAATGAAACGAAACGCAAGGATTCCTCCCGGTTTCCGGTGTCAGGTGGCGGGTGTCAGTAAACTGAGGTCCGCGGGCGTTTCCAGCCAGTAATCGGGGTCGAGGTCGGCAAGGTGGGAACGGTCGAACGGTCCCCATAACACGGCCGCGGTCTTCACGCCTGCCGCTCGACCGCATTCGATGTCATGGCGCGAATCCCCGACAAAGACCGCGTCTGCCGCGCGCGCGCCCAGGCGCTCCAGCGCCATGAGGACCGGCTCGGGATGAGGCTTGGGGTGTGTCACATCGTCCGCACCGACGATGACGGTGAACGCGTCCTCGAGTCCGGCCAACCGGAGCCCGCGCAACGCCCCGCTTCGGAGCTTGCTCGTGACGAGGCCAAGCGCCTTGCCGCGGCGCTCGAGGGTGCGGACCGCGTCCACCACGCCCGCGTACGGTCGTACCATCTCGTCGTGATGCGCGAGGTTATAGGCGCGGTAGGTCGCGACCATGGCTTCGATTTCCGCCGGATCCTCCGTGAACTGCCGAAACTGCACCCACAGGGGCGTGCCCAGCCCATTCATCCACACGTCGTCGCCCGGGTCGTGCCCACGGTGGGTGCGCATCGTATGCCGATACGAGCGCAGGATCAGGTCGATGGAGTCGATGAGTGTTCCATCGAGATCGAACAGGAACGTGGAGAGAGACACGCCAGAAGGTAACTACCGGTGGGCGACATAACAGCGACAACCGGCCGAGAGCGGGCACGCATCGCACTGCGGGGCCGCGCTCTTGCAGAGCTCCTGCCCGTGGCGGCGGAGCAGCTGATGCGCCGCGATGAGCCATGCGAAATCGGCCGGGAGCTCCGCCTGCACCGCCATCGCCGCCGAGCGATACATCCGCTGATAGTTGCCGCCCTCCGTTCCGTAGCCGATCCGGACGAGCACGCGCAGCACGTTGGAGTCGGGTGCGAGCGTCCGTCGACTCTTAGCAAACAGGAGGAGCTTGTCCGCTCCGGGCTCGCCGATTCCCGGAAATCGGCGCAGCACCTTTCTCGCCTCCAGCGGATCTCGCCGGACGAGGCGACGGAGCCCCGCTGGCCCTCCCGCGACCTCGAGCGCGATCTCGGCGGCGGCATGCAGCTTCTCCGCGCGGTGCAGCGCGAGCATCCCGCCGTCCGCGATGATGTTCGCAAGGGCAGGGAGGGGCGTCGCGAGGATCTTCGCGGGGTCGAGGCCGACCGTGCGCTTGAGCTTCGCGAACACGGCGGCCCGTCGCGCGTCGTCCACCAGGTAGGCGCAATTCTCCCAAATCACTAGCGCGAACGGGTCCGTGGCTGGCGGGCGGGGCGGCCGGCAGTACAATTTCGCGAGCCGGGCGATCGCGCCGCGCAGGGTGAGGGCGGCCATGCCTCCAATCTGTCGTTGGAACTGCGATTCCGTTTCCGGCGTTCGGAGCGAATAGCGTGCAGAATTTCGAGACCGTCCTCGCGCTGTTGGTAGGCGTCACGTTCCTTGCCCTCGTGTCGCGGCGGCTGGCCATTCCCACGCCTGCCCTGCTCGTCACCGGCGGGTTGCTCGTCGCCCTCCTTCCAGGACTACCTGCCGTTCAGTTCGAGCCGCAGCTGGTCTTTTTGATCTTCATCCCGCCGCTCCTCTATCGGGCGTCGTTGCTCGCGTCCTACCGTGATGTGCGTGCCACCTTCCGCCCGATTCTTTCGCTCGGCGTGGGGCACGTGCTGTTTGCGACCATCGTGATCGCCTGGGTTGCACACCGCGTGATCCCGGGGATGCCGTGGGCGTCGGCGTTCGTGCTCGGCGCCGTGGTCTCACCGCCCGACGTGGCGGCGGCGACGGCGTTCCTGCGGCGGCTGCCGATGCCGCGCCGCATCGTCACCGTGCTCGAGGGCGAGAGCATGATCAATGATGCCGCGGCGATCGTGGCCTACCGCGTGGCGATCGCGGCCGTGGTGACCGGCGCGTTCTCGCTCGTCGCCTCGAGCATACGGTTCCTCTGGGTAGCTGCCGGCGGAATCGTGGTCGGGCTCACCGTCGGGTGGCTCCTGGCCCGAGTGCGCCGGCACATTCACGATCCCGAGGTCGAGAACACCATCTCACTGCTCTCGGGCTACGCGGCGTATCTCCCCGCCGAGCGCTTCGGCGTCTCAGGAATTCTGGCCGTGGTCGCCATGGGGATCTACCTCGGACGCGTGGGGCCGCGGTTCGTGGCGGCGGACACGCGCGTACAAAACGTCAGTATGTGGGATGTCGTGGTGTTCATCCTGGAGGGGCTCATCTTCATCATTACGGGCCTCGCGTTGCGCCCGATTCTCGAGGGCCTGACCGCCGCGAGCGCGCTCGAGTTGGCGAGGGAAGCGGCCTTGGTGGGCCTCGCCGTGATCGTGGCGCGACTCCTCTGGGTCTATTTCTCCGGGAACTTCCGCTGGCTTCTGGGTCCCGCGCTACGGCCACGTGAAGCGCGCCCGCGCTGGCAGACCCTCACGGTCGTGGGCTGGGCGGGCCTGCGGGGCGGCGACTCGCTCATCCTCGCCGCCGCGGTTCCGATCGGGACCGCCGCGGGTGCGCCTTTCCCGGGCCGCGACGCGATCATCGCCGTCACATACGGCGTCATCGTCGTGACCCTGCTCGGGCAGGGGTTCACGCTCGCCCCGCTGCTGCGCTGGCTCGGCGTCAAAGAGACCGGAGAGGAGGAGCGCCGTGAGGAGACGGATGCACGGCTGCGGACCGCGGAGGTGGCCCTGGCGCGGCTCGAGGAGCTCTCCAAAGAGCCCTGGGTCCATCCGTACATTTTGAACGACACGCGCGACCACTACCGGCATCGCGCGCGCCGACTGCAGAGCCGGGCGGATGGCACGGTGGACGGAGTCATGGAGGCCAAGTCGGCCGCGCATCGGCGGCTCGCGCGCGAGCTGCTGGCCGCCGAGCGACGCGAGCTCCTGCGGCTCCGCGATAGCGGCGCGATCAACGATGCCGTGATGCGCCGGGTGCAACGGGACCTGGATCTCGAAGAGCTCCTGCTCGAGGACCAAGACCACTAGGCGGGCCCGAAGACCACCGCCGCCACCAGCTCGACTTGAGGTACGGCGACGTCTTCCGTTGCAAGGGGAGGGCGGAGCCGCTCGTGCCAAGCGAGCACGTCCCGGACCGAGAGCGCCGCCCGCCGAGTCACCAGGTCCTCGAGCAGGAGCTCTTCGCCCGCCGTCATACCGAGCGCGAGCCGCGAAACGAGCTCGTCCAGCCGACGCAGCTCGGCCGGACGGCGCTGGACCGCCGCCCGGCGGGCGGCGCTCAACACCCAGGGGATCAACCTGCGGCTCAACCGGTCGCGATCGGCGGCGCGCCAGCGGGCTGCTTCGACGGCGTCGAGCCGCCGGCGACACAGGGGCCCGACCTGCCGGAGCACACGATCGAGGAACGGTCGATGCGTGGGAGCGTCGGGCGCGAGCTCGGCGCGAGCCGCCCGCTCGAGCAGTAGCGCAGCCTGCTCGGGATCGGCCCGCACGCCCGCATCCGTCCCGACGAACGCCTCCGCCCGACCGCCGATCCTTATCACCAGCACGGCCGCTCGGTCCGGGGCAACAATCGCGGTCCACGAGCGGTGAGGAGCCGGGATCGTGGTGGCGATGCGCTGGAGCCGGTCGCACCAAATCGAAGCCCTCCCGGCCGCCACCGGCTCGCGCCTGCACCCGTCGCTTCACTGCCAGCCGCCGCTCCACCGCCAACGCCGCGGCGAGCGGCTCCGGCGGGAGGAACGTCGTCGTCTCGATGTGTGAATGAAGCGACCCGGCGCGATCGATCCGGCCCTCTCGCTGCGCCAGACGGGCCGGGCTCCACGGGAGATCGTAGTGGATCACCCGGGCGGCGTCTTGCAGATTGAGGCCCTCGCTCAGGAGGTCGGTGGCAATCAGGACATCGGTCGTGAGCGCCGCCGTGGGAGGGGACGCGCCCTGGGCGCGCGGTGCGAAAGCGCGGATCACCTCCTCGCGGCTCGCGGCCTCGCTCCCGAACCAGCCCCGATCGCCGGCAACCGCCGCCACGCGCCGGCCGCGCAACCGGCGCATCAGATGATGGAGGGTCGCCCGAGCCTGCACGAACACGATCGTTTTCAGTTGCCCTTCGTCGAGCATCCTACAGAGCGCTTCTGACTTGGGGTCGATGTTTGACCGCGCCCGGTCTCTCAGGTAGCGAACCAGATCGCGGTCTCGCTCGCTCGTGGTGGAGACCCCCCCCTCGGGCGGGAGCACGAGCGGCAGGAACACGAGCTGCAGCTCCTCGGTCCCGGCGGGAAACAGCCGCCGAAAATCGGCCCGGGTGAGTGTCTTGCCGTCCGTGGCGGCCGCGGCGCCCTGCTCCAGGAACCCTTCGTACCGCCCGAGGCTCGCGCGAAATGCGGGGAGACTCGAGGCGAGCTGCGACAACAGCACCAGACGAAATAGCGCCGCCGCATCGCGTCCGCCGTGGAGTCGTGCCACACCGGCAGCCAGCTCTCGGAGCACCGCGTCCGGTGCGCACCCCACACGCCACGACCGACCCGCCGCCCGGATCGGAAATGCGAGCGGCACGCGCCCCAACTCGTATCCCGCCCGCACCCGGCCGCGCGAGCGCGAGACCGCCAACCGCGCGACGGCGGCCGTCAGCGCGCGCCGATCGCAATCCCCGCGGGCCGCCCTGAGCAACGAGGGGACTCCGAGAGCGGTGAGGTCGTGATCGCGGAGAAACAGCCGAAGCAGGTGGCAGATATCGCCAATTCTGTTGTGCACCGGCGTGGCGGTCACGAGCAGCACGCTCGTATCGACGACCAGACGAGCGAGCGCACGATAGCGCCGCGTGCCCGGGTTCCTGAAGCGATGGGCTTCGTCAACAAGAAATAGTCGGACAGTCGGACGATCGGTCAGTCTGACCGTTGAGCCGCTCAACCCCTCGTGAGTGATGATCGGCGCCTCGGTTCCGTGCTCCTTGAGTAAGGCACGCCACTGGGAGACCAACACCGCGGGGACGACGAGTGCGAACGCCTCCCCGCGGGCGAGCGCGACGGCCAGCGCCACGTACGACTTGCCGAGGCCCACGGCGTCCGCGAGCAATGCGCCGTGGTGCTTCCCGAGAATGGCCGCCAGCCTCTCCGCGGCTGGCACTTGATGCGGGGCGAGCCAGCCAGGCCACGGCCGCTCCCCTATTTCCTCGCTCGATGGGAGGTCGAGCAGCGTGCGCGCCCCGAGCGCGGCGACCGCCGCTGGTTCCGTGATCGCCCCCCCCGCCCCCGGCGCGAGGAGACACGCGAGCGGCTCGGAGAGCGGCGCGAGGTGCTCAGACAGGATCCGCGGTGTCGAGAGCACGGCGATCCGCCGCGTCGAGCTCGTAGAAATCGGCGATGGAGGCATCGTCGGACGCGTGGCGGCGCCCTTGATCTGCGAGGCTCCGCCATGCGGCCGCGTCACCCGACGGGATGGGCAGCCCACCCACGACCCGCGCGTTGAACCGTCGAAATCCTCCGCGCGCGGGATCCGCGTGCAGGCGCGCCAGTGCGGTGAGCCAGCGGGAGTTGAACAACGCCGCGAGCGCGTAGGCGTCGTCCACTTGGCGGGTGGCGATCCCATACGTCGTGTTGAGGGGAACGACGCCCGCGTCCAGCACTACGGCCGTGAGCCTCCGCGCCACGTCGGGCCAGATGACGCGGTATGGCGCGTCGGCGAGGGCCGTGCGGAACAGCTGCCAGGCCGGACCGCCGCGGTAGTCACTGCGGCGAGATAAGCGCTCGAGATGTGGCGCGAATGACCGCGCTAGCTCAGCCGGGAGGCGCGCCAGAGGGCGGCCGTCGGGACCGTGGGTCCACAGGAGGTATGCCGCCGGTGTCGCTCGCCACGGCTCGATGTCCCGCCCGCGCACGGCGGGTCGCGTCACGGCGCTGGGTTGGCGGACGAGGAACACGTCGTCGGCGCCGGTCTTCACACCGAGCTGCGGGGTCCATCGATCACGGACCGTCGGGTACGCAGCGCGTAGGCGCTGTGCCACGCGCGTCGCGTCGTGGGCCAGGATCCACGGCCCTTCCGCCGCCAGAGCCCGCTGTGGGATCGACGGGACGGTGCTCTTGGGGCCCAGCGCGATCGCGACCCGCTCGCGTCCGCTCGGCTCCATCCGCGTCGCGATGAGCGCCAGGGGATAGACGGCGGCCGCGAACGCCCCATCCCATGGGGGTATCGGCGCTACTCGCTCGAGTCGCGTGCCCCGAGCGAGCCTCCGCCGCAGGACGGCCGCGTAGCCGCTCGTCGTGAGCTTGGCCGGGACGAGCAGCGCCGTCGTGCCTCCGGGAGCGGTGAGCTCGAGTGCACGCTCCACGAACGCCACGGCGAGATCCGGCAGGTGCGCGAACCCACCGCTCTGGTCCGGCCTCCAACTGGCATAGCGCGTGGCGAGCGCCTCGCGCACCTGGCCGGGCACTCGCTCACCGCGCACCCACGGCGGGTTGCCCGCGACCAAATCGAACCCGCCGCGCGCCATCGCGTCGGCGAAATGCGACTCGAACGCGAAAAAGGGCGCGCCGCCATGCTTGGCAAGATCGCGGCTGGCGGCCCGAAGCGCGCGCCGACTGGCTCGCACCCGGCGCAGCAGCGTGCGCTCCACGGCTGTGAGACCACGGCGCCCGCCGAACAGGTCGCGATCCTTCGCGGTAGCGACGATCTCGCCGGCCCGCCGGTCGAGGGCGGCGGTGCTCGCTGCGAGCCAACGCTGCGCCAGCGCGCTCTCCGCACGGCCGAGTTCCGCGACGGCCTGACGCTTCGCCGATCCGGTGAGCGCGAACAGCACCCTGCGGGCCGCAGCAAGTCGTTCCACCTCGAGGGCGGTCGCGGCGGTGCCAACGGCGCTGGTCCCGGCCAGCGAGCGCGCCGTCGCCAGGGGATCGAGCAGGGCGTCTCCTTGTCGCACGTGCCCGTCGAGATTCGGGAGGGGCGCGACACGCGCGAGGTCGGCATCGTCCTGGTCGGCGATCAGCGCGAGCCACAGGCGCAGTTCGGCGAGCCTCACCGCCGTGATCTTGAGGTCCACGCCGAACAACGAGCGCGCGATGACGTCGCGTCGCACCGCGAGCACCGGGCCTTCACCTCCGGTGCACCGTAGGCGCGTGAGCTCCTCGAGGGCCCCGAGAAGGAAGGCTCCCGACCCGACCGCCGGGTCGAGAACGGCGATGCCCCGCACGTCGGGCGGAGAGTCCGGGGACGTACTCTGATAGATCCAACGCTCCGCCGCCCCCACGGCGACCTTGAATCGGTGCTCGAGCACCGACAGCAGACCCGCTCGCACGATTTCTCGCACGAGGGCGGCCGGCGTGTAGTAGCTCCCGCTGCTCCGCCGCTCGACGGGATCCATCACGCCCTCGAATACGCGGCCCAGCATGTCGGGCGCGATGGTGTCGCCGCTCTCCTCCTCCCGTGCGGAAAAGTGGAAACGCTCGAACAGATCGTCGAACGCGTCACGCCAGTCGAGGTTCGACCAGCGCGCCGGCCCGAGGCGCCGCTCGAGCGTGGTCGGCTCGAACAGCCCACCGTTCAAGAACGGCACGTCGCCCAGGGCGCGCGCCGCTCCCGACCGATCCTGCGGCGGGCGGTTGAGGGCCCCGAAGCACAGCGGATCGAACACCTGGCGATGAAACGGGCGCCGGGCGGCGGCGCTCGCATCAAAACGATGGATGAGGTAGCGTCGATCGCCGTCGAGCCACCCCTTTGCCTGGACGAAATAGAGGAAGAGCACGCGGGTAAGCGCGGTCAAAGCGAGCGCGTGGCGCTCGGAGCGGCTCCGCGGCGCGGCCAGCCGGTCGGTCAGCCGCTCCAGCGTCGACCGGAATGCCCGGAAGAAGCGGGGTGTGACTCCCTCGCTCGCGAGCGCTTCGCCGATTCGCAGGCTGAGGGCGAGCGAGGTTTCGCCTGGGAGAGGGCTGAGCCGCTCCAGCGTGGCGATCGACGCACCGGGCGGGCGCTCGAGCGGGATGGCGATGGAGCGGACGGGGGGCCCGCGCGCGGCGGGCCGCCAGGTCGCGCACACCAGGCGGCGCGGGCCCGAACCGAGGGCACACGCGAGCCCGCGCTCCGCGGTGGCCGCGAGCCGCCGCGCGGCCGCCCGAGCCGCCCGCTCCGGCTCCCGGGCGTCGAGGGCAAACACGCGGAACGCCTGGTGGCGCGCGATGAGCGTCGCGCGCCGCACGCCCGCCGCTTCCGCCTGCTCGGGACCGAGCCAGGGACCGGGTGGCACGTGCTCCCACGCCGCCTGGAACCCGAGCGCCCCAAAGAGGTGGCGAAGATCATCGATCTGCTCGGTGCGGGCGAGAAGGTCGCGCAACACCACGGCGCCCCTGGTTCGGTCGGGGCTAAGGTGGTGCCCTGATGGCTCGGATTACGTACCGCGGTTCTGCGGGGAGGGCTGAATTACTGCGGGAGCGGGCGCGGGAGCGGAGAGTACCGCTCCCCGCTCCCTGCTCCCTGCTCCCGTTTCTTCAACCGGCCTTTCTGAGCTTGATGGATCCGTTGACTGTGGACAGATCCAGCCGCCGCCCGCCGCTCCCGATCGTTCCGTTCAAGCGTCGCGGGCCGAACTTTCCCGTGATCGTCAGGGGAAAGTCCGTTTCGATCTCGCCGTTCACGGTCGTGGCCCTCACCTCGGTCGAAAGGTTGGCCGGCAGATCCAGCGTGATCCCGCCGTTCACGGTGGCGAAGTCGAGCGCGTCGGTCCACGTCGCCTTCCCCATCGACGCCACGATCGAGCCGTTCACCGTCCGCGCCTCGGCGTACCCCGTGGTCGAGATCCGGATGCTGCCGTTTACGGTGGTGGCATCGACGTCGCTCGAGAGGTTCGCCGCCTCCACTTTGCCGTTCACTGTAGCGCCCCGGAAGCGCACGCCCTCGGGCACCCGCACCGTGAAGTCGACTCGCACGTCGTTGTTTCGCGTGCTCGTGTGGTCGTGCTCCCCCGGCTCGCAGGTGTTTTCCCGGCGACCGTCGCTCGGGTACACCGCGCAAATCGTGACGCCGTCCTCCGAAGGCACGACCTCGATCTTCACCTCGTCGGGGTCGCTGCGGTGCGCGCTCTTGACGCCGGTTACCTCCACGTCGCCCGACCCCGCCACGGCGTCGATGTCACCGTTGATGCCTTTGATCTCGATGGTCTTGCCCGCGGCGATCTTCCCCTTCCAGTGGAAGTCACCCTGCGCCGCTGCTCCTGAGGCGGCAAGCGTGAGTCCCGTGGTGACGAGCGCCAGCGTGACGACGCGCATGGTCATTCCTCCTCCTGATCGTCGTGATCCTCGTGCTTGCCTTTGGACACCTGCCCGGGGCGGCACAGTCGGATGTCGCCGTTGAACGATTCCAGCTCGATCCTCGCGCTGCCCGAGCCGATGGTGAAATCAAACCGATGCTTGGTCTTCCGGTTGAGCTGCACCGGGAAGCAGGAGCTGAAGTCCCCGTTGAACGTGGCTACAGACACGGAGACGCCCGCCTTCTCGGGCACCGCCACGCGCAGGTTACCGTCGTGCGTCGAGAGGCGATAGCGCCCGCCGTCCTTGATGGTCCCGTCGTAGATGATCTCCCCGTTGACCGTGGTCGCGTCGGTGTTCGCGGACTCGATCTGGGTCATCGTGATGTCGCCGTTCACGGTCTCCGCTGAGAGGTCTCCGGAGATACCGGTCGCAATGATGGCTTCATTCACGCTGTTCAGAGAGATACGGCCCCGGGCGTTCTCGAGTGTCACCTCGCCCTGCACCGACTTGAGGGAGACGTTCCCAGCCCCACCCGAGACCTTCACCGACCCCTCGACGGTTTCCACGGTGACCTCTCCCTGCGACCCCTCAACGGAGATGTCCGTATAGACGCCCGAAAGGGTCAGGGACATCGAGGCAGGGACCGTGATGTCGTAATCGACCAGTTGCGATGGTCCCCGCCGGCCCTCCGACTTCACGCGTACGTACTGGTCCGTGGCGTCGATCGAGATCCGATCTCGGCCCGAATGGGTCGCTTGAACGCGTACGGCGCTCTTGCTCCATGTCTTGACGGCGATCTCGCCTCCGAAGTTCGAGACCTCGAGGCGAGCACCTGCCCGCACGGGGATGGTCGTGTCGGTCTGTTGGGCGATCCCGAGGGCGGCGATCGTCGCCAGGGTCATGAGCATGCTGGTTCTCTTTCCTCTCTAGCTCCGCGCGCTGGCGAGCGTCGCCGCCTGGCGCAGGAGCTCAAGTTTACGCCGTGTTTCCTGTGCAAGATGCTGGTTCAGATACGGGTTCGCCGGGTCGGCAGCGAGCGCGCTCTGCGCGTCTCGGATCGCCCGGTCGATGATCCCCAGGTTCTTCTCGATCACGCGAACGGTAGCGGTGTCGAGCCGGTCGCGATTGCGCGCGAGCGTCTGCTCGAGCGCTGCCACGGAGGCGGCGGTATGCGCGTCCAATGGCGACATGCCCACGTTGCTCATAACGGCGGTTGTGCCCGGTGCTGGAGGAGGGAGCGGTCGAATCCGGAGTGCGAGCCACACAGAGCCGGCGGAGAGGAACGTCAACACCACCGCCGCGGCGGCGAGCTGTGGCACCGTGAACGACAACCGCCGTCGGGCGCGCCGGGACGCGAGACTCACGACACCGATGTGCTCCGCGATCCCGGGCCACAGGTCGGCCGCCGGCGGCCGGTCGTCCAGGGCTTGCGCCCGGGCCACCACCCGGCGTAGCTCCGCCAGCGTCTGGCGGCACGCGTCGCACGCCGCCAGGTGCGCCTCGAGCGCCGTCCGCTCGGCCGGCGTAAGCTCGCCGTCCACGTATTCCGAAAGTCGATCCGTCCACTGGTCCTTCATACGTCCTCCATCCTGATTCGGCCACCGAACACCGGACACCGGATACCGGACACCTGCCTCATCGCTCCAAATGTCTCCGCAGCGCCATCCGCGCATGATGCAGCTGCGACTTCGACGTCCCCGGCACGATTCCCAGCATGTCCGCGATCTCCTCGTGGCGATAGCCTTCGATGTCGTGCAGCACGAACACTTGTCGCGCCCCGTCCGGCAGCTGTCCCATCGCGTCCTCGAAATCCATCGACATCTCCAGGGCCGGCGGGCGGCCCGCCACCGCGTCCAACGCGTGCTCCGAGTCGTCGTACCGGCTCCGCTCGGTGCCGACCGTGGACCGCCGGGCGAGTATCACATTCACCGCAAGGCGGTGCAGCCACGTCCCGAACGCCGCATCGCCTCGGAACGTGGAGAGCTTGTTCCACGCCCGGATGAACACGTCCTGCGCGACGTCGTCGGCGTGCTCCGGACCGATCATGCGCCGCACCAGGCTGTGCACCCGCGCCACGTGCGTCCGGTACAGCCGCTCGAAGGCACTGCCGTCGCCCGAGGCCGCGAGCGCCGCGTCTGCAGTTTCCGCATCCTTCGCCGCCTGGTCCGGATCTCTGCGCAGTGTCGCCACCCGGGGGATGGTGAGCTCCATGTGCGGATTTCGATAGGGGATAGAGCTAAAAGGTTGTAGGATAGGAGGAAAGACTAGGCGTCTCCCTCGATGTATTTTTGAGCCCTATGCGATCTCCTCTGCGGTGGGTCCCGCTCCTCCTGTTGATCGGGTGTCTCGACACCTTCGCGCCAGCGGGCGCCGTCGAGTGGTCCCCGCCCCAGCTGTATCGGACCTGGTGGGCCGAAATTGAAAACTGCGCCGGGATCTGGGCGGACTTCGATCGTGTGGACTGGTACCAGGTGCCCGGCTCGAGTTACCCCTGTCCGGCCTACGAAGGGCGCTGCGAGGGGTGGTGGCAGCCCCCGCACACCATTTACATGGCGCAGGACCAGACGAGCAATCGCGTGCTAGCCGAGCATGAGATGCTACACGACCTGCTGCAGCGGGGCGACCATCCACCGGTCTTCGCGGCGTGCAACGTCTCGACTCAGAGGGAGTGGTAGGTCCGGCCGCGCCACTCGATCCGGCGGGAGCCCCTCAGGGCCGAGCGTATCATGATGCACGCCACCGTCGCAGCGCCCAGTGGATAGAGCAGCGCGTAGCGAAGCGGTGCCCCCGCCACCCGGTACACCATCAGCCAGATCACGAGTGAGATCGCGGTCGTCAACGCGGTCCAGCCCCAGGCCCACCCGGACAGCGCCCACAGGATCGGCGGGCCGATCCAGACGAGCGCGGGCAGCGACATGACGTAGGGCGCGAGCTTGCGGAGCCAGGGGATCGGGGGAAAGGCCAGCGGTATGCCGGTCGCGAGGTTCTTAGTCCACCCCTCGAGGATGCCGGCGAGGCTCCGATACATGCGCGTAGCCATGAATTCTTCTGCGTGTGTCAGGAATATGTCGCGATGATGTCGTATTAATGTTTGAGCCAGCGCCATGTCATCCACCACGCTGTTCCTCACGGTCTCATGCGTTCCAACCATCTCGTACGCCGCCCGGGTCGTCAGGATGAATTGGCCGTTCGCGATGGCATCCCACTCGACCCGCGTGCGGTTCACGCGGCGTAAGTCCCCCACCCGCGCCGCGAGGGCGAAGAAGACATGGGGCTGCACCAGCCGTTCCCAAAACGACACCATCTCCTGTCGCGAGAGCACGCTGAGCAAGTCGACACGCTCGACCTGGAGGGCCCGAACCGCCCGGGGCAGGAGCTCGGGGTGCTGGCAGGTGTCGGCGTCCAAAAACAGAATGAGCTCACCTCGCGCGGCGCGATACCCCTGGACCAGCGCCCACTGTTTGCCGAACCAGCCGCCCCCCTGTGGCAGGTCGGCGCCGCGGACGAGCCGGACTCGCCCCCGCGTCTCGGGGGTGGAGATCAGACGCTCCACGATCTCGCCCGTGCCGTCCGTCGAGCGATCGTCGACGACGATTATCTCCGCGGCCTTGTAGCTCGTCTCCGCCGCGGTTCTGATACAACTCTCGATGTTCGCGGCCTCGTCCCGCGCCGGAATGATGACCGACACGAAGGGTCCCTCGAGCTGTGGCGCATAGGCGCTCAATCGGGGGCGACGAGTGGCGTGTCGATAGACGAGCAGCACGAGCAGCACGGCATAGGCGGCGGGGATGGCCCATGTCATTCGAGCCTCTCGCCCTCCGCGGCCGCGACGACCACAGCGCCGGTCAGCTCGCCGACCACGTTCGTCATCGTGCGGAACATGTCGGGGATACGATCGAGCCCGAGGAGTAGCGTGAGCCCGGCCAACGGCAGTCCAGTCGTGGCGAATGCGGGCGCGAGGCTCACGATGCTCGCGGAGGGAACGCTCGCCACCGTGAGCGACGTGAGGAACACCGCGGCTCCCGCCTGCGCTCCGCCAAGGATGCCGAGCTCGACACCGTACAGCCGGGCCATGAAGAGGACGGCGACCGTCTGGAACAACGCGCTCCCCGCGCGTCCGATGCTCGCGCCCACCGGCAGGACGAAACCGGCCACCGTCCGCGAGATCCGCAGGTCGTTCTCCGCGGCATCGAGCATGACCGGAAGTGTGGCGAGCGACGAGGTGGTGGAAAACGCCATCAGCGCCGACGAGCGAATCGCCCGGAGGTAGCGCCCGACGCCCAGTCGCGTCGCGAGTGTGACCGTCGGCAGATACACGCCGCCGATGAATACCGCGAGTCCGACGATCACCGTTACGACGAACACCGCCATCGTCGCGACGAGCGACCAGCCGAACTGCGCCACCGCTCCCGCGACGAGCGCGAAGATGCCGAGCGGTGCGAGCAGCAAGACCCAATGCACGATGCGTGTCAGCGCCTGCGTGGCCCCGTCGGCGAGCTCGGTGAGGGTGCGCCGCTTCTCGTCGGGAAGAGCCGTCGTCGCTACGGCGAAGATCGTCACAAACACGATCAGTGGCAGGAGACTTCCGTCGACCGCGGCGCGAACCGGATTGGCCGGGATCAGCTCGACCGGGATCAGCTCAACAAGGAAGCGCGCCCCGCCGGGAATCGAAGAGTCTGCGCGCGCCGCGGCGCGTAGCGCCTCTTGTTGGGCGGGCGTGACGGCCGTAAAGGGCAGGAAAAGAGCCCCCACTAGAAACCCGATCGCGATGGCTGCGATAGCGGCAGCGCCGAAGAATCCCAGCGTGCGGACGCCGAGCCGGCCCACCCGACGGAGATCGCCAAGTCCCGCCACGCCGACGAACAGGGCGGTCGCGACGAGCGGGATCACCACCATCGAGAGGAGATTCAAGAACAAGGTGCCGAACGGCCGGAGCCAACCGACCAACGCCACCAGCACGGGCCACTGCGTCAACGATGCGGCGAGTCCCAGCGACAGCCCGGCGCCGAGTCCGACGGTCATCCAGATGTGGCTTCTCATCGCTCGCGCGGTATTATTGCCGGGCACTATGATCATCCGCCTTACCCGCCGCAACGGCTGACCTCTGGCCACTCCGCGCGTGCCTCGGCTGCTCACCCTCGACCATGTGCGGCGGGCGTTGCGCGGGCACGAGGCGCGGACTGTCGAGATCGCGGACGCGCGTCCCGCCGCAGTGGCGCTCGTCCTGCTCGACGGCAATAAGACCACCGGGCTCGAGATCCTGCTCATCCGGCGGGCGGAGCGTGCTGACGACCCCTGGTCGGGTCAGATCGCCTTCCCGGGCGGCCGATACGAGCCCGACGACCCCGACTTGCTCGCCACCGCGATCCGGGAGACCCGGGAGGAAACCGGCGTCGACCTCACGAGCGCAGAACAACTCGGCCCCCTGGACGATCTGTATCCCCGGACCCCCACACTACCTCCCGTCGTCGTGCGTCCCTTCGTTTTCGTGCTGGGCCGACGTCCCCCTCCGCTCGTCCCGAGCGATGAAGTCCAGCGGGCATTCTGGTTGCCGCTGTGGCGTCTTGGGGAGGCCGGGGTTCGCCGCGAAATCACGCTCACACTGCGCGGCGTGGAGCGAACGTTTCCTGCCTATCTGGTCGACGACGAGCTCATTTGGGGGATGACCGAGAGGATTTTGACGCCGTTTATCGAGCTCGTGACAGATTTGTAGCGCCTCAAAATCCACATATTTGCTTGACAGCATCAGTTTATTAGTATAAACTAAGTGCCGGTCGTCTACGCTATCCAAGCTGTTGCCTCGACGCATCATACGAAACTTTACTAGCCTGCCCCTCCGGCAGGGAGAAACGGCATGAGCGCTCTTACCCGAGACGCTAACCCCCCGCTGACCCGCTCTGTCGAGGACTATCTCAAGGTCATTTACCACCTCTCGAGCCAGGGCGGGTTCGCGACGACCAGCGACATCGCCTCCAGGCTGGAAGTAGCTCCCCCCTCGGTAAGCGGGATGGTGAAACGGCTATCGGATACAGGCCTGATCGAGCACGTCCCCTACCGGGGAGTGCAGCTCACGGCCCAGGGGCGGCGGGAGGCCCTTCGGATGATCCGCCGGCACCGCATCCTCGAGCTCTTTCTCACGCAGCAGCTCGGATACGACTGGGATGGCGTGCACGCCGAGGCCGAGCGCTTGGAGCATGCGGTCTCGGACGTCCTGATCGAGCGGATGGCCAGCGCTCTTGGGCAGCCGCAGTACGACCCGCACGGCGATCCGATCCCGACGGCCGCGGGTGACATCGAGGAGGCGGAGCTCGTGCCTCTTTCCGATGCCCCGGTCGGGGCCAAGCTCGAGCTCCGGCAGGTGGGCACACAGGACGCCGCCCGGCTCCGCTACCTGGCGGAGCAGGGGCTCACGCCGGGCGTCCTGATCGTCGTGAGCGACCGGCAGCCGTTCAACGGCCCGACCGCCGTTTCGCTCGTACCGTCGGGCGATCCCCGCATCGTCGGACGCGACCTGGCTCAGCTGTTGTGGTGCCGCGAGGTGCCGGTGGAGGATCATGGCCGCCCCGCTGCTTGAGTCGGAATCGGGGTGGCGCCGCCCGCGCGTCGCCCCGAGCCTCGCCGAGGTTTACCGCACCGTCCCCGTCCGGCCCGGGGGCTGGTGGCGCAAGGCGCTCGCGTTCGCCGGCCCCGGGTACCTCGTGGCTGTGGGCTACATGGACCCGGGGAACTGGGCGACCGATCTGGCGGGCGGCTCCCGCTTCGGCTACGCGCTCCTCTCGGTCATTCTCCTCTCGAACCTGATGGCGATTCTGCTTCAAGGACTCGCGTCCAAGCTCGGCATCGTCACGGGGCGCGACCTGGCACAGGCGTGTCGCGACCATTACTCACGGCCGACGTCATTTTTCCTCTGGGTCATCTGCGAGATCGCCATCGCCGCGTGCGACCTTGCGGAGGTGATCGGCTCCGCGATCGCTCTGAATCTCCTGTTCGGCATCCCGCTGCCGTGGGGGATCGCGATCACCGCCCTCGACGTCCTGATCGTGCTGTTCCTCCAGCACAAGGGGTTCCGCTTGCTCGAGGCACTGGTCGTCGCCCTGATCGCGACGATCGCCGGCTGCTTCCTGTTCGAGATCATCATCTCGCGGCCGGACCTCGGAGCGGTCGCCGCGGGGTTTGTGCCGAGCGCGTCGATCCTCGCCGACCGCGACAAGCTGTACATCGCGATCGGGATTCTCGGCGCCACGGTGATGCCGCACAATCTCTACCTGCATTCGTCCGTCGTGCAGACGAGGGCGTACGAGGAGACCCCGGAGGGAAAGCGGACCGCGGTCAAGTTCGCGTTCTTCGATTCGACCGTGGCCCTGAGCTTCGCGTTGTTCATCAACGCCGCGATCCTCGTGGTGGCTGCCGCGACATTCCATCGCGCGGGGCACACCGGCGTCGCCGAGATCCAGGACGCGTACCAGCTGCTGACCCCGCTGCTCGGCGTCACCGGCGCGAGCGCCGTGTTCGCGCTCGCGTTGCTCGCGTCCGGTCAGAACTCGACGCTGACCGGTACGCTCGCAGGACAGATCGTCATGGAGGGGTTCCTGAACATCCGGATCCGTCCCTGGCTGCGGCGTCTCATCACCCGCTTGATCGCGATTGTCCCCGCCGCCCTCACCGCTATCTTTTTCGGCGAGAGCGGCACCGCGCGGCTCTTGATCCTGAGTCAGGTGATCCTCAGTCTCCAGCTGTCCTTCGCGGTGTTCCCGCTCGTTCTGTTCACCTCGGACCGGGCCAAGATGGGCGAGTTTGCGAACCCGGCATGGCTCAAGACGCTGGCGTACGGCGTGGCGGTCGCCATCGCGGCGTTCAACGTCTGGCTCCTGGTGCAGACGTTCCGGGGCTGGGTCGGCTGATGTACCGCCGCATCCTCGTCCCCCTCGAACACTCCCCCGCGGACGAGACCATCCTCGCGCACATTCGCACGCTGGCGAAGCGGCTCGGGTGCGAGATCGTATTCCTCCATGTCGCGGACGGCTGGGTGGCCCGCAACATCAAGGAGCTCGACCTCCGAGAGTCCGAGGAGATGCGCGACGACCGGGTGTACCTGGAGGACATCTCCGCCCGTTTCGAGGCGGAAGGCTACAAGGTCGATGCCGTGCTGGCGGCTGGAGAGCCCGCCGAAGAAATCGCGGCCGCCGCGGAGCGCGAGAACTGCGACCTGATCGCGATGGCGACCCACGGCCACCGCCTGCTGGGGGATTTGGTAAAGGGCAGTACCGCGACAGCATTACGACATCAAACGACTATTCCTATCCTGATGGTCCGGGCGGACCGCAAATAGCCTAGGCGGTGCGGGCCTGCTCGAGGGCTCGGAGGATGCCGTCCAACCGCCGGTCTCGCGCTTCGCGGAGCTCGGTGACCTTCCCTTTGTAGGCTCGCTCGATGCTGTGGATGATGGCGCGCTGCTGTTCCGGGTCGAGCCGCTGCCACGTCGCCAACTGTGTCCACCAGGTCTCGAAGCTGGCGAGCAGCTGCTGCAGGAAGAGCGTCACACCCCCATCGCCCGCGGCGAGGTGGTACGTGAGGAGCGGCCCGGCGGCCGCCCAGCCGAGCGCCGGCCCGAGCGACACCGCGCGGTCCAGCTGGTCTACGTCGATCACGCCTTGCAGGACCAGATCGATACATTCGCGCCACACCGCCGCGGCGATGCGCCCCGCCACGTACCCCGGGATCGGCTTGTTGAGGACGATGGGGATCCGGCCGAGTGCGCGGAGATACTCCTGCGTACGAGCGAGCGTCGCGGGGGACGTGCGGGTGCCCGGCACGACTTCGACCAGGGGGATCAGCTCCGGCGGATTGAGCGGGTGGGTGACGATGCAGCGGTCCTGGCGGCGGCAGCGCGCGAACACGTCGTTCGGCAGCAGTCCACTCGAGGAGCTCGAGAGCAAGGCATCCGGCGGCGCCACCTGCTCGATCGAGTCGAACAGCTTCTGCTTGGCGATCTGGTCTTCGGGGATCGCCTCGATGATCCAATCGGCGTCCTTCACCGCCTGCAGCAGGCTCCGCGCCTGCTCGAACTCGAGCAGACCGCGCTCGACGATTCCCTGCGTCGCTCGCCCGAGCGCCACCAGTGCGCGCGTCCGGCGTGGTACGTCCGCGGCGGCGCGCTCGAGGCCCCGCGCGCTGGCGTCGAACACGGTCACCGGCCATCCGGCAGAGGCGCAGAGGGCCGCCCAGCCACAACCGATATCCCCACCGCCGATGACCGCGACTTTGCGCGGCATCGGCGTCATACCGAGGCTTCCTCCCGCTCGATCGGCGTGGGAGCCTTCCGAACCGCCCAGCGGAACACTCGCTCCGACAGCAGCGGCCGGACGACGGCGAGGTCCACGTGGGTGGCGACCTTGACGGGCGTTCCCGCCGGATCGACGCGAGTGTGCCCGCGGTGCTCGCCGTCCTCCAGGTCCACGACCAGGCGGCGTTCTTCAAACCCGAGTGCGCCCGGCTTCACCAGGGCGGCGATCGGCAGCACGTCGTTCACGATGCAGCCATCCAACCCCTCTTCGCTCTTGTGGAACTCGACGTAGAAGCGCAACGCGTCGTGTAACCACTGGGCCTGCGGCGCGCCCGAATGAGTCAGGCGTGTCAGCTCGTTCGGGACCAGCACCATCTGTCGCGTGACGTCCAGGCCGACCATGTCCGTAGGGAGGCCGGCGCGCAGCACCTCGTCCAGTGCTTCCGGGTCGCACCAGGCGTTGAACTCCGAATAGCGGGTCGTGTTGCCGCGCTCGGCCACGTTGCCGATCATCGCGATGTGGCGCCCCACCTTGCCGCGCACGAGCTCCGGATCGCGGCGCAGCGCGAGGGCGAGGCTCGTGACCGGGCCGAGCGTCACGAGCGTGACCGGCTGCGGCTGGTCGGCCAGCAGGCGATCGAGCGACTTCACGAAATCGAGGATCACTCCCGCCGGGGGAACCTCCGCGTAGCCCAGTCCCGATTCGCCGTGCGTCTCGGCCGCGACTACCAGGGCTCGCTTGAGCGGGCGGCGGGCGCCCACGCCCAGCGTGATGCGCTTGTGCGCCCGGCGCATGATCTCGACGGTGTTGCGGTACGCGTTCTCCACGACGGTATTGCCGTAGGAAACGGAGATGCCGCGTACATCCAGCTCCGGCGACGCGAGGGCCAAGAGGAGGGCCATCGTGTCGTCGATACCGGGATCGGTGTCGATGAGGATCGGGAGCGGCGTGCGCGAACGGGCTTGTGCGATCACTGCTCAACGGTAGGGAACGCGAACCTCGTTTGCAATAGTCTTATGCAGCTCACGGAACTCCTCCGGGCCGCCGAACCCGAAGATGCGCTCGACGATTCGGCCGTGGCGATCGAGCAGCACGGAGTACGGGAGCCCCCGATAGTGGTACGTCCCCTTCATGCGACCGCCCCCCACCAGAATAGGAAAGGGCGGGTGATACTGCGCCACGAAAGCGAGCATCTTCGCGTGGTCCACGTCGTCTGAAATCGCGGCGATCTCGAAGTCCGCCCGACCGAACTCGCCATACAGCTCGGCCATGAGGGGGAATTCCTCCCGGCAGGGGTCGCACCACGAGGCCCAGAAGTTCACGAGCGTGACTTTGCCGGCGAATCGAGACTGCGACACCGTATCGCCGTGCAGGTCCGGGAGCGCGAACGCCGGTGCAAACAGCTCCCGCTCGTTCGCGGCCCCTCCCCCGGCGCTCATGGCCGCGAGCGCGGAGTCCCCGTCGAACGCGACGAGCTGGCCGTTTGGATCGACCGCCACGGCGCTTTCGCGCGGGCCGAGATGGCGCGTGGCCACGATCGTGCCCGTCGCCGTGTCGACCACGTCCACGCGGAGCCTCGTCGCCGTCGAGTCGTCCCCTCCCAGCGCGTACAGCCTGCCGTCCGGTCCGAGCACGAGCGCGACGCTCACCAGGGCGTTCCGCACGCGTAGCGTGCTTCCCTTGGCGGGCAGAAAGACCGGATCGGCCTCAGTCCGGTATAGGCCACGCTTGACCATCCAGGAAAGCTGGCCGCCGCTCGTGTACTTCCGGATCTCGTCGCGTACCAAAGGCGCGTAGTACACGGCGCTCGAAGCGCCTCCACCCGTCGTCACGGCGCCCGCGTTCACGAGGTCGGTGAGGATCGGGAGGGCAGGTTGACGGATGATTGCGAGTCCACCGGTCACGTGGCCGAGCGAGTCCAGGACGCGAATCAACGGTGCGGTGTCGGCCTCCGGCGTAGCCACCTGCGGCACGTAGTACGGGGAGCGAGTCGCGACCACGCGAGGCCCGCCACCCGCGGCGTACAACGAGGCGACGTCCGGGCTGTCCCACTCGCGCACCACCGCGCCCGTGGTATCGAGCACCACGCCTTCCCCGGTGCGCTCGGTCACTAGCAACCGCCCGTTGCCGAGCGATGCCACGGCCATCGGCGTGGCGAGGCGCGGATTCGTGAGCTCGCGCACGACATGCAATGTCCCGTCGAACGCGACGATACGGCTCTTATCGGGATCGGGCGCCCATGAGCGGCCGCCGAGCGACGCGGCCGGCGAGCGACCGAGAAACAGGAGGGTGAAGCCGCTGGGGGGAGACGCCGGCGCGCGACAGCTGGCCAGCGCCGCCAGCAAGACGGCGCCTGCCCCCAGCGCACGGCGCATCAGGTCGCGGCAGCGATCGTCTTGATCTCGATCGTGTGCAGCCCGCTCACCATGCGATGCATGCCCGTCACCTTCACCTTGCCCTCGGCGAAGGGCTCGAGCTTCGAGTTCTGCGGATCGCCGGGCTTCGAGCTCACCGGCAGGTAAATCGTGCCGTCGCTCGCGAGAATGCCGAGCGGGACGCCCGCCTTGGCGCACGCCTGCGCGCAGGCCTTGTGGGCCGCGCCGGACGCGCCATTCGTCGTGTTACAGTTCAAGTCGACCACCTGGCCGGTGATCGTCATTTCGTTGCCCGCCGTCGCCGCATGACCCTGCGCCGCGAGCGGCAGCGCGCAGAGAGCCAAAACGGACGTAGTGGCGAGGATGCGCTTCAACATCGTCCATCCTCCTGTGTACGGTAGGGTGACAGATTCGCCTTCGTGTACCATACGTCCCAACCCGGGGTTCCGGATTGGCGTATATTGGCCCGATGCAACAGGCCTATCGTCAACTGCTGGAGACATTTGGCCGCGGATGGGAAAGCGGCGCAGTCGACGAAATCGCATCGGTATTCGCTCCCGACGCCGTGTTCCGCGAAACTCCCTTCGGCCAACCCAGCGCTGGCCTTGAGGCGATCCGCGCGTATTGGCGCGACGTGCCGGCCAATCAGGCGGAGGTGACGTTCAAGGCCGGGGAGATTTACATCGCCGGCCCGTGGTTCGCCACCGAGTTTCGCTGCACGTATCGGCGCCGCCGCACCGGCGACTGGGTCGACGCGCGGGGCGCGATCTTTTGTGAGACCAAAGACGGCAAAATCGGCGAGATGCGGATGTACTGGCATCGCCAGCCCTGAGGGTTCGAGCTCTTAGTTTCCCTGCTTGCTCCGCACGTACTCGAGGGCCTGCTCCATCAGCTCCGCGCTCCGCAGGCCCACCCGTAGCGCCTGCTCGACCGCCGATTCCTCGTCCAGCCCCCGGTCCAACATCAGGTAGGGGAGCAGGCTTCCCCCGACGCGATTCCCGCTCCCGCAGTAAATGAAGACGGATCGTTTGCCGGCGAGCTCGCGCAACGCGTCGCTCATCTGGGCGAAGGTCGTGTCGCTCACCCTGCCGTGGCCCACGGGAATGCGGCGGTACTCGAGTCCCGCCGCGACCACCGCGTCCGGTGTCCGGTACGGCTGCGGCTCCATCGGCTCGCGAATGTCGATCACGACCGCGCATCCCGCCTGCTTCAGGGCGGCGAGGTGCGCGGGTGCGGGCTGGCCTCCGGTGACGATCCCGGGGAGGGGCTCGCAGGCGTTGGGGACGCCCGCGATGGCGTCGAGCAGTTGGCTCACGGGAACGATCGGCGATAGCTTTCCGCGCATAATCTAGCCTCCAACGGCCGGTATGGCTCCACCCCGGGTTCCTCGCCGTCCCACGCTCCGCGCGCACTTGAAGCCGCATCACAAGCTGTGGCTCAACTGGGATGGGGCGTTCCTGATGGGCCCGCGCTACATGCGCTTTCTCGAGGCGGTCGATCGCACCGGCACCATTCGGGCGGCCGGGCAGGAGGTCGGGTGGAGCTACCGCACCTGCCTGAACCGGATTCGCGAGATGGAGCGCGTGCTCGGTGCCAAGGTGCTCGCCACGCGGCGCGGCGGCGCGAGCCGCGGCGGATCCGGACTCACGCCCGCCGCACGGCGGCTCGTCAAGCTGTTCGACCAGTGGCGGCGTGAATCGCTGCGCCTCAGCGACGTCGCATTTCGGAAGCTCATGCGCCGATAGGCACTTGCTTGCCTATCGGTCGTGGCCGCCGTACCTTCCCGACCTACCGCGGTTCGTTCCTCACCCAAGCACGGGAAGGGCGTTCACGTGCGCTCGCGATGCGTCGCTGCCGCTCTCGCGTTCACCGCCGCGCTCGGCATGCCGGCCCGAAGTCAGACCCCCCCCCCGGGATCCACCTCGCCCACGCCAAAGCTCACCGGCTACCTGCAGCCGCGCTTTCAGACGCTCGGCGACACCGCGTCGTACTTCCTCCGGCGAGCGCGGTTCGCCGTGGAGGGCAGCATCACGCCGTGGGCGACGTATCGCGCGCAGGTGGAGCTCCGCACGATCGGCGCGGCGCCGACGCCAGCCTCCTCGCCGCTCACCCTCTCCGCCACCGACATCTGGATCAAGCTGACTCACGGGAATTGGGGTGGTACGGTCGGGCAGTTCCGTGTTCCGTGGGCCCTCGAGGGCCTGCTCGGCTCGACCACGCTCGAGACCACGGAGCGCTCGCGTATCGTGAACGCGGCCAAGCGCGACATCGGTATGCAGGGCGAGTGGCGGTTGCCCGACCATATCGTCCTGCAGGGCGCCATCGTCAATGGCGAGGGACCGAACCGCGCCGTCAATCCTGATAACCGTATGGCCTACTTCGCGCGCGCCGTGATCACGCCGGTAAAGGGGCTCGACGTCGGCGCTGCGTTTCAAGGGTACTCGGACAGCGCGGGTGTCGACGCGCAGGGCACGTACCGGTCGGGGCGGTCCACCGCGCGTGCCGAATACATCGACGAACACAATCGGAGAACGGGCGTCCACACGCGCGGCTGGTACGCGCTGGGCGCCTACATGGCGGTGCCACGCCATGTCGAGCTCGTCGGTCGCGTGGAGCAGTTCGACCCGAGCGATCGCGTCATCGGCGACCGGGAGACGGGATATCTCGCCGGCGTGCAGTACTTCTGGCGCGGTGATGACTTCAAAATGATCGCGGACTACGAAGTCTTCCGGGAACAGAGAGTGCAAGTCGGTAACAATCGGGGCGTGATTCAAATGCAGGTGCGCTGGTGAGCGGGAGGTTGTGGAGGTTGGGGGAGGTTGGGGGAGGTTGGTGGAGGTGTGTGCCGCTACTTGCCACCGTGTGGCTTTCCTCCACCGTCCTCCACCAACCTCCCCCATCCTCCATCGTCCAGTCGAAGGACATCATTCTCGCCACCACCACCTCCACGCGCGACGCGGGACTGCTCGATTCGCTGCTACCCATCTTCGAGCAACGCACCGGGTATAGCGTCAAAGTCATCGCCGTCGGCAGCGGGCAGGCGCTCGCCATGGGGCGCCGGGGAGACGCGGACGTGGTGCTGTCCCATGCACCGGAGGCCGAGCGGGCGTACTTCGATTCGGGCTACTTCGTGCGCCGGCAGCTGGTGATGCACAACGACTTTCTCATCGTCGGGCCCGCCAGCGACGGAGCAGGGCTGCATGGAATGACCGACGCCGTGGCGGCGTTCCGAAAGCTCGCGGCGAGCGGCGCGACGTTCGTCTCGCGCGGCGATCAGTCCGGCACGCATCAACGTGAGCTGGCCCTTTGGAAGGACGGGAATGTGCCGAGCCCGCCGCGCGCGGCTTGGTACGTAGAGTCGGGGACGGGCATGGGCGCCACGCTCCAGCTCGCCGACGAGAAGCGGGCTTACACCCTCACCGATCGCGCCACCTACCTCACGTGGCGCGACAAGGTGCAGCTCGTCTCCATGGTCGAGGGCGACCCGCTCTTGTACAACGTCTATCACGTGCTCGAGCTCAATCCCAAGAACGCGCCTCGGATCAACGTGACCGGAGGGAAGGCGTTCGCGGATTTCATCGTGTCGCCCGAGACCCAGACGCGCATCGGGCAATTCGGCAAGTCCCGCTTTGGGATCAGCCTGTTCGTGCCGGACGCGGGGAAGCCGGATCCGTGGTAGATTGTGCAAATGGCTCGATTCTCCGCTCGGATGCTCGCGGCCGCGACCGCGCTTGCGTTGACCGCGGCCACGTCCGGCTTACCGATGTGTGTGAGCCTGCTCGCGCAGGCGACAACGCCCTGCGGTATGCATAGTCACACATCGCACAGGGCGTCGAGCGTCGACAGCCCCGCTGCGCAATACGTCGCGGCGCCCACGAACCCCGGAGCATGCCACACCGAGCAGGGGCCTGGATGTCTCTCCGGCGGTGCGTGTCCGGCGGCGAGTCCTGCAGCCGTCGCGCTGAGCTCCTCCGTTCTCGGTCTTACGGCCCCCGACGGTCCGGTGTCTCGGGACCGGGTCCATGCATACACCTCCTTCCTCGCACCACCACTCGCTCCGCCTCCACAAGCCTAGTTCGCGTCGCTCGAGAGAATCGTTCGACCGCTGACTAGGAGATGTCACAATGCATGCTTCAACGTTGCGCACGGCGTTCGTCGTGCTGGCGCTCGGCACGCCGGCCGCCGCCCAGATGCCGATGGGTATGGCGATGCCTTCTGCCGGCGTACTCGGCATCCCCGACTCCCGAGCAGGCTCGGGCACGTCGTGGCTTCCCGATGAAAGCCCCATGCACGCCGCGCATTACCAGGCCGGCGCCTGGACCATCATGCTCCATGGCGCGGCGTTCGCGCTCTACGACAACCAGGGCAGTCCGCGCGGGGCCGATCGACTAGCCGCGACCGACTGGGCCATGCTCGCCGCCAGCCGGACTCTCGGTGCTGGACGCGTGTCGCTGCGAGCGATGCTCTCCACCGAGCCCTGGACCGTCGGGAGCCGAGGCTATCCCTTGCTGCTCCAGTCGGGCGAATCCTACGGTGGCGCTCCGCTGCACGATCGCCAGCATCCCCACGACCTGTTCGTCGAGCTCGCGGCTCTTTACGAGCGACCGTTGTCCAACGACGCCGCGTTCTCTCTCTACCTCGCGCCCGTCGGCGAGCCGGCGCTCGGGCCGGTGGCGTTCCCGCACCGCCCATCCGCGGCGGCCGACCCCTTCGCCCCCCTCGGCCACCACTGGCAGGACGCCACCCACATCACCTACGGCGTCATTACCGCGGGGCTGTTCACCCGAACTATGAAACTCGAAGGGTCGTGGTTCAACGGACGCGAGCCGGACGAGGATCGGACCAATTTCGACTACGCCGGTCGCCGACTGGACTCATACTCGACGCGCGTGACGGTGAACCCGAGCTCCCATTGGAGTCTGGCGGTCTGGTACGGCTACCTCGCGAGCCCCGAGGCATTGGACCCCGCTGAAGCAGTGCATCGCTTCGGCGCATCGGCGCTGTTTACCGAGCCACGCGGCGCGCACGGGCAATGGTCGACGGCTGTGATCCTTGGCGCGAACGGGATCATCGGCGCGGACCAGACATTGCCCAGCGCGCTGGTCGAGACGACCCTCGATCTCGATGGGACGAACACGGTATTCGGACGGGTCGAGTGGGTGCGCAAGCGAGCCGAGGACCTCGCCGTTCCGGGTGTTCCCGCGACAGGTACGTACGATGTCGGCGCCGTGGTTGGTGGGTACGCGCGCGTGCTGGCGCGGCCCGGCGGCATGGACCTGGGGCTAGGCGGTCGGGGAGCCGTGAGCTTCGTTCCGAGCAGCCTCGAGGGCCTATACGGCTCCCGGACGCCAGTTGGAGGCGCCGTGTACCTTCGCCTCGGTTTGTCCCGATAGGAGACATACTTGTCTCCCAGGTGGGTCAAGGCGCCTTGGCCGTTAACCTTGCATGGGCTCAGAGCGTCGAACAGGAACCGGCATGCTTCTTGATCGGTTGCCAAGGTTGAGGGTATATAGAGGATAGCCTATGATGCTCGCCCTACTCGTTACACTCGTCGGCTCACCTGCTCCTAAGGCAGCGGTTGCGGCCGTCCGAAGGGATGATCCCCCTGTCAAAGTCTGGCTGAACAACGACAACAATTTCCGACGCGGCGACAAAGCCCGGGTGAACGTCCGGCTCGCCGAAGACGGCTATGTCGTCGTGCTCCGCGCCGACGCCGACGGGCGTGTGCGCGTGCTGTTCCCGCTCGATCCAACGGACGACGATTTCGTCCGGGGACACGAGACCATCGAGGTGCGCGGTCGCGGAGATCGCGAGGCGTTCTACGTGGACGACCGTCAGGGCTCTGGCATCGTCTTCGTCGCCAGGTCCGTCGCGCCCTTCAAGTTCGACGAGTTCGTGCGCGGGGATCATTGGGATTACCGCGTGCTCGATGCGCGCAACGCGGGGGATGACAAGGAAGCGGCGCTGCTCGACATGGTGCAGCGCATGGCCCCTGATGGTCACTTCGACTATGACGTGGTGACGTATACGGTCGAGTCTCAGCGCGCGTACTATGACGACTACTATCCCTCGACGTACGTGGGATTCGGCTACGGGTGGCCGTACCGCTACGGCGGCTACGGCTACGGCTTCTACAGCACCTGCTACGATCCGTTCTTCTTCGATCCGTTCGTCTGCAGCTACCCGTTCTTTTACTCACCGTACCGATACACGTTTGCGTTCGGATTCGGTTTCCGGCCGTACATCTACCGGCCGTTCTTCTACCGCCCCTACGTCAATCAGCCCTACTTGCACGGCGGCGGGTTCTTCGTGAACCGACTGCGTCCCGGGAACACCGGCTCGCCCCTGTACTATCGGAGTCGGGTGGGCACGAACGTGGCGTTCAACGAGAATGCTCCCCGCTTCCGCTCGCCGCAGGCTACCCAGCGCAGCTTCGTGCGCGGAGGCGGTCGGCGTGGCGGCTTCGACGGCGAGACCGCCATCGAGGGCCGCGATCGGGGCCGCTCGATCGGAGACCGCAACGACCGGCCGTCTGACCGCTCGGCACCAGAGGCTCGCGAGCCCGACCGGCGCGGTGGTGGAAGCAGGGACCCCGGTATGTCGAACGCTCCCCGGGGAGGCGGCGGCGGTGACCGCGGGATGTCCTCCCGGCCGTCGAATCGCGGCGGTGGTGGGGGCGGGGGCGGGGGCGGGGGCGGAGGT
>Ga0207663_10000076_pt1 | contig 46935 bp, 36 predicted proteins | sample LARL53metaG_FD_184346 | JGI IMG/M metagenome (GOLD analysis project Ga0207663, IMG submission 184346) | Corn, switchgrass and miscanthus rhizosphere microbial communities from Kellogg Biological Station, Michigan, USA - LAR L5-3 metaG... | ecosystem: Host-associated > Plants > Roots >...
GGAGGGGGATGGGGAATGGGGGTTAGGGGTTGGGGAAGCGGTCCGTGAACGACCGTCTTCGATTCATGAATCACAAATGATGTACTCAACCAATAACGAGGTGACCAACCCCTATCCCCCATCCTCCATCCCCCACCTCAGGCTTGGTTTGCGATACGTAAAAGGGCTTCGTGAAGAAACGGGGCGGGCGATTGTGCTTGAACGCGCGAAGCAACCCTTCATCGACATCGACGATCTGCACAATCGCGTGCCCGAGCTTCGCAAAGATGAAATGAGAAAGCTTGCGGCAGTCGGCGCGCTGAATTTTATCGGGGGTTCGTCTCTGCGTTCCTCGGCGTCCTCTGCGGGTTACTTTTCAACCGCAGAGGACGCAGGGGCTCGCAGAGATAATCGCCTATCGGCAATCGGCAATCGGCAATTCCTCCATCGTCGCAGCGCGCTGTGGCAGGTCGACCGCGCTGCGCGTGAGGTCGGGCCTTTACTCAAAGACCAAAGGGAACAGAGCACAGGTTATAGGTTACAGGGGACAGGGGACAGGGAGCAGGTAGCGGAAACCGAAGCCCTGTACCCTGTAACCTCTGACCTGTTACCTCTCAAGCCGATGACCATCGAAGAACGAGTGAACACGGACTTTCGCGGCACGGGAGTTACGATAGGCCGTCACCCGATGGCCTATCGTCGCGAGGAATTGAACAAACTGGGCATCAAACGCTCAACCGATCTGCTCGAGATTCGCAATGGCGTTTGGGTAAAGATCGCAGGTTGGGTGATCGTTCGGCAGCGTCCGGGCACGGCAAAGGGCTTCATGTTTTTGACCATGGAAGACGAAACAGGCGTAGCAAACGTGATCATCACTCCGGATATATTCGACCGCAATCGCTCGGTGCTGGTGAATCAGCCGCTACTGCTTATTGAAGGCCCGTTGCAAAATCAGGACAACGTGATTCACGTGCGCGCAAGGCGAATCCAACCGTTGTCATACGCGATGACGGCAGCAGCTTCGCATGATTTTCATTGAAGTAACATTACCCGAGTCCAGTGAGCTAGCACAAACCAGTTATCATCAGCCCAAAACAATACGCAATTTGATTCTTAAAAGGCGATGTCATACAATGCTGGCATCTTGGTAATACCGAGGACTCGGACATGAACACCGTATCTGTGAAGCTGCCAAAAACTCTTCATAACAAGATCACCGCCACCGCAAAGAGGCGAGGATCAAGCAAGTCTGCGATCATACGAGAGGCGGTCGAAGACTACTTCGAGCGAAACGGGGCTGCGGCTTCATTATCTGTTGCCGACCTTGCCAGGGAACTAATGGGTTGTGTTGATGGTGGGCCGCCTGATCTTTCCTACAACAAAAAGCATATGAAGGGATTCGGTAAGTGAAACCGGTCACTCTGTTGGACACCGGCCCGCTGGTTGCCTTTCTTCACCGGCGAGATCGCTATCATCAATGGGCTTCAGAGCAGTTCAGTCGAATCAATCCCCCCATGTATACGTGCGAACCAGTGCTCACCGAGGCATGCTATCTTCTGGCAAATCTGCCCGGAGGTAGCCAATCAGTACTCAAGATGTTGGAGACCGGGGCCGTAAAACTAACTCTTCACGTTGAAGAGGAATTGACGTCACTCAAAACTCTGATGACTCGCTACAAAAATGTTCCTATGTCGCTCGCAGACGCATGCATGGTGAGACTCAGCGAAATCAACGTCGATGCAGTCGTATTAACGATAGACTCGGACTTTATGATCTATAGAAAACACGGTCGCCACATTGTACCGGTGATTATGCCTACATAGTCTGCCTCACGGTGAACTGATGCCCGCTCAAATCGACATCGACCGCGTAGCTGCCCGCATAGCCGATCTGCGGCAGAAACTCGAATACCACAACTACCTTTATTACGTTAAAGACTCGCCCGAAATCTCTGACGCCGAATACGACCGGATGTTTCGAGAGCTGCTCGAGCTCGAGACCGCGCATCCCGAACTCGCGTCTCCCGACTCTCCCACTCAACGCGTAGGAGGCGAGCCGCTCGAGCGATTCAACAAGGTCGAACATCACGCGCCGATGCTCTCTTTGGCAAACGCTTTCAGCGAAGACGAGCTGCGAGCTTTCAATAAGCGAGTGAGCGGCTTGCTCGAACGCGAAGAGGTCTCTTACGTAACGGAGTTGAAGATCGACGGAGTCGCCATTGCGCTCACCTATCAGAACGGGCTGTTCGTGCGAGGAGCGACTCGAGGGAACGGGATAATAGGCGAAGACGTAACGGCAAACTTGAAAACCGTAAAGCAGATTCCGTTGCGGCTCAAAGGCGGCGGCGAGCGCATTCCTGAAATCGAAGTGCGCGGCGAAGTCTACCTGCCGCTGTCGACTTTCAACGCGCTCAACGAAGAACGCGCCGACAAGGGCCTGGCACTCTTCGCAAACCCACGCAACGCTGCCGCCGGCGCGATTCGCCAACTCGATCCTAAAATGACCGCTGCGCGGCCCTTGTCTTTCTTTGGCTATGCGATCGGCTACATCGAGAACGCCGAGCTCGAGAGTCAGAAGCAGACGCTCGAGTCGCTTCAGGAGTGGGGTTTCCCGGTTAACACAAACTTTCGATGGCACAAATCGATCGATGGCGTGATCGACTTTTGCAATAGCTGGGAGCCGAAACGAGAATCGCTCGATTACGAGATCGACGGGGTAGTAGTCAAAGTCGATGATCTCGAGGATCAACGAGTGCTGGGCACGGTCAGCCGCGATCCGCGATGGGCAATAGCTTACAAGTTCCCCGGGCAAGTCGCGACGACACGGCTCAAAGAAATTGGAGTAAACGTTGGCCGCACAGGATCGATGAATCCGTACGCGGTGCTCGAGCCGGTCAGGCTCGGCGGAGTGACGATCAAGCTTGCGACTCTGCACAACGAAGACGACATTCGCCGCAAGGACATTCGCGTCGGCGACATGGTTGTAGTAAAGCGAGCGGGCGACGTGATACCTCAAGTCGTCGGTCCGGTGCTCGAGCAGCGAACCGGTAAGGAAAAGGCGTTTCAGTATCCCGACAAATGCCCGTCATGCTCACAGCCCGTTACGCACGTAGAGGGCGAAGCGATGGCCTATTGCGTCAATCGCGAATGCCCAGCTCAAATCTTCGAAGGCTTGAATCATTTTGTCAGCCGCGGAGCGATGGACATTCGCGGACTGGGTCCGTCGACTATTTTCAAGCTGCTCGAGCTCGGTTTTATTCGGAACGCAGCGGATCTTTATTCGCTCACGGAAGAACAACTCGCTCAGCTTCCGGGATTCAAAGACAAGTCGATCAAGAATCTGCACTCGGCGATCGAGGACAGCAAGAAGCGGCCGTTTGAGAACGTACTCTTCGCGCTCGGCATTCGACACATCGGCGAAGGCGTAGCTTCGCTGCTCACTGAAAACTTTCATGACATCGATGGTCTCTTGAACGCGAAAGAAGAAGACATCTCAGGGATAATGGGAATCGGGCCGCGAATCGCGCACAGCATTTTCGAATACCTCAACGATGCGCAGAACCGAAAGCTGGTTGAGAGACTGAGACGAGCGGGCCTTAAGATGGAACGCGAGAAGCGTGCAATAAAGAGCGGGCCATTAACCGGAAAGACTTTTATCATCACCGGCAAGCTCGAGAGGATGCCACGAAGTGCCGCAGAGAAATGGATCGAAGAACGCGGCGGCACGGTATTGCCATCCGTTTCCAAGAAGCTCGACTACATAGTGGTCGGTGAGGATCCCGGCTCTAAGGTCGCTAAAGCACGAAAGCTCGGAGTAACCGAGATAACTGAGAAGAAACTATTTGAGATGGCGGAGTGATCGCCTGGAGAACCTAATGGACACTTTTCAAGCCAAGGGTAGTTCTTTTGAAATCGATCATCGCAACGGAGCTATCAACTTAACTATCGATGCGGGTGATAACACTGTGTCGCTTACTCTCTCAGTGGTCGAGGCGTCGCAACTGGTCGCGATCCTTCACAAGCATATCAACGAAGCAGCCGTCGAAAAACTCAGGACCAGGAATTCATAGGCCTAAACCTGCATTCTCAAGTGAAAAGAAAGACACCATCTGTGGATTACCTGGACGCAGGCTTCCTATGCGCCGAGCCTTCGATATACTTGGAAAAAGCTTCCGGCTTTCCTGGTGGTGCGATATCAAACTCGAGCTTCAATCGGTCAGGCGTGGCTTTACTGTAGATGAATCGAAATCGAGGTGACGACGACGAAGGCTCGCTGAGAAACGTGAGCGTTTTTTGATCTTTAGAAAAGCTGACCGCATAGTGAATCACGTGACCTTCGTTGTCGAAGTAAATTGCCTTTAACGAATCGTCCGCCTCTCGATAGATAATCATTAAGTCGGTGTGTGAATAAGGCGGCTTGTCTTTTACAGCCGGATAGTCGGCGCGATTCTTTCTTACGATGATTTTTTCCTGAAGATCGAAGTTGAATGAGAAGTTGCCTGTTCCTTCACCGGGCGCCCCTGTGCCTTCACCAATCCACTCGCCTAACAGAAAGCGAAATGAATCCCAGCTTGAAGACACTTCTGGCTGCTGAGCTTGAGATTGCGCGTGTGCTGTGAATACGAGAAGGAGCAAGACGGCAATTGTTGTGAGAGCTTTCATACGGCACCTTTATGTTGGAAACCTTTTCAGCGAATCAAACCGGCCGCAAGCCTTCGCTTCGAAGCTGATTTCTCTTTCATCCAGACAAACTGGCTTGCAGCGCTCGACGTGTAGTAGAAGCCCGTCGAGCAGATTAGCGCAAGTGGGAAACTCCTTTGGCCCAATCGCCTCCGATGATCGCGACCAAAATGTGGTTTCTTTGCTCATCTCCAACACCAGCGACGCGCACGACTTTGCGTTTGGGTCGCGGCTGATAACCAGCATCGCCGTTGGAGTGTTCTCAATTGCGCGGCGAAATCGAAACCACCAACTTAATTGAATGCGTCGCGACTGCGCAGCCGGCACGTCTCCGAGATCCAGAGCCACCAGACCGAAGCCGCCGCTCTGCAATAGAAGGTCCGTAGCTTTGATCGCGCGCTCGACCTTTGACGCGCAGCGTATCCAGAGCAGCCAGTCAAAGTCCGATCCGGCGCTGGCCGCTGAAGCCGTATCGAATGAATCGCTCGAGTCCACCAGCGCGCACACTTCCTGGCGACTAGTGGAGGCAGCCATTATGGAGTGAAGCAGACTTGTTCGGCCCGATGATGCGGGCCCAAGGATTTCAGTGATCGCCCCTCGAGGAATGCCGCCCGTTATGCGGTCGACTTCAGGAATGCCGGTGGAAACTACTTCAACGACCGGTCTCTCACGCAGCTTGAGCGGCGAGCCAAAGCGACGCTCCAACTCGGACTCGATTTCGGCTTTCGAAATTGCAAGCCTCATGATCTTTTGCGTCTTTGCGCGAAACTGGCCCCAGTATTCGAGCGCGTCTCTTCAGCGAGCATGGTTTCGCGCAAAGACGCAAAACCCCGCAAAGACGCCAAGATTTATTCTCTCGATCATTCTCGAAAATCTCTCATAAATTAGCGAAAATCATTTTCTCCTGCTCGCGCCTCGTTGTCAATGCGTGATATCAATAAACCAGGACGCTGATTGGGCACAGACGTGACCAGGCGAAAATCTCCCGACTCAGCAGAAGATCTGATTCCCGACAAGCCAACCATTCCTTCGCTGCAGGAAGCTGCCGCCGATTGCCGGGCGTGTGATTTGTGGGAACGCGGGACGCAGACTGTCTTCGGTGAAGGTCGGCGTCGCGCCAAAATCATGCTCATCGGCGAGCAGCCGGGCAATGAAGAGGATCTTCAGGGCAAGCCTTTTGTCGGGCCCGCTGGAAGATTACTCGATGAAGCGCTCGAGCAGGCAGGCATCGACCGCAAGCAGACTTATGTCACGAACATCGTCAAGCATTTCAAATGGGAGGCTCGCGGGAAACGGCGCATTCATAAGAAACCGAACTCGACGGAGATCGAAGCTTGCAGACCGTGGCTCGAAGCCGAGATCGCGACGGTGAAACCCGCGGTGATTGTTTGCCTTGGAGCTACCGCCGCGCAGGCTCTGCTCGGCAAGCAGTTTCGCGTTACAAGACAACGCGGAGAATTCATTCCCTCACCGCTCGCTCAATTTGTAATGGCGACGGTTCATCCTTCGTCGATACTGCGCGCGCCCGACGAGCGAACCCGCCATCAAGAAATGCATCGCTTCATTGAAGACCTCGAGAGAATCGCGCACGTCTTGTCGTCCAATGAATAGAGCGCCGGCGTGCCCGAATTCGCATTTCGCAACTGTCGTGATGTAGGATAACTTCTTCAGGTTGAGCGAGCATTAGGTCGATCGAAGCAGCTCTTCTTGCGGTGAAACGAACTTTTCGAGGAGACCCAACGATGGGTGAGGAGTTTCAAAGCGATCAGGATTTTGCGCTCGGGGTGGAAGACTTTCCCTCCGAACGTGAGTATCAATTGCACTGCCTGAGGCATTCAACCTCGCATATAATGGCGGCCGCCATTCAACAGATGTTTCCGGATGCGAAATTCGGCATTGGTCCGCCAATCAAGAATGGCTTCTATTACGACATGCAGCTACCGCGGCCGCTGACGCCGGACGATCTTGGAGAAATCGAGCGCCGCATGCGTGAAATTGTAAAAGCCGGCGTCGAGTTTAATCAGGAGAGTTGGGACAAGACCAGGGCGCTCGATTTCTTTGGCAAGCGCGATCAGAATTTCAAAGTCGAGTTGATCGACGGCATTCCGAGCGAAACCGTTTCCACTTACCGAATCGGCGAGTTCACCGATTTGTGTGCAGGGCCTCACGTGCGCCGCACCAGCCAATGCAAACATTTCAAACTTACATCGATTGCCGGAGCTTACTGGCGAGGCAGCGAGAAGAACCCGATGCTTCAGCGCATCTACGGCACGGTGTGGCCCACCAGGGAAGAGCTGGAAGAGCATCTGCACAACATCGAAGAAGCAAAGCGCCGTGACCATCGCAAGGTCGGCCGCGAGCTTGAACTGTTCATGACTCATGAGTGGGCGCCTGGCGCGCCCTTCTGGCTCCCAAAGGGCACGGTAATTTATCACATGCTTCAGGAAACCATCCGCCGATTACTCGCTCGTAACGGATACGTCGAGGTAAAGGCGCCGCTGTTGTTCAGTGAGAATCTGTTCAAGACTTCGGGACACTGGACTCATTACAAAGAGAATATGTTCATCGTTCACGAAGACGATCAGGACTACGCCCTGAAGCCTATGAACTGTCCGGGCCATATGCTGATCTTTGGATCAAGGCGGCGCAGCTATCGTGAGCTGCCGTTGAGGCTATCGGAGCAGAGCGTACTCCACCGCAACGAGCGGGCCGGCGTGTTGGCGGGACTCACACGCGTGCGGCAGTTCCAGCAGGACGACGCGCATCTTTTCATGACAGAAAATCAGATCGGCGAAGAAGTGAATCGCCTCCTGGCTTTGGTCGCCCGAGTCTATAACGCGTTCGGTATGGGTTATCGCTTCACGCTGAGCGTACGCGGCGATGATATGACGAAGTATATGGGTGATCCGTTGGTCTGGGACCGCGCCGAGAAACTTCTGGCCGAGGCGCTCGAAGAGAATCATCTCGAATACACGGTCGAAAAAGGTGAGGCGAACTTCTACGGACCGAAGATCGACCAGATGGTTCAGGATTCTCTTAAGCGCGAGCATCAGCTTGGCACCATTCAGCTTGACTTCCAGTTGCCGCTACAGTTCGAGCTGAGCTACGTCAACGAACACAACACTGAATCGAGACCGGTGGTTATTCATCGGGCGATCTACGGCTCGCTCGAGCGTTTCGTCGGCATATTGATCGAGCACTACGCCGGAGCTTTTCCGGTTTGGCTTGCTCCTGTGCAAGTAAAAGTTCTGTCCATCTCCGAGAAGACCGCCGATTACTCTCGCGAGGTCTACCAGCGACTGTTCGCTGAAGATCTGCGCGTTGAGCTCGATGCTCGAGACGATAAAATCGGCGCGAAGATTCGAGACGCGCAGCTCGAGAAGGTGCCTTATATGCTGATCGTCGGTCCGAAGGAAGCTGAAGCAAAAGCGGTCGCAGTGAGGTCTCGCGAGAAAGGCGACGAAGGCGCCGTCCCAATTGAAGAATTTGTCGCTCGCATAAAAGCCGAAGCGACGTTCGATTACTAGGCTGCAGTCGATAAGTCTACTAGCTCAAAAGAAGAAGGCCGCTACTTCGGATCACTCCGAAGTAGCGGCCTCGATGTTCTGCCTCGCTGGTTACTTCAAAAACGCCAACTTGAGTTCAAATTGAATCTGGCGTGGAGAGTCGCAGACCACCTGATTGATTAGTGATGGCTTGCTGCGATAATGCAGCTCTGAGCAGTCGATCAGCATCAATGCCGTCCTCCTCACAAACGACGCGGCTAGCTGCCGCGATCACGGCGGTTCTTACCGTCAGTCTCCAAGTGCGGTTGTTAACTGCGGCGAAACTCTTTCAAGCTTTAATTCCGCAGAAGTTTGTCTAAGAAAAGAGGCCGCCATACCAGCTTTGGGCCTGGTTTGACGGCCTATGTCTGACTATGTCTTTACACGGCGATTTCAAAACGACAGCTTCAGTGCGAATTGTACCTGGCGCGGCACATCCAGGAAATCGCCTCGGCCAGGTACAAACGCGCCCGGCGCGCTCAGATCAGCTATGCTTCTGGGCTTGAACCCGGTTACTTTGTACGGACCGTTCGCCAGATTCAGCGTAGCGCCATTGGCCAGGTTGAAGATTCCATTGATCGCCGGAAAATCGTCTTTCACTCGATTGAAGTTCACCCGGTTAAGCAGGTTCGTCCCTTCCACGATCAAATCGAACTTTAGCCCCCGGTCTCTCATGATGTACAACGACTTCTGTATCCTCATGTCCAGAGAATAGTAAGGGAGTCCCCTGCTTGTATCGCGGGCGGCCGGGAACGGGAAGGCATAGTTGGTGTCAGTTGAGGGTAACCCGTTTGTCAGCGACGGTGTCCTAATCGTAAACGGGATTCCGCTCCGCATAGTCAGGATGGGGGCAATTGTCATGTCCGAGAACGCTCTGGCCAAGAAATTACCGTCACCAGCTTTAAACGGGGTCCTGTAGACGGCGTTGGCCACAAAATTGTGCGTGAAGTCGAAGACGGATACTGCCCTATACAGATTTAGTTTGGTTGGCCTGAACCAGACGAGGGCGCTATTGAAATCGATGACGTCGTCTATGTTCTTGCTGTAGGTGTAGTTGGCCCCAAACTGCAGATGGCTGCTGTACCTCTTGGTCAGCGACACGGTCATACCGTGGTAGATCGACTTTCCGATCGAAGAATATGTCGCCTCCTGAAGGATCTTCGGATCAATCGGCGCATACAGCGGTCCTCTGAAGGGATCCACTACGCCGGTTTCTTTGTAGTTGGTCTCATGCGGCATTTGGAGATGGACGCCGTGATACATGTTGTATCCCACTTCGAGCGCGACGCTGTTGAACAGACGCCTCTGGATGCTCAAGCTTGCCTGAACCGTGTAAGGGTTCTTGTAGTTTGGGTCGACATTGAAGACAACCCTGTTAGGATTTCCCGCCGTTGTTTGAACCCCTATCGCATTGAGATCAGCAGCGGATAGATGCCCAAATGGCAGCTTGCCCGATAGCAATCCAGCCCCGAATATCGTGGCCGGCTGGACGGTGCTGAACGGATTTCCGACGATCGAAAGCACCTGGTTGATATATCTGCCGCTATCGTCCAGCAGTGAGCCGTAAGACGGAATAAGGACATCGATCGGCCCTTCGAATATGCCCGACCCGCCGCGTATCACAGTCTTCTGATCGCCCCACGGATCCCAAGCGAATCCCAGACGAGGTGAGAAATAGAATTTGTGAGTGAGCGGCGGAGGCTCAGCGTCAAGGTCCAATCGGCCGCCGAAGTCGATGGTAAGCCTGGGTGAGACTTTCCAGGTGTCTTGGGCAAAGCTTCCGAAGTAGTTGGCCCATCCATGCCACTTAGGATTATTGAATCCGCCGTGGTAGAGGATTGGCAACCCAAGCGTGAACGACTCCGCCCCGCTAAGGTTCGCAAGTGTCGGCCCGTTCTGCGGGAGGCCATGGGTGAGGTTGAATGTTGCAACAGCGACCCGTTGAGCCGCCGGTACCGCTAATATTATCGGGAAGACAAAGTCCCGAAAGTCAAACTCTCCTCCCAACCAGAGGTCGTCTTCTACGTAGTAGTCGACTGGCCGATAGGATCCCCCAAACTTGAGGCTGTGTGCGCCCTTCGTCCAGGCAATACTATCTTCGAATTGGAACCGCTTCTGGTGCGCGAGGTAAGGGGTGAGCGGGCCATAACCGAAACCGGACCCAATGGCCGGATTGCCGGACGCAAACGAGTCGATTACGATCGACGTGCCGGTGTCCACATTCGGCCGGTTATCTGCTCTGTTATGCGGAACGATCTGGACGCGAAGCTGATTTACCACAGACGAACTAAAAGTGTGCGCCCAATTCGTTAGAATACTGATGTCTCTCACGGCAAGACTGCTCCCGTCCGGAAAGGACTGCGCGCCGTAAAGATCGTGGGTGAGTCCGAAGCGAACATTCACGGAGTTGTTGGAGTTTGGTTGATAATCGACCCGGGTCAACCAGTGATGAGTCTTCGTCAAATTATCGAATGCCCCATCGTCGCGTGTCAGCATCTTGCGTAAGTTCGCATTATTCTGCGGAATCAACGTCTGTCGTAATCCTGCCGCCACGGAGAGAAGTGTGGCATTGCCAGTGGCCTCCAGTGCCTTGACGTAAGCCAATTGGGAGAGGCCGATCGTAGTCTCTCCGTTGATTCCCAGTGCCGGCGCGCTGTTCAGAAGGAAGTTGATTCCGGCCAGATCCAGCTTCTGAAACTCGTAAGACGTGAAGAAGAACAGCTTGTTCTTAACGATGGGCCCGCCAAACGTGCCACCCGTGTAGACGTTCTGGCTGAACGGCTTGCCAACGGGACTAAACTGGGAAAAGAAATTCGCCGCCACGGTGCTGGTGTCCCGGAAATATCCAAAGGCGCTTCCATGGAACTGGTTACCTCCGCTCTTGGTGACGATGTTTATCGCGCTGCCCATCGTAAAGCCCTGTTCGGCGGTGAAAGAGCTTCGGTTTACCTGGAACTCCTGAATGGAGTCGACCGGTATGAAGACCCTGTATTGTCCCGAGCCGTATTCGTTCTCGCCGCCATCTATCGTTGACAGATTGTTACGCCCGTTGCTTCCTCCGATCGAAAATCCCGTAGTTAGGAAACCTACGAACCCTGGTTGTTGAGCGCGAGTGGCCTCGGAGCTCGCGACTCCTGGCAGCGTGAAGACGTTTTGCGTCATACTGCGGCCGATATTCGGCAGGTTTTCGACCTGGACCTGGTTTATGGTGTTTGCCTGTTGAGTCTGTTCGACCTGAATAAGAGGCGCCTCCGCAGTAATATCAACCACATTGCTTATAGCGCCGACGTGGAGACTGAAGTCGTAGACCAAACTTTGACCGACAGTCAACTGCACGTCTCTGGCGACTGTCCTGTCAAATCCTGCCGCCTCCGCCTGAATGTCGTAGGTTCCGGGCTGAAGCAGCGGAATTTGATACGACCCGTCAGCGCCTGTTTTGGTGCTCTTGCTAATACCCTTGTCGACGCTGGTGGCCGTGATGGTCGTCGCGGGGATGGCCGCACCGTTGGGGTCCGTTACGGAACCTTTTATGGTTGCCGATGAAACGTCCACCTGGGAAAGAACGGGAATGATCCCCGCCAGCCCAAAGCACAAAGTGAGCAGTGTTGAAAAGATTCGCCTTCTCATATTTTCCTCCAAGAAGCGGAATGGATTTCGGCGAGACCTCAACGAACGGTTCTTCGGAACCAGTCGATTAAGGCCAAGTCTTGTGACGGTCGCGCGCATTTGCGATCGGCATCACGATGGCGATGGCACACTCGATACTGGAAGATGCCCTACCGGACGCTGGCAGTCACAGTGAATGTGTTGCAACTAAACCAAAGTCCGGTTCGATCGAAACACTGGATGAAAGACTGACTACAGCGATATGATGCACGCATATTATCCGAAAGCCTGCCGATGTCAAGTAAAACTGAAACGATTATTTTGACTCCTGCCGGCAGATTGCCGGCACGCGAGCGCCGCAATCCTTGCGTGCAAATGCCAGAGTGTGGTTTAAGAATCGAGGACACTTTGTGCACACAATAAATCGGGAGCCAATCATGCCCAAGTATGTAATCGAACGTGATATTCCGGGAGCCGGCGACTTATCTCCGCAACAACTTCAGGCAGTTTCCCAAACATCGTGCGGCGTGCTGCGTCAGATGGGACCACAGATTCAGTGGGTCCACAGCTACGTGACCGGCGACAAGATTTACTGCGTTTACATCGCGCCCAATGAAGAAGCGATTCGCGAACACGCGACTCAAGGCGGATTTCCTGCCAATCGAATCTCTGAAATAAAATCCATTATCGATCCGACCACCGCCGAGGGTTGACCAGCAGGAAAGCTGATGACGGAACAGAAGCCCCAACCCTGGCAAGTGCAGGGTTATCTGGAGAGTCGAGCGGGTCACCTGACCGTTGACGGCGCTGATGCGAGCGAGCTTGCCGAACACCTCGGCACGCCGCTGTTCATTTTCTCCGAGAAACGCATCGTCCATAACGTTCGAGATTTACGACGCTCGGTTGAAGCAGTGCATCCTCGAGTCAAGGTTTGTTATGCGTCCAAAGCCAACTCGAATATGGCTGTGCTGGATGCGGTACTTCGAGCGGGCGGCGATATCGAAGTCAATTCCGGCGGTGAGCTCTTCAAAGCGAAGAAGATCGGATTTCGTCCGGATCAAGTGGTTTTCAACGGAGTTTCGAAAACCGATCAGGAGATTCGAGATGCGATTGAATACGGCATCCTTGCGATCAATATCGACTCGCTTTATGAGCTCGAACAGATCGCGCGAGTCGCACGATCGATGCTCAAACGGGCCAACATCGCGATTCGCATCGTGCCCGAAATAGTTACGCGGTCGCACATTGGACTTCAGACGGGGTTGCTCTCCTCGAAGTTCGGCCTGTCACCGTCACAAATCGATGAGGCATTCGCACGCGCCCGTGAAGCTGCGGATGCGATCAACCTGGTAGGTGTGCACATTCACGTCGGGTCGCAGACACCCGACGCTCATCCATTCGCTCGCGCGTTTGCCGAAATGTGGAAGCTGGGGGTTGAGCTTTATAAGAAGACCGGAGTGCGATTGAGTCACATAAACATCGGGGGCGGGCTACCAGTGAATTATCTTTCGGACACGCCGATGGCTGAAGACATCGAGGAGCATGAGCGCCAGATGCTTTCGGCAGTGCTTGATCCGCGGGAGGTTCTCCGTGACGCTTTGGCCGAGGCTCGCGTTCAGGATCAGGCTGATTTGCTCGAAGGGATAACGATCGTGCTCGAGCCCGGCCGTCGAGTGGTCGGCGATACCGGCATTTTGCTTACACGAATTTGCAACATCAAGGAACGGCCCGAAACAGGAGATACCTGGCTGCTCACCGACGCCGGCTACTCGCTAGCGCCTTCGATGGCAATGTACAAGTGGTATTACCATCTCATCTCGGCCTCGCGCGCCGAAGATGATCATGTGAAGCCTTTCAAAGTAGCGGGTCCGTTGTGCGATTCAGGCGACGTCTATTTCGACATCGAGCGCGGCACTCGTCTTCCGAACTATCGACTTTTGCCGAACGCAACAAGAGTGGGAGACATCCTCGCTTTGTTGAACACCGGTGCTTACGCTCTGGATCAGGCGTCCCAGTACAACGGACGGCCGATTCCTGCAGCCGTTATGGTCAAAGAATCGGGCGAGATCAAATTGATCCGTCGACGCCAGACTTATGAAGATCTCTACTCCGCCGATGAATGGTGAGCACAACCTTAGCTCTTCTTCTTGAGCTCCTCGATTATTTTAGTGAACGCGGTGTCGGCTCTTATCGCATCGAATGCGGTGTCGCTCTCGAGCTCTTTAGCGTTAGAGAAACCCTTGTCGACCGCCTTCTTTAACGTCTCGATCGATTTTTTCTTTTCGCCCTTCAAAGAATAGACACTCGCGAGATTGTAGAGCACCCATGCGCTGTTGGGCAGAATCTCCGCGTCCATCTCAAGCGCGGTCGCGGCTCGATCGTATTGTTTATTGTCGATGAACGCCCTGGAAGACTCGTATTCACCGACAAGGAAACCGTTGAGCACTCGCCGCGTCATCGCTCGCTCCGGTGTGTTTTCTTTGACGTCAGATCTCTTCTTGAGCTCAGCCAGCGCGGCCCTCAACTCGGCGACGAGTGCTTCGCGGTCCTCGGATTCCTCGCTGGTTGAAGATCGCGGCGTTTGCGTCAGCCTCGCTCTCAAAGTAGTCAGCTCTTTTGAACGCCGCGACTGCTCCTCCTGAGCATCGATCTCTCTCTTGAGCGAGCGTTTGACTTCAGCCGTATTCTTCAGGTTCTTAACTTTGTCTTCGAGCTTGGAGACGTCTTCGAGATCTTTGAATTCTTCAGCGGCCCCGGAGTACGCAAGGTAAGCTTCGTAGAGTTTGCCCGATGATTCGTACTCGCGCGCTTGCTCTGACTGCGCCGCAAACAAATTATCGAGCAGCTTCGCATCTTTCGCGATGCGTCCGGACTTCATTGCCTGAACATTCATCCATTCAATCGCGCGCATACAAAGCTCAGGAGGCGCCCACGAGTGGCCTCCATCAAAAGTCTCGATTCGAACCGGAATACCGAATTCGTGAAGCGAGCGATCGAGTTGTCTCAATTCGGAATAGTTGAAGTCATCGACTCCAACCGTGCCGAAAAAGACGAACGGAATCGAAGACGAGAGCCTTACTTCACTGCCGAAGCCGGCGCCGCACGCGATGACTCCAGCGATTTGCCCGGTGAGCGCGATGCCGAGATGACAAGCCACTCGAGCGCCGCCCGAAAATCCGGTGAGATAGACGCGCCTTAAATCGACTGAGCACCTCGACGACACGTCGTTCATCATCGCCATTATCGCTGTCGCCGACGGCGCCCAGGGACCGTTCTTGGAATTGTTTGAGCCCGCGACTATGAATCCGTATTTTTCGGCGGCTTCGCGAAAGCGCTCGACGGGCGCCAATCCGCGCGCGGATGGATCGAAGGCGTAGAGCACGGGCCATTGCGACTTCGGCGTGTAAGCTGCCGGCAGATACAATGCGTAAGTTTGAGTAGCATCGTTTTCGCACGCGACCTTTGGCGCAATTTTACCGGGAACGATCTCCTGAGCTTGCTCGGCGCGAGCCGAAGCAAACAGGAAGATCAACAAAGCGGCAGCCATCGAAGCCCGCTGTAATATCGTGATCGATGCGTGCGCTTCTTTCGAATTCAACATCATATAAATTTGAATGCGCGGACCGGCTGAGCTTGCCGAATCAGGGAGCAATCGGATCGACTATCGAGCCCATAAACAAAATCGTTCCCGTTTTGTTGTCCCTGATCGCAAAGAAGAAGGGATGATCGATGATCATCCGGAATGTTTTTGGCGGCCGCATCACGGAAGTCACTCTCATCTCGATCGAAGTTGCAGCCGCGGCTTCCGTGCCCTCTTCGTTCACTTCTGCAAACGTTTTGTGTTTCACACCGCTGATGAAAGCGTTCTCCGAACCCTGGATGATTCCCGTGAAGTTCGCTCGATTCGGGTCGAAGGCGACGCCCATACCTAACGTCTTCAATGCGTCGTTCAAGCCGACTTCATACTCGACCCTGAAACGCGGCACCGATATTTCGCCTTGAGTCTGAACGAACTGCTTCATCCAGAAGTCCCAGTTCGAAGCCGTCAAACTTTTTTGAAGTTCATTCAAACTCACGCCAGTCTTCGGAAGAAAGACATACATACTGACGCCGCCGCCACCGTACGGCAGGCTCACCGCTTGAAAAGTCTTGTCCTCATAGTAATTGTATTTGCCCGACTGCTGCATCATCGGGTGACGCTTTTGCCGGCCCGAGCCGATCGTAAAGGTGTCATCTTTTGTCTTCGCCTTGTCGAATTCGGCTGACCACTTGCCTTTGAAGTAAATCGCGTTGATCAGGAAGAGGACGGACTGCGCGTCGATCCGATCTACGATCTTGCTGATTTTGCCTTTCGTCTTGTCGGAGACCCATGAGTTGATCGTAGCCGCTGACGCGGGATCATTGAAATCGAGCGCGGTCACATCCGCGCCGTAGAATTGTTTGTCTCGCTGAATGAAATCGGGATTGAAGGTAACGCCCTTCCGCGCCCACAACGAGTTGGCGATATCGAGCTCGACTTTCGAATCCGGTGTCGCGAGCGCCTGTCTCAACTGCGCGTAGGCCTGATTTAGCTCGGTGTGATTGATTCCCTGAATTTCGAGCGCTCGCTCCATCGCCTGCTTTGTTTCGCCAACCGCGCCGTTGTAAGTCATCGCCAGCGCAAGTCCGACGCTTGCGGGCGAGATGAATACGTTCTTGCCGGCGTCTTGTTTGCTGACCTCGGCAAACAGTTTGAAGCCGAATCTTTCATTGGCTGTCACAAGCCGATTGTCGATCGCTCCGCCCGCTGATTTGTTGTTTTGATCTTCCACGGCAACAGAGTTTTCAGACGGCTGATTGTTATTCGCGACGTTTGAGTGCGTGACGCTCGAGCAGTCCGTCAAAGCGATAGCGCTCAAAGCGGCCACCGCTAAGGCCGCGTTGGTTATTGAACATTGAAGCTTCATTTTAATCCTTCCTCTTGCGCTTCGCGATGCGAACAGCAAGCAGACTCTTCCGCCTGAACCAATAAATGATCGCGAAAGTTGTCGAAACTCGTTTGATGAACATAGCAACGCAAGCAATCCCCTCAAATGCTATTGAACGACAACGGTGAGCGTCGCACTGCTAGTGTGGCCCGAATCATCATGGGCTGTGAATGTTTCCGGATGCGGGCCGAGTGGCACGCCGCCCCCGATTTTTAGCTTGAATATTACGTTAGTGTCTGTGGTCGCGATCGGGTCAGGAGGCTTTGGCTTGATACCCATTGCTGGCTCGGGCGGAGTGACCGTCACATTGCCGTTGAATCCCGCTGATCGGTTTATCCTTACTATTACACGAGCCTTAGTTCCTGGTTGCGCTGTGACTGTTGGTAAATCAAACGCAAGGGTAAAGACAAAAGGTGTGGTGTTCATCAGAATTGAGACGGTGTCGCCAAATGCGTTTGCCACTGCCAGATCGAGCTTACCATCACCATTGAAATCGCCCACTCCAACTGCTTCTGGTGCGTTTCCCGTGACGAAGTCGTTCTTCGACCCAAAACTGCCTGCCCCCGTGCCCAGCAGAATCGAGACCGTGTTGCTTCCATCGTTAGCCGTCGCAAGATCGAGCTTGCCATCGCCGTTGAAATCGGCCGCTACGACGAAGAACGGACCGCTGCCCGTTTCGAAGTCCGTCTTCGCCCCGAAGCTTCCCGTGCCTGTGCCCAGCAGAATCGAGACGGTGGCGACATCGACGTTGGAGACCGCCAGATCGAGTTTACCGTCGCCGTTGAAATCGCCCACGGCGACTGAGAATGGACCGCTACCCGTGTCGAAGTCGGTATTTGCCCCAAAGCTCCCTGTGCCTGTGCCAAGTAGAATCGAGACGCTGTTGTCATCAAGATTCGCCACTGCCAGATCGAGCTTGCCATCGCCATTGAAATCACCAACGGCCACCGCGACTGGAGTGGTGCCGGTGTCAAAGTCTTTCTTTGTCCCAAAGCTGCCCGCGCCCGTGCCCAGTAGAATCGATATGCTGTCGTCATTAATGCTGACCACCGCCAGATCAAGGTTTCCATCGCCGTTGAAATCGCCAACGGCGACTGAGAATGGCTGGCCGCCCGTCGCAAAGTCGGTCTTCGGACCAAAGCTTCCGGTACCGTTGCCCAGCAGGATAGAAACGCTATCGCTATCCTGGTTCACCACCGCCAGATCGAGCTTGCCATCGCCATTGAAATCGCCCGTCGCTACAGAGACTGGAGTGATGCCGGTATCGAAGTCCGTCTTCGACCCGAAGCTGCCGTTGCCCGTGCCCGGCAAGATCGATACGTTGTTGCTATCGATGTTCGCCGTCGCGAGATCAAGCTTGCCATCACCATTGAAATCACCCACCGCCAATGAGTTTGGACCCCCGCCGGTGCGAAAGTCCGTCTTCGAGCCAAACGATACGGTTTGGTCCGCCTCCTCGAGTTCGAGCGGCACGCCTAACATAACCACAAGCAGGCTGAGGCTGAGAGCTCCCGAAAGACGGAAGAGGCGAGCAAAGTCCTGTCTTTGCATTTTGGATATCCTGGTTCAATTATCAGGTTAGCATACGCACACAACCTCAAAATAGTCTGAATGTGCTTGCTGGACAATCGCTCGACCGCATTGCTAGAATCTGCGGCTTTACGATGGTGATGAAGGGTGGCCTATACAGTTTGGCTTCTGACAACTCGCATTCAAACGATGATGAATCACTGTCACTCACTGCTCCCGAAACCGTCGAGCGGCGCGTGTGGCGAAACATTTTTGCGGTAGTTGCTATCGCGGTGGTGATCGCAGCTCTCGCAGGCGACCTGAGGTTCATGCTGGGCCTGGTTTTGGGCGGCGGGCTCGCCTTGCTAAACTACAAATGGCTGCACTCATCCGTGCGAGCAGCACTCGGTGGCGGCAACGAGAAAGCACCGCCCGGAACAATGATGAAGTTCATTGTTCGCTGGCTGGTGATCGCAGCCGTAGCGTGGGCCGCCAACAGGACAGGCTACTTCGAAACGGTCGCGATACTCGCCGGTTTGTTCGCGCCGGCCGTTGCGGTGATGATAGAGGCGGCATACGTCTCGTACAAAGAGATTCGAACGAGGGAGAACAACCACTGATGCTTGGGGTTATTCTGGCGCTGCTTCAGGAAGGACACGTCACATCGGCTGAGACAGCCGAGCACGCGGCTAAGGCAGGTGAGCACGCGGCGGAACCGTGGCTCGTCGAGCAGGTCAATCACATTCTTGGACCAGCCGTTCTCAGCCTCGAGCGAGTCGTGATGCCAAAGATCTACGGTCTGCTTGGTGCCCACTGGCACGAGCCTGCTCCTGGAGAGATGGTCATTCCCGAGCAAGTCGTGTGGGCAGTTCTTCTCTTCATCATTTGCATCGTGGGTGTATTTCTCCTGCGAGGCAAACTGTCCATTGATCGACCTTCAAAGGGACAGCAGTTACTCGAAATCATCGTCGAACAAATTCGGGGACTTCTGGATCAGGTCATCGGTCCATACGGGCGAAGATACATTCCGGTAATCGGTTCGTTCGCCGTCTTCATTCTGATCGGCAATTTGATGGGTCAAATTCCCGGCTTGGGCGCGCCCACCGAAAACATAAACGTGACGGGCGCGCTCGGACTCACCTCATTTCTCTATTTCATCGGAAGCGGCTTTCGTCAGCAGGGTCTCAGATATCTGAAACATTTCACCGGGGGATTGTCGGGCGCGCTGCTGTTCGCGATGGGCTGGTTGATCTTCGTAGTCGAGATCGTTTCAAATTGTGTGAGACCGATCACCTTGTCACTCCGATTGTTTGTGAATATGTATGCAGATCAAAAAATAGCCGGCGCTTTCATGGGGCTTGTAGCGCCGATCGTTCCGATATTCACGATCGTGCTCGGAATGTTTGTCGCTTTTGTGCAGACCTTCATTTTCATAATGCTGTCGATGGTTTATTTGTCTGAGACCGTGCCGCACGAAGAGCACGACGTCGAAGAACACGGTCACGCTCAAGAAGCTGTGGCCCACTGAAACGTGATGCGTGATTCGTAACCATTAAGGAGGCTCGGTCACGCGTCACGGTTCACGCATCACTCTCGGCTTCATACGTACTCGAACCCTGAAGGCGACGACAAAGAGGTTCTTTTTCATAGAAGTCGATCGCACGCCGCTGCTGGAGCCTTGCTAAAAGGGGAGCAAGCGTATACCGGGCGCGTGGAAATTATTCGAACCGATCTGTCGCGTCTTCTCTTTGACAACCAGCTTTCGCCGCGAGCCGAGTCCGATCAGTATTGCGACGAAGCTTCAAACCGCCGAACCTTAAATCGGCGTTGAGGTCCAGCGGACCTCGAGGAGAATGATGATGATCAAGTTGAAATTGTTCGCGCTGTCGGCGTTGATCACGCTGTTCACTGTAGCGACGGCAATGGCGCAAGCTCCGGGCGCAACCGGCGCAGCGGATCACAGCACCGGAAATTCGTGGTTCTTCCCGGCGATGGGCTCGTTTGCAGTTGGAATCGCGGCGCTGGGCGGAGCGCTCGGCGACGGACGCGCAATTGCTGCTGCCTGCGAAGGCACCGCGCGCAATCCGGGTGCTGGTGGCCGCATCTTCACGATGTTGCTGCTTGGCCTGGCGCTAATCGAAACGCTGGTGCTGTTCACGTTCCTGACCGTCGTGCTCAAGTACTGATGTGGGAATCCGTGCTAGCGTAAGAGTGAAGAGGGGAGGCCACTGGGCCTCCCTTTTGTTTGTCGCTCGTGTACTGCGTCACGCCTTGATAGATCGCGGTCCAGGCTCTCGCCTGCCAATCCCGTAGGGGATGACCTGTCTATAGCAAGGCAGTGGGTGAAGGTCCCGTAACTCCGTAGGGAGTTACCTCTAGTTCCCGAAGCAACGGCGCTTGCAGGCCACAGGTCGCTCCTTACGGAGCTACAGCACTCACACACCGCTTTCATCTATAGACAGGCAATCCCTACGGGATTGGCAGCCTGAAGCTTTCGATTGCGATCCGTCACACTGTATATGTCTGACTACTAGTCTTCGGCCTCTCTTATTCGTGTTTCGTCGTGACTGGAATAGCCGACGGGAAGACCGCGCGCTCTTTTCTGTTATTATTGTCGATATGGAAAAAAAAGGTGTTTTGCAACCAAGCCATCATTGGGTGTCCCAGTGGCTACTGAGGAATTTCGAAATCCCAGGAAAGTCCGGCAACATCTTTGTTTATTCGAGAACGCTCGAACACCCGTCAATGAAAAATCCCGCGAGGCGCGGTATTAGAAGTCGAGCTCAGGAACGTGGATTCAATACCTTAACGAGCCGGGATGGCTCGCTGGAAACGGCTCGCCTTGAGAACATTTTTCACGATCATGAAGACAGGGCTGCACTAATTGTAGGTAAGCTAAATAGCAATGACGTAATACTTCTTTCTGAGCAGGAACGACGAGACTTAGCGACTTACGTAGCCATTCTCATTTTCGCGAACCCGCGGGAAAGAGAACAACAAAAAGTCCTTCTCGCGAACAAAGCCGGACTGTTCGATCATCTGGCGACTAACCGCAACGAGTCAATTGAGGGTTACGTACTAAAGCATCCGGAATTGTCAGACGCGCGAGAACGAATAACGAAGGCTCTCGATGACCCTCAAGCCTCTTACAAAGATTTAAACACAGAGCCAAAAACAACTTTTGGTCTGACGTCTTTTCATCGCGCCTATGAATTTGCGGAACCTCTGATGGGCAGGCAATGGCAGTTACTGATCGCCGAGGGTTCGAATTGCTTTATCATCGCTGACCATCCTGTGGTTGCACTTCCCAGGACGGATCATTCCGGTGACTGGGAAGACAACTACTTCGACTGTCCGTTGGTGCTTCCCATTTCGCCGTCTAGGTGTTTACAAATCATAGAAAGCGGTAGACCCGATGAAGTAGTGAGGGTCGGAGCCGAATTTGTCGATTTGGTTAATAAATACAGTATGTTTTTCGCGGAGAAAGAAGTGTATTCGCATCGAGAATCTGAGGAAACAGCACGAGCCTTTAGTAACACAGATAAGGCGGCGAATAAGAAGGCCTTTCGGGCTTAATGTTTGGGCGAAAGGGAAAGATGTTTGTCAATATCGGAGACCACGGTTAAGGGAAAAGCTACAATGCGATCATTCAAAGACAGCATCACGAAACTCATCACCGAAACTTCGACAAATCTCCCACCGGATGTTCGCAGCGCGATGGCCGAAGCTGTAGCCGGCGAGAACCCTGCTACGAGCGCCGGGACTGCGCTCGCAGTCATCGCCACCAACATCGATATGGCTTGCGATACGGAAGGCCCGATCTGTCAGGACACGGGCATGCCCACCTTTGAGATCAAGACTCCGGTCGGGGCGAATCAGATCGTGATGAAGCGCGAGATCAGGGAAGCTATCGCGGAAGCAACGCGGCGCGGCAAGCTGCGGCCCAATTCGGTTGATTCGATCACCGGCGCGAACTCGGGTGACAATCTCGGGCCGGGCACGCCGGTTATTCATTTCGATCAGTGGGAAAACGAAAATGAAATCGAGGTGAAACTTCTGCTCAAAGGTGGCGGTTGCGAGAACAAGAACATTCAGTACTCGGTTCCGATTGAGCTTCCGCACCTGGGCCGCGCGGGCCGCGACCTGGACGGAGTGCGCAAGTGCATTCTGCATGCGGTGTGGCAGGCTCAAGGACAGGGCTGCAGCGCAGGCGCTATCGGCGTGTGCATCGGCGGTGATCGAACTTCTGGTTATCAGCACGCGAAGGAACAGCTCTTCAGAACGCTCGATGATACCAATACCGATCCGAAACTGGCCGCACTTGAAGACTATGTGATGACGGCAGCGAATACTTTGAACATCGGAACGATGGGCTTCGGCGGCGGAGTCACATTGATAGGTTGTAAGATCGGAGCGCTCAATCGCCTGCCCGCGAGCTTCTTTGTCTCGGTGGCTTATGATTGTTGGGCGTTCAGAAGGTTAGGCGTAGTGCTCGACGCCGAGACCGGCGCGATCAAGCGCTGGCTCTATCGTGACGAGCACAAGCCTGCGAAGAGTATGTCGACAGGCGAAGGCTTTCGCCTGACCGGCAACGAAAAGCCGCTCGTCGCTCCAATCAACGAAAAGCAGATTCGCTCGCTGAAGGTTGGAGACGTGGTGATGATCTCCGGAGAAATGTACACCGGACGCGACGCGGTGCATTCATACTTAATGAAGCACGACTCTCCCGCCGATCTACACGATTCGGTGCTCTATCACTGCGGACCGGTTGTGATGAAGGACAACGGCAACTATCGAATTACAGCGGCCGGCCCAACGACCAGCATTCGAGAAGAGCCGTATCAGGGTGACATCATAAAGCGGTTCGGCGTGCGCGCGGTGATGGGAAAGGGCGGAATGGGAAAGAGGACCCTCGATGCGATGAAAGAAGCAGGCGCGGTCTACTTGAATGCCATTGGCGGCGCTGCCCAATACTATGCGCGCTGCATCGAACAGGTGCTCGACGTGAACCTTCTCGAGTTCGGAATACCCGAAGCGATGTGGCACCTTCGAGTGAAAGACTTTCCGGCGATTGTCACGATGGATGCGCACGGAAATTCCCTGCACGCGGATGTTGAAAAGGCTTCAGCGGTGATGTTAGAGAAACTGGCGGCCCCGGTGTTCTGAGCCGCTGTTCAGCGATCTCCGCCCGTGGTGACCGGCTGTGGTGTGTTGTCCTAATCAGTGTTGCTGACCCGTAACTCAGCCCCGTAGGGCGCCGGAGTTTGGACATTTCTCTGGGCCAAATTCAACAACGCAACACAGAGGGTAACCGCGTAGCGGCGTCCTCTCGATAGTTTGCGGATTGGCGGAGCCCGTTGGCCGCGTAGCGGTTACCTATCGACCTAATGGATGGAGTTGGCCACACAGGTAGCCGCTACGCGGCCCGTTCTAGCCGCACCATTGCAAACTATCGAGAGGCCACCGCTACGCGGCGCCGCCCGCTACGTGGGCTTTGTCACTCCTGCGGAGTGACCTCCAGCCCTGAAAGGGTTGCTCCGCCCCTGACGGGGCTACAGTCCTTCGTGCTATGCATTACTTATGATCTGCCACGGCAGGATAGCTTCCCTGGTTCGGCAACACACATTAGGACAACGCTAAGGGTTGACGATACTTGCTCTTTAGCAGTCCAGAAAAAACGCTTGGACTCTGTGATATTCTGTCCTCCACCAATTCCGAGAATGGAGTGGTGGGCGATGAACTCAGAAATGCAACTCGCTTCGGGAAGTGCTGCCGAGCGTTATGAAGCGCTGCTTCGCATCGCTGAGGCACTCTCGACCTGCTCTGATACGGAAGAGATGGCACGAGCTCTGGCCGATCACTTGAACGGCGTCATCCATTTCGACTATCTCGACGTGCTCGCCTTGAAGAAGAACTCCGACGAAGTCGAATGGCACGCCTGGGGCAAGGGAGCGTTGCCTTTGCCGAATGGGCGAATCGAAGAGCTGCCCATCTGGAACCTCTACAACAGCGAAGAACCGCTCCACATTGCTGACTGGGACAGCGATGAGAGGTTCCCGCACCTGAAACAATGTGCTGCCACAATTGGCGCCCATATCGGCTCAGTTGTTCGTGTTCCCCTGACCACGCCACGCCGGCGACTGGGCACGTTGGGTATCGCCAGCGGTCCGGGAAGTACATATAGCGCCGAAGACGTCCGCTTCCTGCGGCAGGTTGCGCGGGTGGCCGCGTTCGCCATTGATGACGGTCTCAATCTCAGGCGGGTGGAGGCAGCGCAGGCGGAATTACAGCGCCAAAACGAGCGGCTACAGTTGCTCCTGAATCTGACCAACCGCATCACCTCGAACCTGGAACTTCGCGAACTGTTGCGCGCCGTTTCGACTAACATCCGTGAGGTGATGCACTGTGAAGGGGTAGGAATTTACCTCGCCGATTCGGCATCAGGAAGTTTTACTCTGCATGCCTTGGATTTCCCGCACGGCAAGGAAGCTCTCTACGAAGGAGTGCGACTCTCCCCACCCAAAAACGACCCCCTGAGACGAGCTTTTGACACATTGAAACCGGTCATCGTAAACGCAATCGATCCAGATGTCATCCATCCCGAGGGATATAAAATAGCACTCGGTGCGGAACTCAAAAGTCACTTTTTTATACCACTCGCGAACCGCGGTCGAGCGCTTGGAGTCCTGGGGGTTGCACACACGACAGAGGATGTCTTCACGCAAGAAGAGGTCGAGTTCCTCAGTCAGGCGTCGGGCCAGATAGCCATCGCCCTCGAAAATGCCCTTGCCTACCGCGAGATCTCCGAACTCAAGGACAAGCTCGCCCAGGAGAAACTCTACCTCGAAGAGGAGATCCGCTCCGAACTCCAGTTCGATCAGATTGTCGGTCATAGCCCCGCCATCAAGCACGTCCTCCAACTCGTCGAGACCGTCGCACCCAGCGACTCCACCGTCCTGCTGCTGGGCGAGACCGGCACAGGCAAGGAACTCATCGCACGCGCCATCCATGACCACAGCCGCCGCAACCGGCGCGCCTTCGTCAGGCTCAACTGCGCCGCCATCCCCACGGGGCTGCTCGAGAGCGAATTGTTTGGACACGAGAAGGGAGCCTTCACCGGCGCCATCAGCCAGAAGGTCGGACGGCTGGAGCTTGCCGACCAGGGCACGCTCTTCCTCGACGAGGTCGGCGACGTGCCGCTGGAGATCCAGCCCAAGCTGCTGCGTGTCCTGCAGGAGCGGGAGTTCGAGCGGCTTGGCAGCACCCGCACCAGGAAGGTGGACGTGCGGCTGGTGGCGGCGACCAATCGTGACCTGGAACGAATGATCGTGGAGCGCGAATTCCGAAGTGATTTGTATTACCGTCTCAACGTTTTTCCGATCCGCATTCCGCCGTTGCGAGAGCGAAGGGAAGACATCGCGCTGCTGACGCGCTACTTCGTGCAGAAGTGTGCCCGTCAGATGCAGAAGCAGATCGAGACGATCCCGGCGGCGACGCTCAAGGCGCTGACGGAATGGGAGTGGCCGGGGAACGTGCGGGAGCTGGCGAACTTCATCGAGCGCGCGGTGATCCTGACGAGGGGGAAGGCGCTGGAGGCGCCAGTGTCGGAATTGGAAAAGACGAGTATCCATAAACCTGTTGGAAGCCTTAACCCAGGCGGGCGGGAGGAGATTGTGCGAATCGTGAGGGAGACGATCAGCGAGATGGATAGTGGGATGGCGAAGAGTCCTGGCAAAGAGATTGATGAGCGGCATCGGGACGAGCTCGAGCGGGTGCTGGTGGAGACGAAAGGGCGAGTAGGAGGAGCGGAAGGAGCGGCCGCGCGGCTGGGGATGAAGCGCACAACGTTGCTGGCTCGGATGAAGAAGTTCGGCATAGATCCAAAGCAGTTTTCCTGACCCCATCCACCCAGCGTGCGGCGCGATTCACCTAACGGGAGTGCGAGTGCTTACACCGAGATCGAGCGGGAGATACTGATGCAATCTACTTCAGCATCGCAGGCCAGTTAAGAACGACAGAGTAGGACTCAAGAAAGCCCTTACGTGGCTCTAGCACCAGAAACTTCTGTCCATCTTGAGTGACTGCATACTGATTCACTGTGGGATCTGGAACCAGTCCGGTGTCGAACAGTTTTCGTGGTGGACCTACATTCACAACCGAACCGCGGTCGACGGTAGCTGCCATCATCGCTCCGTCAAAGTCGATGAAGAAGAGTTCCCTGCCGTCGCCGCGCCACCGCGGTTGTGCGCCGCCGGCGGCCGATACCTGCTTTGTATCTTGAAACGCCGGAAACGAAGCGACGAAGATCTCCCACTTAGCGTCGCGAAGCTCACCGTAAGCGATCAAACGTCCATCTGGAGACAGATGAAATTCATCCTTAAGAAAACTCGATGAATATACAGGCTTAGGTTTTCTATCCCCCGTCAGAGGTAGAACCGAAAGAGTCATCGTATCGTGCGTCAGCAGAAAGCGACCATCCCGCGACCAGTCTTCCACCCAGTGTCTTTCATTGTCGCCATAAATCGGCTGTGCTTGCTGGTTGCCGATTTCAATCTTCTCTACCAGGAACGGCGGATCACTCCCGCCGTTTGGAAGTAGATTAAACGCTACGTAGCGCGAGTCGGGGGACCACACGGGATCGGATTGTGCGTGCGGGTCGATCGTCAGGGAAGTCGTTGTGTTCGTCGCGATGTCGATCAGCCACAGACTGCCGGTAGCATGCTGTCGGAACGAGTTGAGTGCCAAGTGCTTTCCATCCGGAGAAAGCGTGAACTGCTGATAATCGACCACCGGATCGAGACCGCCAATCGTTGAGCCATCTCGTGCATACCATTTCAGCTGATCGAAGGATGATCCCTCTGCTGTGCCATAGATCAGCACCCCGTTTTGCGAAGCAGTGAATTCGGAACTGCCAAGGTAAGCTGGAGGCGTAGCGACGTTGCGGACCAGTAATACAGGTTCGCGGATTTTTCGCAACGTTCTCCAGTCTATGCGTTGCGCGAACAGATTTCGCTGGCGCGCAAATAGCAGGTAATCCGGAACGGCTACCGCCCGGTTCTCACTCGTGAGGAGTTCAGTAGGAGGTCCACCTTCGAGGGCCTGAGCGTACACCTTCGCCTCCGGATCCTCCGCTGCCAAGCTTGTCCGCGCCAGGTACATGAAGCCTTTGCCATCCGGCAGGAATTGGACCCACATGTGGCTGACCTGTCCTGGGAGCAACGAGGTCGCGGGAGTCGCACTCGCACTGTTTGGAGCCACGCGGAAAATTGGACTGTTTACGGCTTTGGCGAATAGAATCGTCCCGTCGGGTCCCCAGGCTCCTTGCGCAATTTCCGGAACGCTGAAGATCACTTCGGGGGAACCACCCGATCGGCGTATTTTCTTCAGTTTGCCATCAGCCCAGAAGCCGATGAACTCTGAGTCTGGTGACCAGAATGGCAGAAGCGCGCGCTCAGTGTGATCCATTCTCTGCGCTTGAGAAGAATCCAAGGGCCTGATCCACAACGAACTTTGACCGGAAGCATCAGTTGCCGCGAAGGCCAACGTTTCGCCGTCAGGAGAAACCGCAAGATGTTCGAACGGGTGCCAGTTTCTATGTAGCGTTACTCCGCTCGGCAGACCGAGTGACAGTCTTACAGCGTTCGAGTCACCGGGCGTGCCGTGTTTCGATAAGAGCACTAAAGAAACAACTACGAACAAGACTAGCGTAGCGACCAGGACGACTGCTCCAGGCCGCGACCGCAGCCGCGCGAAAGCCCGCAAAATCGATCGCCCCGAACCGCGGACCGCGTCCACCTTTTCAGTCGGGACCTTATCCGGCTTATCGGACTGTTGCCGTGACGACATTGCGCCTATCTTATCGCTTAATGCATCGCATGTATACTTGCTTGCAGCAATAGTTAGTGGGACGTTACGGTGCATTCGTGAGGCGTGCGCTAGATCCGGTGCAACCAAAATAGCGTTGACGCCAAACTGGCGACGCGGGAGTCACAAATGAGATTCGAACGTACAGTGGATGGCAAGGTACGATTGTTCGGGGAGAACCTAAAAGCGACGCAAGGTTCGGCGAAGAACATTGCGAAATCGATCAGTGAATCGTCAATCGATTCGCGCTAAGTTCATTGGGAGGCACCGTTCTTGCGCACCCGCTTGACCTGATTCGTGTCGAATCCAGTGGCATCGTTCGGACCAGTAAATATCGCAAACAGCAGGATGAGTTGACGGCCGGGCTAAAATGTCCGTGCTATGGAAAAGCGGCGCGCACACTCGATTGTCCGTCTGGCAGTGATGTTGTCGTGCTGCACTTGCGCGTTCGCATTGGACCACTCTCTCGATATCAGCCAATATGCGCATACCGCATGGAGGGTGCGCGACGGTTTCGCCAAAGGGTTCATTTACACCATCGCACAGACACCGGATGGTTATCTCTGGCTGGGTACGGAATTCGGTTTGCTGCGGTTCGATGGCGTTCGGGCTGTGGGTTGGACACCGCCCAACGGTCAACTTCCCAGCAACAACATTCCGACGCTGCTAGTCACACATGACGGCACGTTTTGGATCGGCACAACAAAGGGGCTTGCCGGTTGGAAAGACGGCAAGCTCACTAGCTACTCCGAGCTTAACGGGAGCCGGATCTCTGCTTTGGTCGAGGACCGCACGGGCACTGTATGGGTTGCTACTGACGAACCTCGCATTTTTGAGGAGAACGTTGGGCCTATCAATGCTGATTCCGAGGGCAAGTATTGGGTGGGCTTGGAAAGGGGCTCTGGGAAGTGGAAGTCGGGGCGACCGAAATCATTCGAAATGCCAGGCGCTGAGTATGGGCTGCCGCCGCTTGGAGAGCATGAAAAATCCGCGCTCATGACGACGCGCTCAGGCGGACATCCAGTTGAAAACAGTGACGGGCGAGTCCCGGGACCGGTGAACTGGCAGGTGCGGCGGTCCACGGCATCGCAAATCCTCCGAGATCGTGATGGAGGTGTGTGGGTCGGTACACCCGACCGTGGCCTGATCCACTTCCATCAAGGCAGGACGGATGTTTTTTCCGAGGCTGATGGCCTTTCTGGCGACACGGTAACCGCGCTTCTTCAGGACCAGGAAGGCAACATTTGGGCGGTCACTACCAACGGTATTGACCGGTTCCGTGAATATGCCGTTCCGAATATCTCGATTAAGCAGGGATTATCTAACACAAACAGTTTGTCGATCGTGGGCGCGAAAGATGGTAGTGTCTGGGTGGCAACATACAACGGCCTGAACCGGTGGCAAGACGGCCAAATCGGTGTTCTGCTCCGGCCCGGAAGCTCTCAACATCCTGGCGAAACCAAAGGAGTGCCATATTCCTTGTTTGAGGACAGCGGCGGACGGCTATGGTTATCAACCGTTCTGGAGTTCGGATACCTAAGGGATGGTCGATTTGTGACTGTGCGCGAGGTTCCCGGCGGACGCGTCGTATCGATGGCCGAAGCTCCCTCGGGACACTTATGGCTCGCGAAACAGGACTATGGCCTCTTTCATTTATTTCAGGGCCGCGTAGTGGAGAAAATTCGCTGGGCGGCGCTGGGGCACAACGATCATGCGCGTGTTGTCGTCGCCGACCCCTCTCAGCGCGGAGTCTGGCTGGGATTCAGCGGGGGAGGGGTCTCGTACTTCGCAGACGGAGCGATTCGGAAGTCTTATTCTGCCGCCGATGGGCTTGGCGCGGGCCGGGTGAATAGCCTTCGATTTGGGCCGCGTGGCGCGCTGTGGGTTGCCACTGAAAATGGGCTGAGCCGCATCCAGAACGAACACGTCACGACGCTCACGAGCAAGAATGGGATACCGTGTGACACGGTCCATTGGAGCATGGACGACACAGATCATTTCGTCTGGGTCTTTACGGCTTGCGGCCTGGTACGGATTCCCCGGCCCGAGTTGGACGCCTGGGTCGACGATCCATCGAAGTTGGTGCAGGCTACGCTGTTAGACGTCTCGGACGGTGTGCGCACCCATTCCTACGTTTCTGCTGTACAGAATGTAACCAAGGCTTCGGATGGAAGAATCTGGTACGTCGCTTATGACGGCGTCAGCGTGATCGATCCGCCGCATGTATCTTTCAACAAGGTCCCACCGCCAGTGCATATCGAACAAATGACTGCCGATGGAAGACGTATGAAGCGGGCGGACGGGCTGCGGCTGCCACCGCGCGTCCGAAATCTAGCGATCGATTACACGGCGCTGAGCTTCGTCGCCCCGGAGAAGATACGCTTCCGTTATATGCTCGAAGGCCAGGACCCTGACTGGAAGGAAGTCATCAACGACCGCGAGGTGCAATACTCGAATCTGGGGCCGGGCACGTACCGCTTCCGGGTAACGGCGTGCAACAATAGCGGCGTGTGGAACGAGGAAGGCGCGCTGCTGGATTTCTCGATTGCCCCGGCCTACTACCAGACAAACTGGTTCCGCGTTTTGTGCGGGGCCATGTCCCTGGCCCTGCTCTGGGCTGCTTATCAGCTCCGTGTCCGGCAACTCGCGCACCAGTTCAGTATGACCTTGGAGGCGCGCGTGAGTGAGCGCACACGCATCGCACGCGAATTGCACGACACACTGCTGCAAAGTTTTCAGGGACTTCTGCTCCGCTTCCAATCTGTCCTGAAGATGCTCCCGGAACGTCCGCTCGAAGCCAGGCAGAGACTGGAGAGCGCCCTGGATCAGGGGGCGGAGGCGATTACGGAAGGCCGCGATGCCGTGCAGGGGCTCCGGTCTTCGGCGTCCGAGACCAACGACCTTGCCAACGGAATCATTGCGATTGTAGCAGAACTGACGAGCGATGGATCAGCCCTCGATGCTCCCGCCATTGACATGGAGGTGGAAGGCGCGCCGCGCAATTTGAACGCCATCGTGCGCGACGAGGCATACCGCATCGCGGGCGAGGCGTTGCGCAACGCCTTCCGCCACGCGAGGGCGCGGCGGATCACAGTGGAACTGCAATATGACAAGCGGCAGTTCCGCTTGCGGGTCCGCGATGACGGGAAGGGCCTGGACGAGGAGGCCATCCGGCGGCAGCCCGCCGGTCACTTCGGCTTGCCCAGCATGCGCGAGCGGGCTGAAGATGTGGGCGGACGGCTAGAGGTCAGGAGCAGGGTCGATTCCGGCACGGAGGTCGAGCTGAGCATCCCGGGCAATATTGCTTATGGTGGGTTTGCCCGGCGGGGGTGGCTGTCAAAAGTACTTTCGGGGAAAAGCCGAGATAAAGGGAGCACCGAGCCATGAGCGACGATAGCAAACAGATTCGAATTCTGGGCGTGGATGACCACCCGCTCCTGCGCCAGGGCATTGCCGGCCTCATCGCCGATGAGTTGGACATGACGCTGGTGGCCGAAGCCTCCAACGGCCGCGAAGCGATTCACCAGTTTCGTTTGCACCGTCCCGACATTACGCTTATGGACTTGCAGATGCCGGAGATGAGCGGCCTGGATGCGATGGTCGCGATTCTCGGAGAATTTCCCGACGCGCGAATCATCGTGCTCACAACTTACTCCGGCGACGTGCAGGCGCTGCGTGCTATCAAGGCGGGTGCCCGCGCTTACCTCTTAAAAAATAGCCTGCACAAGGAGTTGCTAGGCGCAATCCGGGCTGTACACGCCGGTAGAAAGACCCTTTCGCCGGAGGTCTCTTTTCAACTCGCCGAGCATTCAGCCGAGGAGTCGCTATCGGCTGCCGAAGTGCGCGTCCTGCGGCTGATCGCCGAGGGCCATAGCAATAAAGAGATAGCTGCGCAGCTCTCAATGACCGAAGACGCTGTGAAGGGGCAGGTCAGGAGCATCCTCTCCAAGTTAGGGGCCAGTGATCGCACCCATGCCGCGATGATCGGACTCAAACGCGGGATCATCGAACTTTAATTCACTCGAAAGGGTGTTTTTAAAAGCCCTTTCGGGTGTGCGACTGGTTTTGGAAGCTTATAACCTTAACCAGTTATGAGGCGTCTCTTCTCCACATTCTCAAGCGGGCCGCCTAGCCTCGGGCTTCTGCTCCTTCGGATGATTGCCGGAGCCACGTTGATTGTGCATTATGCGCAACTCCACCATGGCGCAACGCTAGAGGCGACCGCACTACATTTGATTGCGGCCGTGGGCGGATTGCTCCTCCTGGTGGGATTTTGGACTCCCGTCACGGGAGCGATTGTGGCCATCACGGAATTGTGGATATTCTTCTTACACGGTCACGATCCGTGGGTGAGCGTTATGCTGGCCAGCCTCGGCGCCGCCCTTGCGCTGCTGGGTCCCGGGGCCTGGTCGGTTGATGCACGGCTATACGGATGGAAGCGAATCGAGATTCGTCGTCTCGACCACTGAGCCAGTTGGGTTACCAGAACGCCACTTGCCCCAATATCGAGTCAGCAATCGGGTCATCAGAAACCTCGCCACCCTCAATCTGTATCCTGCCTGTCTCCATCGTGAGTTTCTAGAGGGATAATCCGGCACTCTTTCGGGTTACCCCGATCCCCGGAAGAGCCTCGATCGCGGCCAGAAGAGATGAATAAGCCTGCCGATTTTGTGCAGCCCGTCACCCTTTCGAAGTTGTTGCCACGCGAAACTGGGCGCATAATCGGCCGCGAATTACGGAAGGAGATACGGAAATGAGCGCAAGCGTTGCCAGCATCGCGGGTGTGACTGATGCTCCTCCGAGCAGGGCAGGCCACAGCGAATTCCCATTGAGTGCCATCACACGAACCCATCGTGAAACAGGACCTTCTATGATCGCCGGTGCCAATGAGCGCGTTCAAGCGGAGCCGGGCCGCGAAAGAGGCCGCTTGAAATTACTCATGGAATTGAGCGGAGAAGCTGTCTCGAACCAGGAGCTTCGCGACCTTGTCCGAGCAATGATGATGAGCATCAGGAGGGCGATAGACGCCGACCGAGTTTGCATTTTTTTGAAAAGCCCGAATGGAGACGAGCTTGAGATCTATACGCTCGACTTCCCCTCGGAGGCAGGAAGCTTCAAAGAAGGGACTCCAGTTCCTCTCGCCGGCACGATTACAAGCCACGTGTTCCAGACGGCTAAGCCCTGGGCTGGCACTCGCGAGCAAGCATGCGCGGTTTTTTCAAGGCAGCTTCTGTTTGCGGAGCGATTCAGCACTGGATGCATGCTTCCACTTTCAGGCCGCAACAGGGTTGTGGGCACGCTGGGCTTGGCGCGCGCAAGGCATAATCCTTACAGTAAGGATGAGCTTGATTTCTTGACTCGGGTCACCAGTCAAATAGCGCTTGCGGTGGAGAACGTGCTGGCGTACCGAGAGATTTCAGAACTCAAAGACAAACTCGCCCAGGAGAAACTCTACCTCGAAGAAGAAATCCGCTCCGAACTGAAGTTCGATCAGATAATCGGCAACAGCTCCGCCATCAAGCACGTCCTCCAACTCGTCGAAACGGTCGCCCCAAGCGATTCCACCATTTTGCTCCTTGGCGAGACCGGCACCGGTAAGGAGTTGATCGCCCGCGCCATCCACGACCACAGCCGCCGCAAAGGCCGCACCTTCGTGAAACTGAACTGCGCCGCGATCCCGACCGGGCTGCTCGAGAGCGAGTTGTTCGGCCACGAACGCGGCGCCTTCACCGGCGCCATCAGCCAGAGAATTGGACGGCTGGAACTGGCCGACCAGGGCTCGCTGTTCCTCGACGAAGTCGGCGACGTGCCGCTCGAGATCCAGCCCAAGCTCCTGCGCGCGTTGCAGGAGCGCGAGTTCGAGCGCCTGGGCAGCACCCGCACGAAGAAAGTAGACGTCCGGCTGGTGGCGGCCACCAATCGTGATCTGGAAAGCATGATGGCGGCGAGGGAATTTCGCAGCGACCTCTATTACCGGCTCAACGTCTTCCCGATCCGCATCCCACCGTTGCGAGAGCGGCGGGAAGATATAGCGGTGCTGGCGCGTTACTTCGTGCAGAACTGTGCCCGGCAGATGCAGAAGCAGATTGAGACGATCCCGGTGGCGGCGCTGAAGGCGATGACGGAATGCGACTGGCCGGGGAACGTGCGGGAGCTGGCGAACTTCATCGAGCGGGCGGTGATCTTGACGCGGGGCAAGGCGCTGGAGGTGCCGATGGCGGAATTGGAGAAGAGGGGTGTTGGGATGGCGGTAAGCCGCGTGAGTGGGAGCGGGAGGGAGGAGATCGTGCGCATCGTGAGAGAGACGATGAGCGAGATGGATCGTGGAGTAGCGAAGAGTGCTGTCAAAGAAATAGATGAGAGGCAGCGGGAGGAGATCGAGCTGGTGCTGGGGAAGACGAAAGGGCGAGTAGGAGGAGCGGAAGGTGCGGCGGCGCGACTGGGGATCAAGCGCACGACGCTGTTGTTTCGGATGAGAAAGCTCGGCATTGACCCCAAACTTTTCTCCTTACCAAGCGATCCGGACTGCAATCCGGCTACGGCGCAACACGCTTGCGACCTCGTCCCTGCCTGTTGACTCAGATTACCCAAGCGTCAATGTCATTTGACTACTAAAACTGACACCGGCAGTTTTGACACCAAGATCACTTTGTTTGCCGCCCGGTATTGATAATTCAGTGAATTACAGCGGGGCTGCGCTTTGGCACCCACGTTGCCCTTCTCAATCTTGAAAGCCTGCGGTGGCCGGCTACCGCGATGCTGTTGAGGTAATGGCGCTTCGTAATGGAGGTGAAATGTGCATCTGTCAAAAGATCTCTGTCCTGGGGCAACGAGAAAGCCATGCCCCTAAGTCCTGCATAAGCTGGTTGCTGCTCAACTTGGCCTATGCGATCAGATACCGGCTGAAACAACTGTTTCATTTAGTTCGCCAGGGCATGGCCGATCAGATGGCAAAAGCTGAAAAATGACTTTTAAACGATCCGCCAGCGGGACTGAAACGGTCGGGCGTCTGGCCGCAGAACAAGATCAGGATATCCGCTCTGGAGACTCGTTTCGTTGAAGGTTGTTGAGTTGACACGGTACCAAAAGGAAGGAGACAAATCATGCTGACTAGATCAAAGAACTTGTTCCCGATAGGCTTATTGCTGCTGGCGCTTACGGCGCCCTTTTCAAAACCATTAGCTTGCGCCGCACAAACGGTTGGCGATTCGCCATCCCGGTCCGGCGTCTCAAATGTTTCGACAAGGGAAGGCTGGGATGCCGGCATGCCGGACTCCACTCCCACACAAGCCGCACCGAAGACAGGTGGCCCGACGGGCGGGCTTTCAAAGTTGGCAGATCAGGTGCAGGTCTTCAACCGCAACGCGCCAACTCGCGAGACCTGGACTACAATCAACTTGGGTACCAAGTACCTCAAGGCGGTCGTCGGCGGCTTCGAGCAGGGCGCCATGATTGGCTTCGGCCTGCAAGCCACCAGCGCCGACCGGCTCCGATTCGTTGAGCTGCGCGCCACCGCTTTCACCTCACCGAATCTTTATCGCCGCTTCGAAGGCGAAGCTTACATTCCGAAGGTCTTTGACGAGAAGACCCATGCCGACGTCTGGTTCGACTACCTGCGGCGCACCAAAGACAACTTCTTCGGCATCGGCCCGCTTATCGCCAATACTGCGCAGACCAACTACGACCTCGAACGGCGTAGCTTCAACGCCACGCTCTATCACGACTTCACCCCGCGCATCCAGGCCGGCGGCTATGTGAGCGTCGCTAACACGTCGAGCTACCGCGGACAGAAAGACCGAGACATTCCGATTGATCTGCTCTTTTCAGGCAACCCGAACACCGTCCCCGTCGCCCGTTGGGCACCTGGGCTGTTGGAGATCACGAAGATTCTCTCCTATGGCGGCTTCGTCCAGTACGACTTGCGCAACGCCTCGCGCGGGTTGACCAAGGGGGCGTATTTTTACGGGCGAGTGGGTTCATCTGAGGGGCTGAAACATAAGCTCGATTTCTCGGATTATGGTTGGCTAGAGGCGGAGCTTGATGCCCGCGGCTATATTCCGTTATTCAGTGATAAGACGTCGCTGGCCGTGCGCGGCTACGCCACCCTGAAAGACCCGCGAGGCGGCAGCCAGATACCATTCTACGACCTGTCGTTCCTGGGCGGGCGGATGTACGGGCGCGGCTTCAAGGATTTCCGTTATCACGGCAATAACCTGGCGCTGGGTTCAGCTGAGTTGCGGCGGACGATATGGACGCAGAGCGAAGAGCGGGGGCTGGACGCCTTTGGCTTCGGCGAGGCGGGTCAGGTGTGGGGAGACAACCGGTCACAGACTGATCCCCTGATTCTGGCGAATCGGGACTTTGAGTCGAAGAGCTGGCGAGCCTCAGTGGGTGGAGGGTTGCAGTACCGGTATTCGCGGAGCTTGGCCGGGCGGGTTGAGGTCGGCCACAGCCACGAGCGGAACCTGATTTACGTGTCGCTGACGCGGGGATTCTGATTGACTGGGAGCAACGACCTATATGGGCGGCCCTCCGTGGCCGCCCCTTTTTACATACGGCGCTCGTTGGACCGAAGAGGGGCGGCCACGGAGGGCCGCCCGTACAGGTCGTTACTACGCGGGCGTTATCCGTTGTAAGTCCGCTTTAATCACACTCAGTGCTGGCCAGCGTCCGGCCTCCAACCCGCCAACCATAGAGTAGAATCGGTCGCTCCACCGTTCTAACGGCTGGCGCCATTTCCCTTCAAGATTCCCCTGATGGCCGACCTTGTCTGACACCCAAGACTGTGATCTGACACCGGACTCTGCAAGGTCGAGTTCTCGCTATTTCATCTTATCTCGCGCATCGATGAAATCCGGCGGCGGAGGCGCACCACGGTTGCGACAACATCCCTGCCTGTTGACTCAAATTACCCGAGCGTCAACGTTATTGACTGCTAAAACTGACACCGACAGTTTTGACACCACCGTCACTTCCCTTGCAGCTCCGCATTGAATTCAACACGTTACAGCGGCGGCACTTTGGCACTCTTGTTGCCCTTCTCCATTACGAGAGATTGAATTCGCGATGAAAGGGGAGATCAAGATGTCTAATCAAATGCTCAACTTGATGGCGAGCCCGATGAACGGGCACACAGTTATGAAGACAGTTAACACGAAGCATTTGGTAGCGCTTGCTCCTGACCGCAAAGGCAAGCAGGCGACGCGGTTTGAAGCGGAGCTGGCCGCCCGGGTGGTCTCTCAGGAACGCGCCGTCCGCAAGCTCGCTTCGCTGTACCAGGTCTTCCAAGCCGGGTTCCCCAACCCGACGCGGCCTCTCGGCACAATGCTCTTTCTTGGCCCAACCGGATCGGGCAAAACGCATGTGGTCGAGGCAGCGGCGGAGGTGCTGTTCGGCTGCCGCGACGCCGTCATCAAAATTGATTGCGCGGAGTTCCAGCATTCGCACGAGATCGCCAAGCTTGTCGGCTCGCCGCCCGGTTATCTGGGCCACCGCGAGACCGCGCCGCTACTCAGCCAGGAAAACGTCGACAAGCACCGAACCGAGCAGGACCCGTTTACCCTGGTGCTCTTCGACGAGATCGAGAAAGCCTCAGATGCGCTCTGGCAGTTGCTGCTCGGCATCCTCGACAAGGGGACACTGACGCTGGGCGACAACCGCCGGGTGGACTTCACCCAGACCATGATTTTCATGACGTCGAACCTGGGGGCCAGGGAGATGAGCGAGCTGATCACCGGCTCGATCGGGTTTGCCCCCACCGCGGACGCCAAGATGTCTGCCGACGACCTCGACCAGAAGATCTACAAGACGGCAATGGAGGCAGTTCGGCGCAAGTTCTCGCCAGAGTTCATGAACCGCATAGACAAGGTGGTGGTGTTCCGCAGCTTGCGAAAAGACCAGTTGCGGCGCGTCCTCGACCTGGAGTTGCAGCAGGTGCAGCGCCGCATTGACGAGGGCACGGGCGAGCCCTTCCGCATGATTGTCACTGAAAGCGCCGCGGAGTTCTTGCTGGTGGAAGGAATGGATTGTCGGTATGGCGCACGCCACTTGAAGCGGGCAATTGAGCGATTCGTGGTGACTCCGCTCGCAAACCTGGCGGCGACCAAGCAGGTGCGTCTGGGCGAGGTCGCGGTGGTTGATTTCGCAGCGGAGGAAAGAGAATTGGTCTTCTATCGAGATGACTCGGAGGCTGCCCAGGCCGTCGCCGCTCTGGATCTGGCACATGCTCGGCAGGCAGTCGGACAGCACAACCAGCGCGCAGCATGACCGGGGGTGGAGGCATAAAGCCGTGATACGAATAAGCAAGAATTACAAAGGCTCAAAGCGGCGACTGTTGGTCGAAGGCACGCTCGCAGGCGACTGGGTTGACGTGTTGGAGAAAAGCTGGCTGGAGGCGCAGACCTCGCGCAACGGCGAACCGATGCGCATAGACCTGTCAGGGGTCACCTGGATCGACGATAAGGGCAGCGAACTGCTCAAGCGCATGCTCCAGGACGGCGCAGAACTGCGGGCCAAAGGAATAATGACCAAGGCGGTCATTGAAGAGCTTATTGAAGAGATTAGTGCGGGGACGCATAACCCCAAGCTATGAGTGAGGGAAACAAGCATGTTTTCGACGGCAGCATCGCGTTCTTCCGCGACACCGTGTTCAACTATCCGACTCTCACGGAGGCTTACAAGGTCGCCGCTCTGAAGGGGCTGAACAAAACACTGAGGAGCGCCCGCCGCGGCTGACCCGCGAGGCCGTTCACGTAAAAACCGCAAACATAACTCTGGCTGCGCACAAAGCGTAGGCCGCGGAGATTAGACTATGTGTATCCACAGATGCCGATTTGTCATTCTGATCTTGACGATTTGCCTGCTCGGCTCTGCGCTTGAGGCGCAGTCGCAGTCGCCGGCCACGCGCGACGGCGAAGAGCTGACGCTTGAGCAAGCGATAGCGATTGCGTTGCGTGACAACCGCCCAGTCAAGAACGCACGACTGTCTATCAGCAAAGCCGGAGACGAACTGGCCGCGACGCGCACCCTCCGGCTGCCTTCAATGAATCTGTACGCCCTCGCGTCGCAGCAGCTGGTGAAGCAAGATGCCAACGTCGATAATTCTTCATCAAGCATCATTACTGGCGTCGCGCCATTCTTCTCCATTGGCATCCCGCGCAAACCGACGTCGATCTTCGCCGGCCAGATTCTTCAGCCGTTGTCGCAGCAACACCGAATCGGCCTGACGATCGAGCAAGCCGGGTTAGCACGCGATGTGGAGAGCGAGAAACTGCGTCAGGTCAATCAATCCACGGTCAATCAAGTCAAGCAGACCTACTACGGCATTCTTCAGACTCAGAGCGCCCTCGATAGCCTTTTGGAAGCCATTCGATACTACCGCGAGCTGGACCGTGTGATGGGCGATAACGTCGCCCAACAGGTCTCTTTGAAAGCCGACAGCCTGGAAGTCAAGACGCGGCTGGCGAAGGCCGAGTACGAAGCCCTGAACTTGACGAATCAACTGGCCACTGCGAAAGAGCAGCTCAACAACCAGTTGGGACGCGACATACGCACCGAGTTCAGAGTGTCCGCAGTTCCCGATGTCAATGGCTTTGACGCCGACCTCGCCCTCGCGCGAAGCCGCGCGCTCGAGCAGCGGCCCGAAGTGCGGGAGGTGCGACTGAGAGTCAAACAGGCCGAAGTGGACCGGCGCATTAAGAAGTCCGAATACATCCCCGAGGTGAGCCTCGGCTTCACCTACATGTCTTTCCGAAATTTCGACCAGGTGGTCCCAAAGAACTCTGCCAGTATCGGCGTGGTGGTGAAGTGGGAGGTCTTTGACTGGGGGAGAAAGAAGAACCAGCTCGCCGAAAAAGACCACGCCATCGAGCAGGCACGAAACGCTTTGCACGAAGCCGAGAGCCTCGTCCTTATTGAGGTCGGCGACAAATTCCGCAAGCTCCAGCAGACCCGCCAGGCTCTTGTCGTCGCGCAACTAAATCAGGAAACGGCGCGGGAAAACATCCGCGTCTCAACCAACAAGTACAAGGTGAGGGCGGTGCTATTTTCCGACGTGTTGCAAACGCAGGCCACGCTGGCCGATGCAGACTATCAATATCAACAGGCGTTGCTGGCTTATTGGACGGCCAGGGCCGATTACGAAAAAGCGATCGGAGCAGACAAATGAAAAACAGACGATTGAAAGTGATTGTAGTGAGCATGACATTTTTGTTAACGGCTGCGGTGTCAGTGGTCGTGTTGAAGCCGCAAGCCAAGCAGGTAGAAAAACCGCCGGTGCCGGTGAAAGTCGCGGCCATCGAGGTGAACCCAGCGACCGGCAGCGGCGAGCGCTACTCGGCGACAATCATTCCGCGCACGGAGGTGGAGTTGGCTTTCAAGGTGGGCGGCTATGTTGTCGCGCTTCAACAGGCGCGCGGCGTTGACGGAAAGTTGCGCGACCTCCAGGAAGGAGACCTCATCAGCACCGGGGCGGTGCTGGCGCGGGTTCGCCAGAGCGATTATCAGGTCAAATTCAACGAGGCACAATCTCAGGCCGGCGAGGCCAGATCGGGTGTTGACGTCAGCAAAGCACAATATCAGGAAGCACTCTCGGGCATCGCATCGAGTAAAGCCCAGCTTAGTGAGGCTGCGGCGGCTCATGAAAAAGCAAAACTAGATTTTGACCGCGCGCAAAACCTGTTCGCCAGCCAGAGCATGACCAAGGCCAATTACGACGCGGCAAAGGCACAGCTCGATATGGCCGCCGCCAAGGTCGAGGCCGCACGCTCACAGGTGCGGATGATCGAGGCCAAAGCCGATTCCGCAAAATCGCAGATCGACGTCATCGAAGCGAAGTCAAGAGGCGCGCAGGCGGTCGTGCAGGAGACAACGATTCCCCTCGAGGACACCGCGCTCAGGGCGCCGCTCAACGGAGTGGTGCTGAAAAAATCGGTCGAGAAAGGAACGTTGGTCTCGCCCGGCACAACAGGATTCATCGTCGCCGACACATCGTCGGTCAAAGCGGTCTTCGGAGTCGCGGACCTCGCCGTGCCGGAAATGAAGCTGGGAAGGACGCTCGACGTCGAGACCGAATCCATGCCCGGCAAGGAATTTCGCGGACAGATCTCCTCCGTCTTTCCCGCTGCCGACCCCAAGAGCCGAGTCTTCAATGTCGAGGTGACGATCCCGAATCCGAGCTTTCTGCTGCGACCGAACATGATCGTCTCCCTCAGCGTGGGAACTCGGCAGGCCGTGTCAGCACAGCCGGTCGCGCCGTTGAACGCGGTGATGAAAGCGAAGAGCACCTCAGGCGGCTATGCCGTCTTCGTGGTGCTGGAGGAAGGCGGGAGGTCGGTCGCACGGCTTCGCGACGTGAAGCTCGGCGAAGCATACGGCAACACTGTGGCCGTGATTGAAGGTGTGAAGCAAGGCGATCGCGTGATCACGACTGGCAACGCAATGGTGATAGATGGCGATCAGGTAAAGGTGATTCCATGAAGAAGAAATTTCAAGCGCTATTGCTCAAAGCGCGCGCGGCTTCGCGCAGGCTGGTCAAGAAGTCGCCGAAAACCGCGACACCTGACCAGGCCAACGTGGCATACGCTCACGGTCATCACGACATTGACCAAAGCAAGCGTAACATCTCTCGCTTTTTCGTCGAGCAGCGACACATCACCTGGGTCATGCTGATCGGCGTCTGCGTCTGGGGTTTTTACAGTTATCGGAGTATGCCCCAACGCAAAGACCCGGACACGCCGGTCAAAACCGCCGTCGTCATCACCCCCTGGCCCGGAGTGAACGCCGAGAAGATCGAGCAACTGGTGACCAGGAAGATCGAAGAGAAGGTGGCGCAGAACGCCAACGTGGAAAAGATCCGCTCAATCTCGCGGACCAACGTTTCGGTTGTTTACGTGGACTTGGATGAGAACTTTCCCGGCAGCCAGATCGCTAAGGAGTTCGACGACATCGCGCTCAAGCTGGACTCGATCAAAGATTTGCCGGACGGGGCTGGGCCCGTGCAATTCATCAAGGACTTCGGCGATACGTCGGCCCTCATGCTCACGGTCGCCAGCCCGAAGGTGAGTGAGGCAGAGATCGACCTGCGCGCGCAAGCGATTAGTGAAGCGATCCCGCGTTACCGGGCGCAGTATGCGCCAGGGGGCGAGAAGCGGTTCACGATTGTCAGCAGCCTCACCCACCCGATCAGCCCCCGCGTCGTGCAGGACCCGCTCAATCTGTTAGCCGATTTCCTCAAAGGGAAGGCTATGGCTAGCGACCTGCACGTCATCACGGAGCCGGGGTTCGTCGGCGTGGACGGCGTGTCCGACGCGAGCGATGAGGCCCTGCTCGGCTACACGCGGCAGTTCATCAACGAGCGGTTGCAGGCCACGGACTTTCATCCCGATAGCTGGCCGCCCGTGGTGATCCGCGACCCTCAGGAGACGCGCGAACGGCTGAGTCTGGTAGCGGGTGACAAATACAGCTACCGCGAGATGGATGATTTCACCGATCTCATCGAGAAGGCGCTCAAAAGCGTCCCGCAAGCTACGAAGGTGTCGCGCGCGGGCATCCTGTCCGAGCGGATCTTTCTCCTTTATTCCCAGGAGCGCATCGCCTCATACGGCCTGCAGCCCGGAGACCTGCCGAAGATTCTGGGCGCGCGCAACATCACACCGGCAGGCGGTGAACTGGAAGCCATGGGCAAGAACTTTTCCATCGACCCTTCCGGCGAGTTTAAGAGCGAACATGAAATCGGCGACGTGGCGATCGCCCGCACGCAGCATGGTGCGCCCGTTTACCTGCGCGATGTGGTGGACGTCGACCGCGGTTATGAGAGCCCGCCAAGATACCTGAACTTCTACGACTGGCGCGACGCGCAGGGAAACTTGCAGCGCAGCCGCGCCATCACGGTCGCCGTCCAGATGCGGAAGGACGGATACATCGGTCAATTCGGTGAAAGCATCGATCAGAAGCTGGCTGAACTAAAGAAACAGTTGCCCGACGACCTGATCATGGCGCGCACCTCCGACCAGCCGCGGCAGGTCACGGAGAATGTCGACCTGTTCATGAACAGCCTCTACGAGGCAATCATCCTGGTGGTGATCGTCTCAGTCATCGGGTTCTGGGACTGGCGCTCCGCATTGCTGATGGGGTTGGCGATTCCCATTACACTCTTCATGACGTTCGGGATGGCGCACATGTTGGGGATCGATCTACAGCAGGTGTCCATCGCAACGCTGATTATTGCCCTCGGCCTGCTGGTAGACGTGCCGGTGGTCTCGGGCGACGCGATTAAGAATCAACTGGGGGCAGGTTTGCCGCCGCTCATTGCAGCATGGCTGGGGCCGACAAGACTGATCAAGGCGATCATCTTCGCCACCATCACGAACATCGTCGCCTACCTGCCGTTCCTGACTCTACCAGGGAGCACGGGTGAATTCTTATACAGCCTGCCGATCGTGCTGACGTGCTCTTTAGTGGCGGCGTTGATCGTTGCGATGACGTTCATCCCCTTCATCAGTTATTTCTTGCTAAGGCCAAAACTCCAACCACCCATCGAGGAGCGGCGCAAGGAAGGATTCCCGGCCTTTTATTACCGGGTCGGCGAATGGGCGATCAATCACCGCTGGAAGGTTCTGCTCGGCTCATTCGTTTTCCTGGCGGCTTGTGGGCTGGCGGCCAGCCAGCTCAAAACCGACTTCTTCCCGAAAGACCTTTCTTACCTTTCCTACCTCGACGTGTGGCTGCCCGAAGACGCGCCGCTTTCGACCACCAACGAAGCTGCGCGGCGTGCGGAGGAAGTGGTGCGCGAGGTGACCGAAGAATACGGCAAGGAGCACCCAGAAAAAGACGGCAAGCCGCGTGATGTTCTGAAATCCCTGACCACCTTCGTCGGGGGCGGCGGCCCGCGGTTCTGGTTTTCGGTCTCGCCCGAACTGCAGCAGCTCAACTACGCGCAGGTCCTCATCGAGGTCAAAGACAAGCATGACACTAACCATCTGATCGGCCCCCTGCAGAGGGCGCTCGACGAACGTGTCCCGGGCGCGCGGGTTGATGTGCGGCAACTCGATACGGGCAAGCCCATCACGATGCCCGTCGAAATCCGTATCTCCGGCACCGACATGGCCGCGCTGCGCCAGGAGGCGGAGCAGGTGAAAAATATCCTGCGCGCTACTCCGTATGCCCAGCGCGTCCGCGACGACTGGGGAGAGGATATCTTTACCGTCAAGCTCGAAACCAACTCCGACCGCGCGAATGTGGCGGGAATCACAAACCTTGACGTGGCCGCTTCCTCGGCGACGGGGATCAGCGGCAGCAAGGTGACGGTGCTGCGCGAAGGCGATAAGCAGATCCCGATCGTGGCGCGACTGCGGATGGAAGAGCGCGCGCAACTGGCCGACGTGCAGAATCTGTACGTCTATTCCATACAGGGGGCACAGAAGGTGCCGCTCCGGCAGGTCTCGTCGGTCGAGTACGGGATGCAGACCGAGAAGGTCCGCCGGCGCAATCAATTCCGCACGATCACCGTCTCCTGCATGGCCGAACCAGGTCACCTGCCCTCCGAGATCGTGAGCGTCGCCCGACCTCAGTTGACGGCTTTTGCCGCTCAGCTCCCCTCCGGCTACCACATGGATTTCGGCGGGTCGGAAGAGGAGCAGGTCAAGGGTTTCAAAAATCAGACGGTCGTGCTGATGATCTCGCTGGTCGCGATCTATCTGAGCCTCGTCTTTCAGTTCAGGAACGCCATCAAGCCGTTCGTCGTCTTCGCGGCGGTGCCTTACGGGATTGGCGGCGGGCTGGTGGCGCTCTGGGTTATGGGCACCCCTTTCGGGTTCATGGCTTTCCTGGGAATCATCAGCCTGGTCGGGTTGATCGTCAGCCACATCATCGTGCTCTTCGACTTCATTGAAGAGAAGCATGCGGAGGGCGAGCCGCTGAAGGAGGCGGTGCTGGATGCCGGCATCATGCGCCTGCGCCCGGTGATGATCACAGTACTCGCCCTGGTGTTTGCACTCGTTCCGCTGGCGATGCACGGCGGGCCTCTGTGGGAGCCGATGTGTTACGCGCAGATGGGCGGGATGATGGTCGCAACCTTCATTACATTGCTGCTGGTGCCGGTGATCTATTCGATCTTCGTCCTCGATCTAAAACTGATTAAGTGGGAATCCCCGGGGACAGCGGAGCAGATCACGGGGGAGCAGGTCGCGATGGAAGCAACCGCGCCGGCCACCGGAGATTGATGCTGATGCTCCTCACCAAAGTCAGTAAACGTTTCAAGGAAGCCACGCGCATGGCGAAGAAGGTCGGGAAGCAACACCGCAGCGATCGGACACAGCAAGGGAGACGATCCCATTATGAGTAAACGAAGAGTAATTATCATCGGCGGCGGGTTCGGCGGCGTGACGCTCGCGCAGCACCTGGAGCGGAAACTCTCTTCCGAGATCGAGATCGTGCTTATCAGCAGCGAGAATCATTTCGTCTTCACGCCAATGCTTGCCGAGGTGGTCGGGCGCTCGCTCTCCCCTTTGCACGTAGTCGTCGCCGGCCGCCAGATGGTGCGACGGGCGACGTGGCTGACGGCGCAGGTAACCGAGATCGACCTGCAAGGCAATCGGCTCAGGTATGTCGGCGCGGGCGGCGAAAGCGGCTCGCTCACCTATGATCACCTTGTTCTGGCCTGCGGCTCGGTCGTCAACATGAACCTTATTCCCGGCCTCGCGGCTTATGCCTACTCGCTCAAAACGCTCGGCGATGCGATCTATCTGAGCAATGATTTGATTGCGCGACTGGAGCAAGCGGCGGTCGAAACCGATCCGGTGCGACGGAAGCGGTTGCTCAATGTCGTGGTGATTGGCGGAGGATTTAGCGGCGTCGAGGTGGCCGGCGCGATGGCGGAACTAATGAGTGAGGCGCGTCGCTACTATCCTACACTCCGGAGTGAGCGGCCGCACATCACCCTGTTGCAACACGGCGACCGCCTGATCCCGGAATTGCAGGTCCTCTCCCTATCGAAATTTGCCTGCGACAAATTGCGCCACGCCAGTGTTGATGTGCGCCTGAACACAGGCGCGCAGGAAATCACCGCGGCAGGCGTGCGGCTGAAGAGCGGGGAGTTGCTCGAGGCCGCGACGGTCGTGTCAACCGCCGGGACGTCGCCCAACCCGCTGATTCAACAACTAGGCCTGCCGCTTGAGCATGGCCGCCTGGTTACCAGCCCCGACATGCGGGTGACAGGCGCCACGAATGTCTGGGCGGTCGGCGATTGCGCGATTATTCCGAACGCGTTCGATCAAAAACCGAGCCCGCCCACCGCGCAATTCGCCATGCGACAGGCTAAACAACTTGCCGCAAACCTGGCGCTTACCTTCAAAGGACAACCCACCAGACCGTTTTCCTTCAGGGTGCTCGGCATGCTCGCGTCACTGGGGAATCGCACGGCGGTCGGCGAGATCCTCGGCATCCGACTCTCAGGATTCGTGGCCTGGGTCTTATGGCGAGGAATCTATCTAGGCAAGCTCCCCAGCCTGGCGCGTAAGCTGGAGGTCGTAGTCGATTGGACCTGGACGGCGCTGTTCCCTCCTGAAATCGTCCAATTACAAACGTCGCGCACCGGTGGAGTTGGACTGGCTCATTACGCCCCGGGAGAGTTCGTCTTTCACAAGGGTGAGGCGGCGAGCAATATCTTTACGATCGAATCGGGAACGGCCAATGTCTATCTGGATGAAGTTGCCCCCCCGGTCACCCAACTCAAGCCCGGCGATCATTTCGGCGCCGATGCGTTCTTGCCCGGCGGCCAAGGCGCGCATG
>Ga0207663_10000081_pt1 | contig 45988 bp, 70 predicted proteins | sample LARL53metaG_FD_184346 | JGI IMG/M metagenome (GOLD analysis project Ga0207663, IMG submission 184346) | Corn, switchgrass and miscanthus rhizosphere microbial communities from Kellogg Biological Station, Michigan, USA - LAR L5-3 metaG... | ecosystem: Host-associated > Plants > Roots >...
CGTGGGGGACAGCGGCTATGGTCAGCATGATGCCGCATGGTTAGCCTTTTATGATTTTTTCCAGCGTGCTTGCGCGCTGGAAGAGAGAACCATGCCACTTCGCGGCCTAGTTGAGATTGCCGAATCGGCTGGCTGGTATCTCCCGCATCAACATATTTGTTGGATCACGGAGCGCCAGCGACGTGTCTGTAGGAATAGCCGTGGACAACTCCACAGCCATGATGGAATGGCGGTGGAATATCCAGATGGCTGGGGCCTGTGGGCTTGGAACGGCGTGCGTGTGAACGAGCAAATTATTCTCACACCCGACACGCTCACGCCGGAACAGATTGCCAAAGAAACTAATGCCCAAGTGCGCCAGGTGATGGTCGAACGGATCGGCATCGAGCGGGTCTGTCAACTCTTTCATGCGTGCGCGCTCGACAAGCAAGGGACCTATGAGCTACTGGTCCTCGATCTTGGGGATGGGCGCAAGCGCCCCTACCTGAAGATGCTCAATCCGAGCATCGGCGTCTGGCATGTGGAAGGTGTTGCGCCGAATATTACCACCGTGCAAGCGGCGCTGAATTTTCGTAACGGCCTGAGTGAGCAACAGATCGACGAGGTGAATGGGGCCGATTGGTATCAGCAAGGCGATGTGATTTTGCGACCGACAGGATATAGCACATTCAAATCTCACCCCATCGTATTAACGTAGGAGGTAGCATGGCGAACCGAAAGAAAATGAAACGGGCCATTCTCGCTGAGGGCGAACATACTGGGCATTTTCATGAAGCGCATGGGGCCAGTATCGCTTTTTATGATGATGGCATTTTGGCCGCACCATCCGGAGCGGAAGTGACCCACCAGGAGCATGCGCCAGTGACCCTGCCTCCTGGTGAGTATGCGCGCTCTATCGTCGTCGAATATGACCACTTCCTAGAAGAAGCGCGAAACGTGGCGGACTGATGACCGGCGCGCGGCTGATGCAGGGGTGGCTATGAGGCCTATCGTCAGCGAGGCGGACTTGCGGGTGATGGTGCAGCGGATGCAACAGGGGAGGGGCAGTACGGATGCGAGACGTACTACCGCGACGAGCGGGAGCAGTCGTAAGGCTGCGATTCAGCAAACCAACAGCCGGCGTGGCGAGTCGGCTCCCTCCCCGTATAAAATTGAGATGGTGCTTCTCGGGAAAATCCCGTCTGGGAAAAATGCGGTCAAGACCACGCGATACGGCCGGCACTATGCGAGTCAACGTTTTAAGGATTGGCGCACAGACGCTCTTGCTCAGCTCGCCATGCAATGGGATACGCGAACCATCACCACGCCCGTGCGGTTGCATTGTTTGTACTGGCCCGGCGATAGGATCACCAGGGACGTGAGCGGCATGGCAGATGCCCTCTTTCATTTATTGGTCAAGGCTGGCATTCTAAAGGACGACGGCCTGATTCATGATCTCTTGTGGTACCGTCAGGGGCTCAATAGAAAATTCCCGAAACTGTGTCTGACGATTCTGACGCTGTGAGAGGTGATGGAGGGGGCTATGAGCGACAAACATCTGCAGCACAATCCGCATCAGATCCGTGGCGTAGCCAATGTATGGTGGTATGAAGAACCAAGGGGCATGGAGTTGATTGTTGAACGTGTTGGCATGTCGACGCAGCATGTGACGATCCCCTGGTATGTCGTGCGGTTCGCACTGGCACGCAAGGATAAAAAGTAACCCGCCACCGCGGAGGACACGATGATGAAAAAATATCTCCCCGCCATGGTGGAGGTGTGCGCCACCGGCCACAAAGCGGTGCACATGCTAGAGAGTAGTGCGGACAGCTTTACATCTGATGTGACGTACTATAAAGCTGATGAGGTGGAGGCGTTATTGAAAGATGTCCGTAATGTGCTGGAGCATATTCCTGGCAGTTACGATAACTGTGTCGATGATATTGCCAGGCTCCTTCAGCAGCTTGACCCCTAACCCGCGAGCGAGGGACGCGCCATGAAATGTACGTTTAAGGACTGTGATGAGCGAGGCGACCCAGGGGAAGATGTCGAATTTTTCGCGTGCGATGGATGCCTAGATAAATTGGAGATGCTGATAACACTTCGGCAGGAAGAGAACGACTCCAAAGAAGCCTAGGGGAGGCGAGGGACGATGGCCCATTTAGAAATAGTGAAAGACGGAAAGCTCTGGTGTAACAAGGAATCGTATGAGGATGCCATTGCAGAGATTATTTCGTTGTGCGCCAAGGTCGCGGCGCTGGAGGAGGAGCGGGATAAACAATTCCAACGGTTCAAGGAACAGGTGGACTACAGTATCAAGCTTCAGCAGTTGATTGAATCATTGAAGGACAGGGATACGCCACACGGAGAACTCCATCATCACCACATGATTGTAAACGCGAAAGTCGCGCTCGACGCGCAACAGACCAGGTGGACGACGGAGAAGCCGACGAAAGAAGGGTGGTACTGGTGGCGCAACCCATTTGGTGAAATATCTATTGTAGAAGCCGTGTCAGCACACCATTCCACTCAAATGTACGTCAATGGGCATCCTGTAGGCTATGTGCAGGGCGAGTTTGCTGGCCCGCTCACGCCCCCACCGGCGCGCACAGAGAGGGAGACAGAGAAATGATCTGTTTCAGTTGGTGGTGGCTAATCCTGTTCCCGTTAATTGTAGTTCCTATTGCAATAGTCGGATATGCAATCTGGTGCATTTTTAACTCCTAGGGGTTCACTATGCCTATGCCAAGTGAATATCAGGAAGTGCCAGATTTCTTCTTAACTGATGAGCAGAAGGAAGAACAGCGGAAGCGCAAAGAACGAATGAAGGAACTCCTCGACAAACTACCGGCTCGCACAGAGACAAAGGAGCCATCATGAAGCTGGTTGTAGAACGGTATGGAATGCAAATCATACCAGAGAGCGCGACGGACGAAGCCTACCTAGAAGAAGTGCTTGGCTTGAAGCAAGGCGGCGATACTGTACAACTGAAGCGCGCGAACGCCATTGGCTTGCGCTGCTGGGCCTATGCCGAAACGGTGAAGCCGCTTGTGCGCATAGATAGGGAGGGGCAGGGATGAAAATTTATGTGGCTAGTTCCTGGCGCAATACATTTCAGCCAATGGTGGTTAAGGTGCTACGACAGGACGGGCACGAGGTCTATGACTTTAAGGATGCGGATGGATTTCATTGGTCTGAGGTCGATCCAGAATGGCTCTCCTGGCTGCCAGAACAGTATATCAAAGGCCTTAATCACCGCTGTTCCGAGCGTGGATTCAATCGGGATATGACCGCCCTGAGACAATGTGATGCGTGCGTGTATGTCATGCCGTGCGGGGTATCAGCAAGTCTGGAAGCGGGATGGGCATGTGGGGCTGGCAAGCGTGTCTTTGTCTACGTACCAGGTTTGCTAGAGCCAGACTTAATGGTGAAGATGGCAGAGTGCGTGACAGATAACCTAAGCAGCATTCGAGATGCACTACTGAAGCCCAGCCGCAGGAGGGGGTGAGGATGGAATCACGGCGTTACATAGGAGCCATTCCAGAAGGCGTGTACGTATCGTTTGAGGATTATAAAATTCTCAAGGCCGACCTGGCGCGGATGACGGAGGAGCGGGATAGCCTGAGACTGACTGGTACTCAGGCGAACGAACTGACACAGCGACGGATGCAGGTCGAGTCGTTACGCCAGCAGCTCGCCGACCAGGAAGCGGTGATAGGTACGCTCAAGGAACGACTCGAAATGGATTTCGGCTATGACGCTGATGGTAACCGTGTTGTCGCACTAGGCATTCCAGACGGCATTGCATGTCGTGACGCCACAATCCAATTGCAAGATGATCGAATCAGTGACCTGCAGGCCCAACTCCAGGCGGCGCGGGAGGCGGCACAAACGCTTGACCAAATGACACCGAAGCGACCCAATGCAATCACTTATGAACAAGGGTGGAAGATTATTGATCATGTGCGGGATGTACTGTTACCTACACTCACCACACCCACCCCGAAGGAGGCGACGTAATGCACTGGAGAGAGGCCATTGATCATAGCCCTCAGGAAATGGCTGTCCGTATTATGACGAATGGGCGACGCATGATGCGGTTTCTTGATGGAGAGGGACAGATTGAGCTCAGTCTGGGCCCTGGCTTTCGAAGGGTTGAGCAGGAATCGCTTGAGGGCTTTATGGATTGGGAACCCGCACAGAAGGAGGCACATAACATGAACGACGACATTCCCAGGCGATGCCGAGTGAACCTGCTGACCCCAGCAGAATTGAGCATACGACAGGCAATCGTAGCGGTAGAGTTGGTTGGCGCCCATCCACTACTGACCGACGCCGTGAATTTGTTATCGCAGGCAAAAGATAAAGTAGCAGATTACATTGATAGACCACCCGCACCGCAGGAGGCGCAGGATGAGTGAGGAGCACAGGCGCGTGAGCAAGTATCGGGGCATCTATCGTGGGCCAGGGTATCGCGTCCACAAAATACTGGATGGTCGAATGGTGTTCTCGACTCATGTGTATTATCCACCGCCACAGGTGTCTGTATGACCGACCACGAGGCGCTACGTAAGCGGTGTGGATATCTGCTAGGGCGACTAAAACACTATCGCGGTGTTGATGCCGATACGAATGACATTGTATCGTTTGTGCAGGCCGAACGCGCGGCGGAGGCAAGAGCTATAGGGGAGGCTCTGAGGCTGCATCGTGAGAAGGAAAGGAAGTTCGGGAATATGTCGAAGGCTGTCGCGCATGAATACGCATCGGTCGAGGCATGGTGCGAGCAGCGCGCCCAGGGGTGGGAGGAAAAATCATGAAAATACGAAAATCCTTGATTATGGGAATTTTTCTAGTTTTGACCTGGCTATCCGGCGTGACAGGGGTGAGGACGGAAGAATTATATTTGCGCGGAAGTCCTCAACATGAATGCTGGATAGACGGTGGACCGTCTTATCCAGCGCGAAGTAATGGTACATGCTATCGAGCTGACGCGCCGAATCCAGATAACAGTATAACGCTCATTAGCACCACCTGTGAGCAGCGAATGGAAGCGGCGATGCGGGCCATGGAGCCGTTCCTATGGCAGAACCGTGCGATGCTCGATGATACCGGTGAGCGGTTTCTCTATCGTCCCTTGTCGAGCAAGGAACTGAATGCGCACTCACACGCATGGGAGCAATGGGACGCCGCGAAAGCCTGTTGGAAGGAGGGGCCATAACGGAATGGACTATTGATTCGCTCCCCGCAAGTAGCGCTCATCCTGTTGGCTCCGTGGAATGTTGGTCGTATCCATGCCAGTAATCCCCGCAATGTTCGTGGCCAGCCGTGCCGCCCCTTCTGCATTCTGCGGGGTTGTCAGCCCTTGTAACAGATATTTGCGCCCTGTCTTGCTCAGATAGAGCTTGGCGAGTGCAGTGGTCCCCAGGACATGGGGTGCTGAACTCAACGGGTGCTTCAACATCATCCCCATCTCGCCATAGGCAATGATTCCCTGTGCGGTCCCTGAAGGATTCTCCGCCATTGCGACCGTGCCTTTCGTGCGGGCAATGACCTTCGCGAGTTGATGGAAGTCTCGTAACTCCTCCTGCGAAAACAATTGGCGCTGTACTTCTGGCGGGTAGGCATTCAGTGTATCAACCAGCCGAGTAGGAAAAGGCGTTTTCTCGTTGGGATGGACGCCTTCCATAAAGGCTTGCCGGAGCGGTTGCCGCATCGTGGGGAAGGTACGCAACGTCTTGGATGTCAACTCAGGATGTTCGAGAATCGTCGGTGCGACTTTCGTCGGTGCCGTCTTGACCAACTCACGAAAGAAGGGATTCCCAATCGGCGACTTCTTCATCCAATTGGCTTTATCGGCTAAGTCATAGAGTTGTGTCACCTCTGGCTCCGTATAGACTTCGGCGAGCGTCTGCCGGCCATAGCGATTGAGAGTCGATTGCAAACCCGTGAGCCCCTCAGATTCTTTGCCCCCTACATCCAGCAATCGATTTGTAAAGGCCTGCTTCACGGGCCGCGCTGCCGCCTCACCGACCTTCTCCTTGAGTGCCGTATACCCTGCCGCATTGCCTGGACGAATGAGCGTTTTATCCAACGTGGCCGCATCGCCCTCGATCGCTTTGGCCACCCAGGGATTATCCTTGGGATTGAAGAGGGACAGCCGTTCTCCTGATGTTACACGGGCAAGCTTGAATCGGTTCGCGATGTCAGACCCAGAAGAGTCAGCAAAGGACTGGAGATCGTCATCCACTGCCTTGATCAGTTTGGTATAGATCCGGCCATATTGATCTGCGCTGCCCTTCGCGGCATCGCCGCGTTGGAGGCCGGTGTGGTGCGCGGCGATCTGATCACTCAAGGCGCTGCGCAACTTCAGGAGTGAACCGACCGACCAACCTGGTTGCTCACCTGAGCGCGCAATTTCATCCTGAATTATTTTATCGCGCATCGCTTTAGGCAATCCTTCAGGAACGATTGATTTCGCGACTTCAACAGCACGATCATAGGCAGGATTGCCTGACTTGGAAACATCCGTCAGTTGCTTGATGAGTGGTTCGTCTAGGAAACTTGGGAAATTTTCATATTCCTTCTTTACTCCGCGCGCCACTGTTGATAGGTTGGTATTGATCACCCGTCCCTCTTCCGGCACCCCTTGCCGTGCATAGTCCCAGGCCGCATTCTCGACATCCTTGAGCGCCTGGTGCCGCTCGATAATGGCCTTCTGCGTCGTGTCGCCCAGTGCGCGATAGGTGACGGGCGAGCCGACCGATTGCAACACCTCGTCTCGCATCTGATTGCGAATAGCCTCCTGCCGCACCCCCAGCGCGTCCAGGTGCCGATCCACTTGGTCTTGGATCTTAGTCCCGATCTCTCCGAGCCGTTCCCGGTCCGGTGCGCCCACGCGATCCCGCAATGCCGTCCATTCTTTGGTCAGTGCCCCCAGCTTGGCTTGCTCGCCTCGTTGAATCATCCCGGACACATACGGAATCTTTTCGAGGGTCTTATGGGCCAGCGCCAAAGGACGGCTTTGCAGCACTTCGTGGGGATCGAGCGTGATGCCATGCTGTTGTGCGGCTTCGTCGATGGCCTGATTCTCGCCGGCATACCGCGCGGCAAACGGAGCGGCCACTTTCTCGGCCACCTTCCCGATGAGGCGTCCACCGGCCTCCATCAACCCTCCCTTGGCAAGCGAATCGAGCGTTTCCCGTCCCGCCTGTGCGATCGATTGAACGGGTGGGCGTTCTCCCGCGGCGCGTTCAGCGAGAGAAGCCAAGGCATCGCCTCCGGCGAATCCCAAGGCTCCCCCTCCGGCGGTCCCCAGTGGACCGAGTGGCGTTCCGACCAGCGCCCCTCCGGCCATCCCTAAGGCTTCCAAACCAGGTCGCACATACTTATGGACTGGGCCTTCCTCGTTCGGCTGCATGGTGCCAGGACGGGATAGGGCGGTCGGCGGTTCGATCCCCGCGCTCTGAAACGCCTGTTTCCGTCGCAGGACCCGCTCTGGGCCGCTAGAAAAGACATAGCCCCAATCCTGGTCGAGCGCGTGCTCGACCTCTCCGGCAGACCGTGGAGCAGGGGACGAGTCTCCCATTTCACGCGAGAGCCGTTCGACTCGTTCATCGACGGTTTCCTTCGCCATTATTGCATACGCTTTCGTTCTTCCATAATCGCCTTGATCTGTTCGTCCGGCAAGCCGCGAATCACTAATTGACGCAGATAGGCCGCTTGATCGGGTACGAATCCCATAGACTTCCTGACATGGGCTTGGGCGGTTTGGACGGACTTGATTTTCGCCAGGAGGGACTCAACGGTATCGCTCGGAGAAAACAACGCCTCTTTGTAGGAGGCCGAATCGATGTTGGAAATGTGGGTGTCGCCGGCCATGCGACCGAGGACGGGACCGATCCTGGTTAAGGCACTTTGCAGGACGGCGGCATTCGGATCGCCCGCATAGCCTGTGATGAGCTTGACGAGAGGGGTTTGCATGAATCCCACAGGGACATCGGACAGGGACGCCCCAGTCGCATGACGAGTCAAGGCCGATCCCGCCGTAAGAATTTCCTTGAGCATTTGGTCGACGGTTTGTGCTTGCGCGATTGTATTGGCTTGGCTTGGCTCGATATTCACAAAACCCATCCGCTGCAAGTCGCTGGGCGTGGCCCAGGAGGGAGCAGCCTGCATCGTGACCGGATCACGGAATTCCTGCGAACGTCCAGTTTGACCGACAGGCGTTTCGGCGTTGACTTGCATCCGTCCCTGTGACGGGAGTTTCGCATAGGTACCGATGGCCGATTGTTGGCTGGCTGGCGTACCCGCCTCAAAAGGTTGCCCATTGTTCTGCGATTCATGGATGCGGTTCAAGGTACTGCGATCGGGCCGCTGATTGCCATTCGGATTCAGCCAGGCATTCGCGGCCTGCGCGGATTGCAACTCGGATTTGGTCCGCTTCAGTTCCGAGGCGGCCGTATGCTCCTCGACGATCTGTTGTTCATACGGCGAGCGTTGGTCCTCCGGTTTGTTCATCGCATCCTGAAAGACCTTCTGCTTCACCTGTTCTTTCATATTCACTTTATGCTGCTCGCGGGCCGACTCCACCCAGGCCCCGATTTCGCCAGGCTTGAGCGTCCCCTTGGCGAAGGATTGTTGGACCTCGTTCGGGATGAGGTCTTTGTAGACATTGAAGGATTCATAGTCGGAATCCTTCATGGCCTTCGAGAGCTCCCGCGCTTGTGGCGCGAGCGGCCCCTGAATGCCTTCCAGCATCTTTTGTTTCACACCTGGAGCATTACTGGAGGTCATGATCTTTTCGAGCATCTGCATGTCATGTTGACGCTTGGCTTCATCGGCCTGTCTGGCCTGCTGCGCAATTAGATCGAGCCGTTGCTGCGCTTGCGCCGCTCGGTCTTGCATCTGGAGGTAGAGCGGGGTCTGCCCTTGCTGATGGGCGCTCCCGGCTTCCAGCGCGGCAAAGACCTTGCCAAGCGTCTCGCGTGAAGGAGTCAGCGCTTCTGCACCTCGCCCAATGGCCTGCCACGCATCTCGCGCCAGCCCAAGCCCTTGATGAATCAGGGGTTGAATGGTCTGTTGATAGCCTTCTGGAATCTGTTGGAGTGGTGACTTAAAGGCATCGTCGCTAGGGTCCATGTTTTGCACATCAGGCGTCTGCCCGAGCGGGATATACGATCGAATATCGATTGACATAGGCCCTTTCCAGGACTACACTTTTCCTATGATCCTCATCCTACTATTCGCCGTACTGATCTCTGGTTGTAGCCAATGGGCAGCGGAACAACGCGCTCAAGAATATGCCGCCTGTGCGAATCTGAATGATCCGTCCTGGCTTCCTGAGACACAACGGGAGTTTATGTCTCGGTGCTTGCCAGCGGCGCGAGTAGGTGGCTCTGCACCGTCGTACGCGAACACCTCCGTCTCGTATGCCCCGAATCCATTTGGCCGCGCCGATGCCTTTGGTCCTTATGGGTATCGTGGTCCGACCTGGGAACGGTTCGACAATCAATTTCAACAGTCTCCTCCTGCCACCGTCATTGCGCCGATCCGCTAATTCCCTGGCCCAAAGAACGAGGGTGAACTCGGCAGCCCGAGCGTACTTGTCGAGGTCGGCGTGCTCGATGGTAATCCTGACATATAGCCTGCCCCCATCGATCCAATCGACCCGGCAATCCCGATCCCTTGCTGAATCTGCGACATGAGCGACGGCGTGTTAATGGTTGTGCCGCTCGTATTGCCCGTCGTATGCGTCGTGCCTGAGGCGATGCGCTCCTGAAAGAGGGGATTGAAGGCCGCGACGGTCCCGCTGGGGAGGGCACTGGCGCCGCCAAGAATCGAATTCGCCCGGAGCTGATTGGCCTGCAAGCCGAGATTCAGCCCTGCCTGCGCGCGGTTGCTACTGATCTGCGCATCCCCGAGCGCATACTGATTGATGGCTTGCTGCGCAATCGGCGTATCGCTCATCCGCATCCCGCGTCCTCCTGAGAGATAGTCTGAATACATTTTCGAATCGTTGTTTAATTGCAAATGGGCCGCATTGTACGCTTGGTCGAGCTGGGCCTGATCGGCGGGACTCAGGCTCAACATCGAGCCACCCTGTGTTTGCTTCAAGAGCGAGATGAGCGCGTTCTGTTGTTCGGTGCCCAGCGAGCCGAGCGATTGCCGGAGCGCCGTCTCTTCGGCTGAGGCCGGATTGAAACTCGTCGCTTGAGTGAAATCGGAGGTATTATTGGTTTGTCCTGTTGAATCACCGCATCCCATGGGCCACCTCCACGACTGCACTGTGTCGTCGTTCCTGTGTTAACCGTGCGCGATAGGTCTCAAACCCTTCTCGACTCGCGTGCAGCCGTGCCTCATAGGCCACCTGCACGGACCAGTCCTGGCCGCCGATAATCCAGGCGCAGAGCGTCACAAGATCCACATAGGAGGATCGAAGGACGAAGGCCACTTCCTTGGCATGGGGTACATCGGTCAACTCCATCCGATTGGCCGCATGCCAGTTGAGAATGGCCGTCTGCAAGGCCCCGTTCAGCAATACAAAATGTTCTACGTAGAACACATTACGCGGCAACGTGATCATGGCGTCGAGAAAGGCCTGCTGGACCTGCACGGTGGAGACAGTGACATCTCGGTCCGTGAGGTCGTCGCACACATGGAGAATGTCAAAGACGATGCGAATGAAGTCGACAGCCTGCCGGTGTCCCTTCAGCCAGCCTGCTACGTACTCGGTATACTCCTGTGTCACGCCTTCCCTCCTATCACGGTGGCTGTCAGTTTCCCGCCGGAGATGCTGCAATTCCGCGCAAGCCAGACCGAAGGGGCCTGATCGCCCGTCATCAATTGCAAGGCGCGATAGGCCTGATTGGCGGGGTTCAGCCGCTTCGCCTGGATCAGCGCAGCGGCATCACTGGCCCGCGCACTTAAGGCCGTGAACGATTCCAAATCTTTCGGCGTAATGCGGAGCGAGGTCATGCCCGCCATGATCACGCCAGGTTGCCCGTCAGGAGTCGGATCATCGGAGGCCCATGTGGCGAGAATCGCGCCGGTCGCAGGATGATAGACGACCCACATTTCAGGACGATCCGAGGCCGTTACATACTCCCAACGCACAATAGTCGGGCCACCCGCTCCGGCTCCATCGCTAAACGCGGTGACGCGGAACCGGCCAATGGCATTCCCAGGATCTGCGACTCCAAAGGCCCCGATCGCAATCGGGGTCGGGGGTGCTGTTTCGCTATACCCAGTAGTCGTCGTAGACGGGTGAAATGATTTCGCATTCATCGTGACGTCCAGTGAATAGGTCGTGGGCACTCCCTCGGATCCCGTAGGCGTCAAGGTGGCGCTGCCGGTGGCCGTCTTCAGATCCGCCGACCCGACATCAGCCTGTCCATGCACAATGATGGTCCCGCTGACATTGGGGAGGGTATAGGTGCGCGTCGTCGTGTTCGCATGGGTCAGAATAGCCAGACCGACTCCGGTCGAGACAAATCGATAGGCGGCATTCAGTGCGGCCCCTGCGACACGAAGCAGAATTTCCAGATAGGTATCTTCGCTGCCAGCGGTCACATCGGCAGCGACCGCTTGAATCTGCGCAAACTCCGAAGGTGTTTCATCCGCACTCTGGGACTTCAAGATCAGGCCGGTCCCAATGCCTGCGGCTGGACTGCCGCTCGTGGCGGCTTCGACGGAGAGCGGGACGACGACGGTATTCGTTTGCGCCCCCGGCTTCGCCAGCGTCGTGAGGCCATTGGTAATGGTGAGATTCCCGATCGTGGACGAGATATTCCCGTTCTGCACCACAAGATTGCTGCCCGCCAACGCTGTGAAGGTATTCGGCGTGAGACGAAAATCAGCCTGTCCAGCAATGATGACATCAACAGTGTCGTCGACCGACGCATTAAGCGAGGTGTCGCCATTGGCATCCAGGGTGAGCGTGTGCCCGTTCAGATCAACCGATTGCGTAGCCGAAAACGGCTCCGTCAGCGCATTGTCGGCCAGATTGTTGAACTCGTTTTCGAGATCATTGGCCAGTAGGGCTTCGTCGGCCTGCCATGTTTTCACGCGAGCAATGCCCATCGCTCCTGGTCCTTAATCGGTTATGTAGGTCCCACTCATTTCCACATGTGCGCCGTCGCCGAAAATATCCACGGCCGTGACGCCATTCGCGGCAGCGGTACGGCCATACATAACGATATCGGTCGTGTTTTGGCTCACACAGGGGTTCAAGGAGACGACCGAGATCGCTAAATTTAGACTGACGCCTGCGGCCAGCGCTTGATCGAGCGTCGGGCTCGTACCACCGGCTTTCGGGAGACCATGGATGGTATTCGTACTGCCGGTGCCGAGCACATTGATAATGAGCGCCATGGTGATGTGCATCTGTTTCCCTTGCTGCACCCACTTCCCGAACTGCGCCGTATAGGTGGCGGTGCCCCCGACGTTGGGCGTCCACAGCCCTGACGTGACGGCTGAGGTGGACAGGGTGCAGTACCACTTCGGACTGATAAAGACCGCCTGCAGCAGATCGCCGACGGAGGGTGTCCAGTCCGCTCCGGCATTGCCAGAAAGATTGGTGCCAGAAAAATCCACGGTCGTATGGGCATCATTGATCACCACATAAATGCGCTGTCCGGCATAACCCCCATCAAAAAAGGAAATCACAGTGGCGCCGGTATTGGCCGTCTTAAATACGGTCCCACTTGTCACAGCTGGGGTCGTATCCCCATCCGCGAAGACGACGGGCGCATTCTTGAAGATGGCGTCAATCAGCACATGAGAGGCTACATCGAGATCGCCTGGGAGCGGGGAGATGAGTGACAGTGGATTGTTGTAGATGTTCGCAAACTCCCCGGTCAGATCTGTCGCCAGCAAATCATCGTTCGGATTCCATGTGGTGATCGGGCTGAGACTCATGCGTTCTCCGTACTCACGCCCGTGCTTTGCAGTTGCGCCAGGATGCCATGGGGCTCAAAATTGCTATGAATGGCGGGATCTGTGAGCGAGTATTGAATCGAGCGGAAATCGCCTCCTTCTTCCGCTTCGGTATAGCGCGTCATAAAGCGACCGCCTCCTAGTTTGCTCTGATTCAACGTGAAGACGTTTGCGGTCGATGGGCCGAGTACATCGCTCCCACCCTGCGTCACGCCAGTTTCCGTTTGGAGCGTCTGGCCGTCCCGTTGCCAGGAGATGGTAAAGGGATTCGCATTCTTGGGGGCCAACTCCACGCCGACGACATACAGCGTCTTGGTCTGATAGTCTGCGCCATAGGTGAGGAACGGTGTCGTAAGGATCGGCGTCACGGCATTGCCCTTGTGCATCCGGTCTGCGGCATTGCCCTTATAAATCACACCATCATTCAGGCCGATGAAGGGCCGAGGACGGTTGCCGGTGTCGACCACCATGGCCAGGGAATCGGCCCCGAAGCTCGTCCATTGCGCCCAGCGCGGGAACGGTTCCCCCAGCGTTTGAAAGCGATAATCCATCATGAGCAGTTTGGTGTTGCGCGTCTGGCCCGATGGCGTGTAGGCAATAATGGCGCGACCACTGAGCAAATCGTTGATCGCCCACCAGTTCTTATAGGTGCCCTGTGAAACGGAGTCGCGTAAGCTGAGATTGATCGGGAACGACAGTGCCGACTGTGTGTAGTCGCCGAATCGATCCGTCGTGGCGAGTGAATGGACCGTGCCATGGGGACTGACGAATCCGAGATCGTTCGGCAAGGTGAAGATGCTATTGTGATAGGCGGCCGTAATCCCGCGCTTAAAGACCACGAGGGCAAAATCAGTCACGCTCGCACCCGTCACCCGATGAATGCTGCCTTTATTGGGACCCTTGAAGACCCAGAGGTCATCGCCAAAACTCACGATGCCGACAATGGCGTCCCCATCGGACGGATCAATATCAATGCTGCCACTGCCCAGACCTGCCCAATCTTCAGGGTTGAGATTGACGCTGTAGGAGAGCCGTGACGGATGGGCCATATCGCCCGCGCCCCACATGCGATTCTTGTGGGAGGCGCTAAAGGAAAAATTCGGGGGGGACCCCGCCAGGGTTTGAAAGGTCGTCTGATCCCAGGACTTCGGCACATCCGCAGACGCATCGCTCGACAATATCAACAGATCATCGAAGGTCGCATAGGCCGGGACGGCACCGCTGACCAATCCTGTAGCAATGTTGCTAAAGATCCCGTCTGACAGATCGGCGGCCACAATGCGAGAGTCCACATGCGCCACCACTTTCTGTGTGGCAGATCCGGTCGTGCCTTGCCGCCAATAATCATAAATGCCCTTGACAGTAGAGGACGCTCCCAACGTCGCCCCATTGAATGCCGTGGTGCCTGGCATCGTCTGAATACCGCCATTCAACGTAAAGACGACATTCTGGGCTTTGGAGAGAAAGGGCAACAGCATGACGCCCGTGTTCGGCGCGTCGTAGACGGTGGGACCGTAGTCCGTCGCCCATCCCCCTCCAAATCTGTGGGTCACCCAGGTCGCCGCTTGCTGCATGCTTACTCCGAAAACGTATCGAATCTGTTGTTGAGTGAATAGCGTGCCCCGCCGCGTCGGGTATAGGGTCTCGCGGCATAGCTGCGATAGAGTCCCGCGCGCGGCTGAATCCGCACGCGATTGTGCGTCCCCATATCGTGATCACTGATGACGCGGTTCATGAGCTGTTCGTATTCCACTTTCACTTCCTGGCTGCGGGCATCATCGCGCTTGTCTCGATACCACGCTTCCAACGCATGCAGCACCACGGCATAGCGATACCGGAGCGGCATGATGGGCTCATCAGTTGCCGAGACGAGACCGGCCTGTTCCGTGCCGGTGGCCGACACGGCGAGATTCGCCGTCACATAGGCATAGGGAATGACATAGACTTGATCAGGATAGGGATAGAGCAGCACCTTGCGCACGGGCGTCGTATTGCCGATGCTGGGCAAGTCCAGAATCGAGGCCATGCGCGGACGGCCACTGATATTGCTGCGCACATGGTTCCGGCGAAAGTCGCTCCGATTGACGAGCGGCAGCTCCCAATCCGTACTGAACATCTGAAAATCCAGCGGGCGTTCGAAGTCCGCCGCCAGCGCATACTCGTCCTCGTAGTTAATATAGGCGGCTCCAGAGGCATCGCTGGAGGCCACGTACCGGGTTTCGAGCGTGCCAGAGGTATCGTTCACGACGGTCGAGACGCGGTAAATATCGTGGCCGCCGGCAATGGTGATCTTAGAGCCGACTCTCATATTGTTCTGGTTATAGACGGTTGCCGTATTCCACAAGGTGCCACTGCCCACCAAGGCTGTGCTCCCCGCGCTGACCGAGAGCGTCCCGGTGATGTAGGGCGCATGAGTCGTGAGGAAGGCCCGGCGTTCCGTCCAGGGGAACACGTACTTCGTCCCAACATGGATATCCTGCAGTGAGATGTTGATATACCGCTGCGCCTGTGTTTGGGTGGCGCTGATCCCCGTCGTGACGCGCACACGGTTTTGCAGGTCCGTATACAGGTCCTCGAAGGTCGTCGGTTGCGAGGTTGCACTCACTGAGATCCTCCTTATTTGCCGACCACCGGCATCGCTTGACCGGTCGCCATCGAGGCGTTCACCTTGGCACAGACTTGATTGGCTACGGTGCCCGCCACCGTCGCCGTGGCTTCACCGGCTATCACGCGCGGATCAGGCGGCAAGAATGGTTCAATGGTCGAGACCAGGACTTCGATCGTAGGCAGTCCGGCACAGCCTGAGACGACCGCGTGTTGGAGATCAGCTCCCACTTTCATGACGACCGTTTGGTTCTGCTGCGTCTGGGCCGCGCTGCACGCGCTCAATAACAGTAATGCTGCTAGTCGTAGTGGTCGCATGGTGATCCTTTCCAAGTGTTTCGTTATAGATGGAAATCAGCGTTGAGATCCCGCCGAGCACCATCATAATCATCTCCAGCATTAGGGCACCTTCGTGACGGTCACCGTCTCCTTTGTCACGGTCGGCGGATCCTGCGTGGTCGTGACGGATTCTGTTTTCGCCGTCGTACCGGTGCCCGTCGCAATCGCCCCACGAATTGCTGGGATGAGCGCCAACAAGTTTTCAGGCGATGTGAGATCCAGCGTGGGACAGAGCACATGGAGCACGGCGAGAGTCGTCGCGCCCCAGGCCACGCCTTCCAATGTCGTCGGCCAGTGCAGGATTCGTTCGTACATGGTGCCTCCGTTATTTCTGATTGATCCGCATCAACAATTCCGTCTGCCGATCCACTTTGTCCGCAATCGATTCCAGATTATCGTCGATGCGATTCAACCGATACTGATTCGCCTCATGCTGTTCCTGTTGTCGGCCCACATGCACCGCAAAGGCCCCGATACTGCTTTCGACGACATCCACTCGCTTGTGGACCTCACGAATCTTTTTGCCGAACCAGCCGAACAAGGCGAGCATCGAGCTCAAGATCCCCGTCACAAATCCACCAAATCCATCACCCCAATCAATTTTGCTAGGGTCCATGCCCAGCTTCCATGACCCCGTTGGTGTCACAATGCGGGAGATAGACCTGTTGCTCGCGCACATCGACAAACGCCGGTTCCATCTCGCGGAATCGATTCACGCTGAATCCGCGATGATCGCGGTAGTCCATAATGGCGACGGCATAGGACTCGTTAAGCGAACAGATGCGACGCCACACAAAGAACGCGGCCCCATTGCCCATCAAGGGGCACTCGTATTTTGTGCCTTGAATCAGGGGTTCGGTCTGCGTGATATAGGGCTCGGCTTCGACGCAGGTCGCCAAGATCATCCCCGCCAGAATATCCACGCCTGTCTTGATAATCTCAGTCATTTGGGCCGTTGCTGGCAGTGGTACTGCACATGCGTAAATGCGTCATCATGACGCAAGGGTTTTCCGCAATAGGGGCAATGGTAGATCTTCTCGTTCTTAGACATTGCGATCCAGCCACGGCACAAGCGGCTCTTCATTGCCAGGTCCATGATGGACGACCAGCCAGCGTGCCTGTCGGTCCATCGTATCGACATGCAGATGGCTGTTGGTGAGATCCAATTCCACACCAGAAAATCCCAGTGAGACCGCAGCCCGCGCCGCATCGCGTAAATCCTGTGGCGTGTCATATTGCATATCAGCCGCGCGGCATTTGATGCCTGCAGAGGGGAGAAAGATATGCGCGGATCCCGGCGCACCACCCACCGCGTGATTGTGCAGCGGGGTCGATTCACGGCGGTCCAATGAACCGGGATTACTCGCTTGGAGCTGATCCAGTAAGGCAAGGAATGTGTCATCGACGGTGACATAGCTCACTGCCTGGGACTCCTGGTGCCTACGGGCGTTCTCGTGCCAGCGGAAGTGCGCGGTTGACTGAATGGAACAACGGTCCGTGGCAGCGAGAGGCCCGTCGAGGCCGTGGTAAACGTCACAGTATTGCTGTAGGCGACGGAGGCGTTGGACGATTGGTCGACGAACTTCCCGCGCGCACAGTAGGCCGTATTGGGGGCCAGCCCTTGGATCAACGCAAGCAAGGAGAGGTTGCTGTAGACCAGCGTGAAGTTGCTGCACCCGGATGGCGAAAGTTCAATCGTGGTCGTCACGCTCCCGCGATCATCGGTCCCTGGATCGGAAGTCAGGACGACCGAGTTGCTGAACGTGCCCACGACGCGCAGGTTCGTCATGGTCGATGGCGGGGTAATATCGATTGGCCCCGGCGTCACGATGGTGACGGTGTTGCTATAGGCCGCGCTCAGGTTGTTGCTCGTATCGATCGCTTTCACTTCGGCGCAATAGGTCGTGCTGCCAGCAAGATTAATCAGCGCCAGCGTGGTATTGCCGACTAAGCCATAGAACACTGGCGTCACGCAGCCATCGGTGCTCAGGTAGATTCGGTAGCCTGCGACGGCCACATTATCGGTGGCGGCAGTCCAGGCCAGGAGGCCTTGAGTTTGGCTGACCACCGAGCCGGTCAGACCGGCCACCGTCGAGGGGGCTGTGGTGTCCGCCGTGGAGCTGGCGACGACCACCGTAATCACCAGGCTCACCGTATCGGTGTTCGGGACTGGCTGGGCCACATCCTGGCAACGGGCATAATACGTATGCGTCGAGCCATTGGTCAGCGACGTGGCTGTCGCGGAAAAGTTCAAGGCCGCCGCGGTCATGGTATTCGCCATGCTCGCATAGGCCACGTCGGTCGTATCCCACTTGCAGCTCGCCGCTTCGTTGGTACTCAAACTGAACGGTGCAGCGGTTGTTCCGGCCGGGAAGGGATTGAGCGATGAGGTATTCGTCATCACCGGCGCAATCAGGTCGGCTTGCTGCCCGATGCTCCAGGTCACCGTGGTGCTGGGGGTCGAGATATTTCCTGAGGGATCTTGACAGAGCACATGCTCGGTATAGGACGCGCCGGCGGTTTCCCCGCTCAAGGTCTGCGTATGGGTCGTGCCGCCTGTGGTGCTGAACGTGGAGGGCAACGAGGCATAGGCCACATCTGAAGGGCCATATTTACAGGTGGCGGCTTCGCTCGTGGACACTTGTAAGGTGACTGAGGTGGTGCCGATGGGTTGCACGCCCGTTGGCAGTCCACCAAAGACAGTCGGCGGCGTGATATCGATCAGCGGATTGACCTTGAGATAGACCACCATGGGATCGGTACCCGTGGGATTGAAGGAGCGCGTCCCACCGCCCGCTACATTCGCGCTGGTGCTCGTCACGTTGGTGATCGGGTCAAAAAACTCCACCGTAAAGGCCAGCCCTGCGCTACAGGACCCGAGATTGATGGTGTTCGACCCATCGGCAGGCATGTACATCAAGTATTCGCTACAGTCCTCCTTGAGGCCATAGCCGGAGTTGATGATCGTGGAATCGGTCACTGGCAGCATGCCCGCCAGGTGCATCTTCTTCGCATAGACCTGGACACCGGCCGCCGTGGTGATCAGGTTGGCCTGCACCCCGGCTGATTCCCGGAGGTTGAGCGAGACATCGTGATAGCCGCGCGTGAACAGCTTCCACTTGACCGCCACGGTTTCCGTCCCGCAGACACTGCCCGCGCCGGTATGGTCGGAATCGTAGAGGATGACCTTCGCGCCGGTCGCGGCTGGCGGGTTCGTTTCGTAGTTCGTCACCCCATCGCAAATGGTCGAGATGAGTGTAACGTGGGTATTGGTCAGCAGCCCCGCATTGTTCTGCGTGAAGGCCATACCCGTGTTCCAAATCGGATGGATCTTCCGGCCACCCGTCGCTTCATAATTCTTCACTGTATCGGCGATATGGTTCTGCCAGGCAATGTTCGTGGCGTCGTCCTTATCCTCGTTCGAAATTTCGTAGAGATACCCGTCAATGTCATTGAGATTGTCGATCCGCGCCTTGACCAGCGCATCTTGCAAGGCGGTAATGGCTGCATTAGAGTTCTCGTGGGTCTCCTCGCACATATTGTTGGCGTTGGCATCGCAGGAAATCCCGTTGACATTATTCGAGGCGAAGTAGGGGTGCGACATCCCACCGACGGTATTCTGGTAATGATCGTAGCCATACCACAGCATCACCGAGGGCGTGAGTCCTGCCTTGACTGCGGCGAGCACGACCGCTCGCTCGCGCGCGAGGAAGGCGGGATTGATCTGCGTGAGATCGAAGATGCCCACAGTCTTGCCGGTGCCCCCGTCCACGCGCGTGCTGATCGCGACATAGGGCAGTTGGGTATAGGGGACTTCCTCAAAGCCTGCGGTCCCTGAGGCCGATTCTTCGAAGGTGAAGTTGCGAATGAAGTTTAGGCCTTGGCTCACCATCTGGGCAAACTTCGTGGCATAGTCGTAGATCACGCCGGTCAAGCCCGATTCGCTATAGTCCATCACCGTCGTAAAGATGCCTGAGAGACCGGATAGATAGAGCGCGTTGCCACTGTCGTTGGTCAGCCACGGCTTACTGCCGAGCTGCCGGAGGACCCCGGTTGATGGGCCATGATCGATCACAGCGGGATCAGGCGGGTTCGCGCAGACATAGGCATTCGCCGTATCGTTCTCGACGCCTGCGCTGTCTCGCGCGAACAAACAGGCAAAATCGGTTCCGGCTGGCAGCACGATGTTGTAGCGCCCCGCTACGATGGAGGCGGCTTGAATGACGATGCTCTGATTGAACGTCCCGGCATTGTCGCCATATTGCAGACGGTACGACGCAGGCGAGCCGGTATCGGTTTCGGTGAAGCCTGTATCGTCGGCGAAGGTCAAGGTGGTGATGGTCGGCGCAGCGGGTGGGCTCGACGAGAAGCCGCCCATGACAAACAAACTATTCGAGACATTGGCCAGCGAGCCGCTCGTGGCCACCCAGTCATCAATGCCAGTCTTGCCCGTGGTGACATTGGCATCCGACCCTGACAGGACCAGGATTTCGGTCGAGGTGCCCGCCGGAATGCGGTACAGACGCAGGGCGGTCCCTTCAAACTCACACCGGAGTTTATCGCCATTGGCCCAGGTCGTCGCGTTCTCGGTCAGCGAGGTCTTGCTGACATCGGCCACGCGCGTATTGATCAGCGTGGTCGTCCCTTCGTTGTGTTGCGCGATACAGAGCGCCCAGGTAATCGTTGGTGGATCGGCCATGCGGAGGACGCACCCCGTTTCCGCAGCCTGCGCGCCGGTAAAGACATTAATCGTAATTTGACACCATTGATCGTTGGGCGTGGCGACGGATGCTTGAAATTGCTCAACGGCTTCCGTGTTGACCGTCGTGGGTTCAATGGTCTGCGAGACAATCTGAGCCGCGCTGCGATTGGTATAGCCGTTGTTCCACTTCGCGCCGAGATCCGCCGCGTTCACCCGCTGAAAATTGTCGCTGTCGAGCGTCGTGCGAAACGTGCTGGGCGTGGTGACATAGACCGCCGCCGTGTAGGTGCCGATATTCCCGGCATTATCGACGCCCGCCGCCGCATAGCCGTAGGTCGTTCCGCCGGTCAGCGAGCTATCGACAGAGCTGGTACCTGGTGCGGCGACCTGCGTGAGGACCGTAGAAGGCGTACAGGCCGCCCCGGTGCAGCGTTTGAGAATCGTGCCTGCGAGGCCGCTCCCGCCAGTATCGGTGGTCAAGTTGAAGGTGATCGTGGCTTGTCCTGCGCCATTGGCTGAGACCGCGAGGCCGGTGACGGCTGCAGGAGGCGTGGTGTCGGAGGGAGGGGGCGAGGCACTCCCACATCCCAACCTGGTATTGCCGACCGACAGATCATCGATATAGCGATTGCCGAGGCCGTTCTGCACATAATGGCGCATCACGTTGGTTTGTGAGTTCACGTTCTGCGTCTGCTGGTTGTAGTAGCCCACCGTTTGTGTGCCATTCACAAACAGCTCCACCGTGCCGTTGGATTGTCCGACGGTATTATTAATGATGTGCCCTTCTATGCAATACACCTGATTATCGTCGAGCGAGACCGACGCCAGATTGGGAGGATAACTGCAGCCGACATCGACGACGCCGTTCGGGCATGTCTGCACCTGATAGTTGTTATTGTTGCCGACCGCGACACTCATCCGTCGATCGCCGTTGTCATTGGAAAAATAAAATTGATTCCCGTTCCCGTTCGGCACGAGGATCAGAAATTTCGTGACGGTGAGCGCGTAATAGGTGAAATTGGTCGTATAGTAATAGGTCCGAAACCACACCTCTTGCGAGTCGGGAATGCTCCGATCGTAAAAATCACCGCAGCCTGTGCTTTGGCAACTCGACGTAAACACCGATTTCAGCGAATGCGCGCCGCTCGTGGGCCAGCCTGCGAAGCTATCGGTGGAAATTGTGGCATTGATCCCATCAGGGTTGTTGACGGAATCCAAAAACACGCCACTCGATACCCAATTTTGATAGAGATGGTTTTCGAAGCCCTCCGTCCAGAACACCGTCGCCTGTCCCGGCGCAGCCCAGAGAAGGAGGACGAGCAAGAGCAAGAGTCGTGTCCTCATTCTTCAGACCACACAATCGTATAGGCATGGGTTTGACCGGACACCAGGGCCGCGCCGTTGAAATTCACGGCGAGCTGCTCCGCAATCCCGCGCAGCGTCACAGGTTGGACACCGAATCCATTGCGCATCGTGGGGAGGAGTTCATACCCGGCATCCTGGACGACCCCAGCAAAGCTGGCTGGCACGGCTGCGGGCGAGGCAATCCGCACGGTGTTGAGGGTGCCGACCGCCGTCCCTAACGCCCCAGGATTGGCGGTGTAGTGATTCACCGTCGCCGTGCCCGCAGGATTGTTGGAATCCAGCGGGACGACCGTCCCCGCGACCGGTGTGCCAGTCGTATCGACTGCGCTGCGCTTAATTACGAAGAACTGTTGTGATCCGGCGGCGGTGTTCGTGGTGGTCAAGCGGATGGACCAGACTTTCACCGTTTTCGTGGCACTCCCCGTAATCGTCAGCAGATCGGTAGGCGTGGCGGGAGGGGTAAAGGTATTGCTGGCCTGATAGGTGCTGAAAGGTTGCGGGCGCACCGCGAGCCAGGAGGTCGCTTGTGAGGTGCCTTGGTTTTCGCCGGAGATGAGGTTGCCCAGGGAGACCTGGATTAGTCCGCCTAGCGTCATCGTGCACGGATTCGCCGTCCCTTCCGTGTAGCTCGGAGTACTCGCACTGCTGACGCAGGCCATTGGGGTGAGGTTCGTCCAGGCCGCGAACGCCACGGTGGCCGTGGCCAGTATGAATCCGAGCACAAACCAGCGTGTGCGTATCATGGGGTTACCATCCTCCCGGTGCCGGCTTGCGATCGACGGCATGCTGTTTGATGCGCCCTGAACTGAAATAGCCTTGGGCTTCTCCAATGCTCACGCGCACGCGCGGGTTCGTGCCGTCCAATTTGATGAAGCACCCGCGTTGGAAGACCACGGACACGCCGGCTGGATCGACGGGCTCCCCAGCCGACAGATTCTTCACTTCCAGCTTCACATTGTAGGAATCGTTGACCCCGGCATTGTCCGTGTCGAAGCAGGACGCCACGCAATCGGTGCCTTGCCCTGAGAGCATCGACATGTTCTCGATCCACCCAGATCCGACAAACACATGCGCACTTTTAGTAATGAGCAGACTTTGTGGGTAACGGATCGAAATCGGAAAGATCCGCGCGTCATCGCACACGAACTGATCGAACAGCAGCACGCCGGTCGTCGTCGACAGCGTGTCTTGGGTGCCGAGGACGCCTTTCGCCACAGCGGCGGCATTCGTCAAACTCGTCAACGCAATGACCGAGGCCCCGTCAAGATAGAGCGTGAAGGTGCCCGCCCCGGCGGTCGACACTAGATAGGTCAGTTCGATGGCGGTCCATTTCCCGCGCGTGAACGTCACATAACTCGATGGCGCGGTCCCATCGCCGATCCCAACTTCCAGCAGGTTCGTGGCGGCGGTCATCCGCATCCCGAGTGTGCCTTCGACCGTCCCGCCCGCTTGCTGAAACTCGAACAGGCTAAACACATCGTCTGCCGTGGCGGTAAAGCCAGGTGAGATCCACAGATAGAAACGAACCGAAATCGAAGCGGTATCGGCCGCAAGAATGGCCGCATCCGTCACGGTATGATCATTCGTGTCGCCGCCGGAGAGATCGATCTTCATGCAATAGGCGCCACGAAAAGGGATGGCCAGATTGTCCTTCGTGAGGGTCGTATAGTGCGGGTAGGTGATGAGCGAGCCGGTGTCGCTCGTACTGTCCCAATCGCCCCGCGTGCCATACTCGAAATTTTCCTCGAACAGCCAGGGAAAGCTCATGGCGACACCTCGCTCGCGAGCGTCTGGGCCGCCAGGCGTTTGCGTTTCGCCGTTTCTCTCCCGCGCGCCAGATTGTCCCGCAGGCGTTGCTTCTGCGCCTCCGTCATCTCTCGTTTCTTGACTTGCGCGAGGGCTGTATTCTCCGGGTGCTTGCCTTCAAACGCCTGATCCCATTTGGCTTGCGGGACCGAGCGATAATTGATAGCCCCGCTGATTTGCGCATCCGACACCAGGCGATCCATGACACCAGACGGACGATAGCGTTCAATATTCGCGAGGTCTGGATCGTCGGAGTCCGGCTCTAATTGCCGCCGGATATTCTTCCATTTGAGAATGATCCCCTTATTGGCCTTCTCCCATTTGCGATGCCGATCCACCATGCCAGCGGGATTCTTTCGCATCTCTTCTTCTGTGGGCATCCCATGCGACCAGGCTGTGCGCAGCTCCACTTCCAGCTTCGCGAGCTTGTCCTGTTCGTCGCCAGGCAACGGTTCCGGCGCGTAGGATTCCAAGGTCTTGTCGATAGACCGAGACCGCGCTGACAACAGCGCCGGTTTGCTGATCTTGTTGCGGAACGGATTGGATGGCGACAGCGTGCTCGCAATCTGTTCCTTCTCTTCTTGGAGATCCTGAATCTGCGGCTGCTTGAGGAGCACTCGATCGAGCGGTTTCATAGTCACTCCTTGGCTAGTGTGCTGATCAACATCATCAACTTTCGATACGAGACAGGGCGGCATTCGTGCGCCGCCCTGTCTGTTACATGGGTTACGTGCTGGCGGTGATCAATGTGCCCCCTGTCCCACCCGCGACGGTCGCGACATAATTCAGGCACAGGTCCATATCGGCGGCAGCAAAATCATCGAACAACAGGCCGGCCGTATTCACGGTCATGGTACAGCGAAGCGCGTGGACGACCCCCGCGCCCGTGAGAGCGCCTGCAGTCACAACTTTCGTGGTCCCGACCGACACTTCCGTCCCGATATAATCCAGTTCTCGGAATGTACCCGAGCACCCATCAGCGATCACGATCGCAGTCGTCCAGGCCACGCCGGAAGCAATCGAGCCGTCCTTATAGACGATGCACTTATCAAAAAAGAAATGGGTCGAGGCCCCCAGATCAACCGCCGCTCCACAGGAGGTCGTGACGCTGGAATCCTTGAATACACAGCCCTGGAACATCACGCCCGCTGCGGCGCCGCTCGCAATCACGCCTTTGGTATTGGCATGCCCGACCACGCCGGTATTGTCGATGAGACACCGGTTGAACCGGAGATTGGTCGCGGCGGCTGAAAACGACACAGAGGTTTTCTGCGTGATGGGCAGAAACTTGATATTGTAGAAATGGGTGGAGTCGGCGGTGACCGTCAGGGAATTGCTGGCTGAGCCGGTAATGATCACCTTCGGGCCATAGAGGCCGCTCGTCAGATCGTTCACTTCCATTTGCGGATAGAACGGCAGCCCCACAAACGTGAGCCCCGCCTTATTCACCGCTGCGTTCGCTGACACATGCGTCCCAGGTAAGAGCGCAATGACATCACCCGCGTTCGCGGTGGCATTCGTCACGGCTTGCGCAATCGTGGCCAGCGCCCGTTCTGGCGACAGGCCATCGTTGTTATCGCTGGATGAATAGGTCCGCCCATCGACGAGATAACCCGAGGAGGGCGCCACCCACCAGACTTGTCCCACGGTCATGGGCAACATGGCCCACATGGTTCCGTATTTCGTTAAGTAACTCATCGTCGTCGTCTCCTTGTGCTACGATTGACTCCGTTCCCGTGAACGACCATCACACGCGCAGCCCCGTGCTGGCTCAGAGTCCGTCGGTTCGGTTATACGTTTTCACTTTCTTCACGCCCAATGAGCGGTTCCTCGGTTGCGACGGGCCAGGACAACCTGGAAAAGGTCCCTCCTTAAAGTCGATCGAGGGTGTGGTCCCAGGCGGCGCCAAGCCCTTCGCCGTGGGACTCGTGATCTTCCGTTGCGGATTGTCGGTGAAGTACCGATTAGCCATGATGGATATGTCCTCCCTTGACGGCGCGCCCATGGATGCTGAGCGCCTGGAATTTGGCCTTCCCTAATTTCTTTCTGCCGATAGAGGCAGCGAGGGCGCCAGGATCGCTGGCCCCCTTCGCCGCCAACGTCGACTTGAGTTGCGCGAATCGCTTCCCGCTTCCCAATTTAGGCTTCATCTAGTAGCCCTTCTTCTTGCTCTGTTTCTTCTTCATGGTTGCGACTCCTCAGTTGCGCACGATTAGCTCACGGAGGCCCCGAGAATGAACCGCCAATCGCGATACATATTCGAATAGCGGCAATAGGCCCGCCACTTGGCGACGAGCGTGTCCAATTCCTCCGCCATCCCGAATTCCAACTTGATGCGGTCGAACCACACCAAGTAATCCTTCATGGCATCGGTATCGATCATGTACCAGTCATTGGTGTCGGTCAGATATTCCCAATCGACCACCGCATACGCATCCTTGTGCACGTTCGCATCGTTGTTGGCCGTGCTCGGTTTGCCGGACGATTCGACGATTTCAAACGCGCGCCCATAGAGCGCGACCGGAATCAATAACCGATCCGGCATGGTGGTGATGCGTTCGGCTTGATCGCCTCGAAATCCACGGAACTGAATCCGTGCGGCTTCGACGGCGGTCGCCGTCAGGCTGGAGGTCACGAGATTATCGAACCCGCTCGTCGTCGAGGCCCCTGAGGTCGTGGTGTGATTGTCACTGCAGAGCGCGACCCCTTCACTGTGACTGTAGAAATAGGAATCGACATTGAACGCATTGTTGAACGGACGCGCGCCGTGCTTCTGCCGGGTGCGCACGTAGGCTTGCGCCAGCGCGGTCGGCTTCCGCTCCCAGATGCCGTGCCGGTCATCATCGTACAGATCGCGGGTGATCTGAAAGCCGTTGACGAACTCCTTATGCGTCGCCGTCACGTCATAGCCCTGATTCTGGCTCTGATAGGAGACGGTGCCGCCGAACTCGGTGAAGTCGCCAATGGCGCCGACTTCCGACCAGCGTTCGAACGAATCGCTGGAGGTTTCCATTCCGTAGAAATCAGCAATCCTGTCAGGGAGTTGCTTGTACTTGTCGCTGAAGAGTTTGGTGACTCGCTTATCAATGAGATCGCCAAACCCGCCGGTATTCATCGGTGTCATGTGTCAATCTCCTTCGTCATCAGATTAGGATTGCACTTGCAACCAGGCGTTCCCGCCTAAGAGCAGATGCACATAGGAATCGCCCGTCCCGAACAATTCGAGATCGAGAATAGAGAAGGTCGCGCCGGTCGCAATCGCAATGTCGGTGCGCACCTTCGTGAGATCGGTCGTCAAGGTCACCCCCTGCAACCCGATGTTGACCCCGGCATACTGGAAGGTATCGCCCACCGCATTGGCGGCAAAGGGCACAATCACCGTGCCGGTGACGGTCGCCCCGGTGCTCGTGATCTTCCGACTCTTCCCGACATTGGCACCGCTGGTGTACCAGACGATGCCTTCGTCCATATCGGGTGACGCGACGGAGGTGCCCCCCACGAATGTTAAGCCGTTCGACGAGGCCGTCACGATGGCATCGGCGGTAATCGCCGTGCCGGTGGCCCCAGTTACCATCTGCGCCCTGAGGATTTGATCGGGATTCACGATCACGCCGAAGATCGCTTCATCCGCGCCCTGCGTGGTGCTATAGCTAATCGGCCCGGAGGCCGCATTGCCCATGCCGTTGTCTAGTACATGGCCCAGGGCATTCGCAATCGAGGTCGTGGTGCTGGTCGAGATCTGTCCGCTCGCATTGGCGGCAGACTTGATCACCACCGTCCCAATCAATTGCGCGGCGCTCGCCTTATACTTCTTAATAATCGGAGTCGAGGCACTGAGATTGCCAAGGTATTGCATGGTGGTGTCCTTTCAACCCTGCTTTCGCGGTCCAGGGGTGTGACCTGTTAGAGAAACCCGCGTTTGATGCGGGCTGCTCGGTGTCGATTCAATTCCCGCCGCTCATCGGCCGTACTGCGCACCTGCCGATACAGCTCATCGTAGATATACAAGCTGCATCGGATATCGAACGTGCTGCAGCCATCGCAGGTCGCCTGACAGACGGGAAACTCTTTTTCCTTTCGGTACTGGACCCGAGCCGGATTGAATTTGCCGGTACAGAGAGGACAGAGCGTAATCACCTTCTTCTGGGCGGCCAGATCGGCAATCCATCCGCCGGCCACCCGATTGCGCTTCTTCCCGCCGGCTTCGGACTCCTTGAGGAGCTCCGCCGCCGTCCAATCGTGCTTGATCAACAGATTCATCGAACGCCTGTCTTCTTAAAGGTGTCGTACTCCTCGAATTCCTTCTGCACATCGCCCCAGCCGCCGGGGTAGCGGCCATTGCGCATGAGCCGCTCGTAGTGCTGCACTTCACGACCGGACAGCGTGCTTTTGAAATCCTTCGTGGTGTCGGCCTTCTTCTGCGCGCTGGACGTTTCCTTGTGTGATTCTCGCGGAAGCGGTTTTGTGGTCATGGCCTGTTTGGCTTTCAAGGTCTCCAAGGATCCCAACGCGGATCGGACCGCCGTGAGTTCCATCGAGAGCCCTTGCTCCTTGGTGGCAGGCCGTCCAAGACGATCGACCAGATAGGCATATTCGCGCTCCACTTTGGTGCGCTCCTCGCTGCCTGGGACGATCACATTGGGGACCAGTGACTTGTACTCGTTCATCTCCGTCGCGACACTCGTGACCTGCCGTAGGGTCTCGCTGTGTGCCTGCTGCTCCTTCCGCCAGCCCTCTAGCAATTGCTGATCGCGGATCTCTAAGGCCTTGCCCATGGTGATCTGCTGGGCATCGACGGCGGCCTGCAGTTGCTCCCAGGTATATTTCGGCTGGGATTTCGTCTTCTCGGCTTCTTGAGCCGCGAGCCGTTCCTCCAACCGAATCCGGGCTTCGCGCTCCTGGCGCGCTTCCGCTTCTACTTGGGTGGCTTTGGCTTCAGCCGCTTTGGCCCGAGCCCAGACTTGCTTGAACCGCTCGCCGCCGGGTTCAAGAGCGTTCGGTTGGCCCTCCGCATGTTCCGTTTCATCTTGACCACCGGACTGTTCATCCGTGTGGTCGGTTGCATCGGTCTGCCCACCCGTAGCAGCCCCTGCATCGGTCGTTTCTGCGGGGCTTGAATCGGAAGATGACTGTTGTACATCGTCCAGCTCCTGTCCTTCGAGAATACTCATGGTCCCGTCCTCCTACTTATGGCGTAGTCGCCGCAGGCACTTGTGGGAGCCTGATCCCTCGCGCCGAAGCGCGAATCGCGGTGTCTTCCCATTCCCGCATAATGTCGTGAGGCAAGCCCATGATCCTGCGGAGGAGCGCCACTTGCGCCTTCGCCGCCGCGACCTGGCATTGCGCCTGCCGGCTGTCTTCATCGCGATAGGTGGTGACACAGACATCCGTCCAGTGCCCGACTTCGCGTTCCGCGTCGTTCAACATGGCTTGCAGTTGTTCCAGCAACCGGTCCCAACCTGGATGGCCTGTCAGATCCGTGGCCTTGACTGCGGCCACTTTCAAGAGCTCCAGGTTGATGGTCCGGTCCTCCTGTGAGGACTTCCGCTGAAACGCCTGGAAGTCTTTCATGGTGGGCGGCATCAACGTTTTCTCTCCGTCGGAATCTCACAGACCGAGCAATAGGGCGGCACGGTCTCGGGCTTCGTTACATGCGTCCACACGGTGTCATTGACCGGCACACGGAACAGTTCGCCATACAGGGCTTTGCATTGGGGACACCAGATCGTTGCCTCTTTTTCCATCACATCCCGCCCATGCCGGTGTTCGCGCCCCCGCCCGCTGTCGGTAAACTCTCGTCGGTTAATTGGCCTGGGCCTTGCGGTTGCGCAGTCGCGCCGCTGCCGTCGCCCTGACTCTGCTGTCCGCCGGCGCCGCCCCCACCGCCGCTCTGCATCAGCGCGAACTGTTGGGCGTGCTGCGCCATTTGCTGTTGCTCAGCCAGAATCCGTTGGAGTGTGGTCATCCATTGCTTCAGCAGGACGCGACAGCCCTGATCGAGCTGCTTGGATTCCGGCGTCATGAGAAAATCCTGGAATATTTGGAGTTGGGCTTGCGCCCCCTCTTGCGGGAGGCCCTGGGGCATCTGGCCTTGATAGATCGTCCAGACCACCTGATCGGCGGTGAGCTTCGGCTTCTTGCTGTCTTCGGAGGGCGCCAGCACGAGCTCATTCGGATCTTGTCCCAACGCGGTGACCAGTTTCTTTTCCCAGGTATAGAACGTCTCTTTATTCGCCGTCCCCATTTGGAACGTCATGCCATTGAACAGGATCGGCCCGAGCGTTTGGAGGATCTGCGCCTGACTGGCCTTGCTCGTATTGAGGCTGTTGGCTTTGAAATCGAATTGAAACCGACCACGAATCTTCGAGGGATCGTCCAACGTGCGGTAGGGATTCGAGCCTGGATGCGTCATCGAGGCAATGCGATATTGTTTCTTCGGCGGGAGAAAGGCTTGATTCAATTCATGGAACTGTTGATAAGCCTGCGCGAGTCCGGCGAAGAACCGACGTAATAAGCGCTCCGGTCGCGCATCGCCCTGTTGCAACACGCTCATCATGCCGCCGACCGTGCGGAGCGCGCTGGCCTTGCCTTGCGGGACCCGTCCGAGCTGGAGATCCCCGATCACGGTTTGCTTATCCGCCCATTGCTGTAAGAGGGCCAGGAGATTCAGCGACACGGATTGATCGGCATTCGGGATCTGCGGGAAGACCATGTCCTGACCGGGATTGCTCACCGGATAGCCTTCGCCAGGGGCGCACTTAATGACTTCCGGCCGCATCCCGGAGGCCGCGCGATACAGAAACCACGGCATATTCACGAGCGTGTTTTTATCGAGCGTCTGATCGAGAATGGCCTTGATCACATCATGGAGATGTTCGACCAGTTCCAGCATGCCGATCGCGTAGAATTGACCGGGGACGGGAATGAACCGCGCTTCCGCAAAGGGGCGACGCGGGGGCATCGCCGGGAACCGTTCATTGAGGAGGGAGACTTTGAGGAGCTTCTTCCGTTCTTTCAGGACCGTGAAAATGACATCTTCATCCAGTCCGTCATCGTTCACATCGTAGCGTCCGAAGTAGGTCAGCCGCGTCAGCGTTTTGTTCGTGGCGTCCGCATGGCCATAGGCTTGACCGGCAAGCGCGTCCCGCTGGACTTTATGCTCGCCAGGATCAGATCCGTCTTCGCCGACCGCGCTGCTTTTCGTGGGATCCTCGTCCAGCGCCTCCAGATCCGCATCAGACAGTTGATCGTAGTACCCCTGTTGGTGCAGGCGCTTGATTTCGTCCCAGGCGGGATAATCCGCCATGGTGACGTGATCGGCGCCGCCCGGATTGGACGGCCCTGGCATCTGACAATTCGTGGAGCGTGCGGGGACGACAATATCTTCGAGGGCTTTCGGGATGAAGCAGGGGCCATCATAGAGGCGCATCTCCCGTTCAGCCACCATGACGAGGCGCGCATCTTCGTCGGTATAAAACTCAATGGAGGCGTCCTGGTCCTGGTGCGACTCGTCGGTCCAGCGCACCGACCAGCCCCAGAGATCAGCGCCGGTCTTGCGCGCAAAGGACTGCGGGAAGGCCTGGGCCAGAATTTCGACCAGTTGCGCTTCGGCGGGGAGCGACGGATTCAAGGCGGGATAGGTGCGGACATCGGAAATGATGCGGTCTTCTTTAATATAGGGAATGAAGGCGATCGTGGTGCCGTCGGTCACAAAATGTTCCGCCCATTCCTGGACTCGCTCTTCGCCGGGTTGTTCCAGGAAAAATTGATAATCGAGCAGATCGTCGACCGTTTCCGCTTTCTGTTGATCGGCGGGATTGACCGCCGTGGCCCCCATGACGGGCCGTTGCGCCAGGACCGCATTGACGAGCGTATCGACGGTCTTCTGACAATCGGTCATCATCAAGGGGACATGGGCATTGCTCGCGCCGTCCCAGGGTTCCGTCTTGTGTTCCAGCCATCCGCGATATTTGGCATAGCGCTGCAGCCGCGCCTCGCTCCACTCTTGGCGATCGTCCAAGTCTTGTTGATAATCGTTGACAACTAAGTCAACAATCTTCGCTGGCACGAAGGTGAAGGTGCGGCGTCGGGAGAGGCGTGGTGGCGTGTCGGCGTCCACGGCAGCAGGAACGGGCGCATCCGTCATCGCAGGCGGGATCGGCATCACATCGGCGTCGTCCATCGGCCCTTTCGGTGTTACCTTTTGGTAACTGTTACCGTTTGGTAACATCCGATAGCATGACGAGTTCTGGATTGCAAGCACTATTTACAAATTATTTTCGCGAGGATGGGAGATACCTCCCCGTGTCCCGTTTCCACACGGTGCCGACCGCGCGCAGGCTGCGGAAATCGGGGCTCCGGTTGGCGAGGTACTTGAGCAGCGTGGGCATGTCGTCGTTTTTCTGTTTCGTGGTTTGTTTCTGGTCCTTTTCCTTCGTCAGTTTATGGTCATCGAAACAGTAGCGCTTCATCTGAAAGATGGTGCGGAGACAGCGCGGATCGACGGTGCACCGGGGCCGGTGCGTCTGGGGATCAGGCTTCAAATAGTCGTTCACCACTTGCCGGCCAGCAGCCCCGTCTTCCGCCAAGTCGAAGACCAGGCCTTCGCGTTCAAAGGCATCCTGCCAAGTCACGTCCCGCGTCACCCCAGAGGGGGAGCGGCCCATATTCGGGTCCATCACCCGCGTCACGCTCGACCACCCATAGTCCTCATCGATCGCCTGCACCCGTTCCTGCACCTCGCCCGGCGAGCCTGCGCATTCCAATTCATGGATGACCCCCCAATCATCGTTCGGATCGACCTGGACCCAGAGCAGCATATGGGGTTTGCGGGGATGCGGATCCAGGAGGCAGACGACCGGATAGGCGGGATTGCCGACGACGGGTTGCACATGCGTAAAGGCACAGACCGCGTCACTTTGACAGGTGCCGCAGCGACCCTCCTCGTTCAGAATCGTCAAGTCGACGCAGGCAAAGCACCAGACCTTCGGCACATCGGTAAAGAGCGGATGCACCCGATTCGACAAGCGCAAATTCTGCCCGTAAATCCGCCGCTGGCGCTCCGAGAGGGAGAGGGACCGTGCGAGTTCGGCCAACGCGGTTTGGTTCAAATTCTGATTATCCGTCGCAAACAAATCGAACCAGGCATAGGTCTCGTCATGCTCCTTTCCTGGTTGCGCCACTTCATAGACGCGATCGATGATCCAATCGACGGGCGTGGTCGGATCGTCCGGCCAGGTCATGGCGAGCATCATGGTCCCGTCGACCCGCTTGGCCCGCACCAAATTTTCCACCCAAATGGCTTCCTTGGGCGGTTCGTCATGCAGGATAAAATGAAAATCCCCTGAGGCGAAATCGGCGGGATCTTGATCGTAGGACATGAATTGAATGCGGGACAGCCCGCGATACTCGCCCGTGTCGGGATCGTGGTAGCGCACGTCGAGCGTGCGGGTGCGGCCCGTCCAGGAGGCCGACCAGTCGCCTTTCTGCAAACAATGCTTCGGCAGCCAGCCATAATGGCCGCGCACGCCGCCCGGTTGATCGACCCCTTGCCAATGCTCCCATTTCAATTTCGGGAGAATAATCGTTTCGAGCGTGTTGGTAATGGATTCCACCACGACGCGGCAGTTGATTGGACCGCGTAATTTTTCCCGTGGATAACTGTCTCTCAGGGAGAGGGGAATTTCGCCCGTCGCGCGAATGCAGAGTTCGACGAGGCAACTGTCCGTTTTTGAGCTACCATTCCCCCCTCCCACGCCAATAATCCGTTTCGTGCTCCGATGGATGGCTGTCGCCGTCTCGCTCACGGGCAGATAGTATTTGAGCTGATTCGTTTGCCGATCCAGTGCCTGCACCTGCAAGAGCTGATTCGTGAGCGTCAACATCTCGGCATCGGAGAGCATCGCGAGGGAGTCGGCGGTGAGACCCTGGAGCTGATCGAGAGCGGTGAGATCCATGCTTACGGGCGCGAGTAGTCGGCCGTCCTGAGTTCCAACATGACGCGGTGTAGCTCTTCGAGTCTCGCGTCGAACTGGTCCAGAATGGCCAGGAGGGCCACCGAGGGCGCGGGTGCCTCCTGCTGGAGGTGCAGGCGCAACAACGAATACGGCTCATCGTTCATGGTGGAGATTCCTTTCCTTTGTTGAGCGTCTGAGTCAACAAGGTAGCTGGCGGCACGGTCACGTCCATGGTCCGCTCCGTGAGTGAGGCTTTCAACCCGCGCCGTTGCATTTCCAGGAGCAGGAGCGGCAACGCCTGATCGAGGCTCTGTTGCTGCTGGGTACTAATAATCTGTGTCGGCTGGCCTTCGAGGAGCAAGAGTTTTTCCGTCGCAATCCCGAGCGTCACCATGACCTCTTTCAGCTTCGATTCCTCCATTAACCGCTCCAGGCGATCGCCTTCGAGCAGCCACGTCGTCACACGCTGATTGAGATATTGAACATCGCCCTTGAGTTCGTCTTTCGTATACTTCCGTTTCGGGGGCACAACGAGGGGAACGCGAGGGCCAGGGTCCGGCCCATCACGTAAAGTATCCTTCGAGGTCATCGAATACAAGAGGCTTGTCGGCTTTTTACCGCCTTTCACCATGCGAGGGGACTCCTCCTATAATCCCTGCGAGACGGCGGGGACACTTATCTTGGTATAGGTTACAGAGACCTGCTTCGGTGGGCGCCAGGACGGGCGACGGTACGGACACGCCAGCAACCGGTCTCGATACCAGGTCTCCGTCTGGCGCACCAGGGCCGCGTCGTCCCGGTCACACAGGTAGCTACGGTCCAGTTGGGTCGCCATCGCTACGGACTCCTCTCAAATCCGCGCTTGCGCCATTCGGCGTCGTAAAGCGATCTCACATTATCAGACCGACTCAGCATCTCCATGATGCCCGCGGCCGTCGTAATCGGCCTCTCCACTGTCCGATCTTCCCAATCGCTCAGGCATGCCGGGCGCAGGCAGGGATTCATCATCACATGAGACTCACGCGCAGGGTCAGATCATACGCCAGCGCGGCATAAAATTCGTCGGTATCGTTCGCCTCTTTCACGTCGAACATGGCGATCGGGTCGGGTCGTCGTCGCGGCCACGGACGCGGCGGCTCCCACGATTCCACGGGAAAACTCGCCGGGCCTGGCATGATGGAGAAATATAGCATCTCAGTCATGGCTCCCGCCGTGTTTCACGTACGGAATGTTCATTGCGTAGTCAATATTCATACCAAACGCCTAGGTGACTCCAGGATCGACGCACAACACAGAACGGCAGGATAAGTTGACAGGATGGTGGTCGTCGATCCTACGGCGATTCTGTGCGAGGAGGGACCCCTTTTGTTCGGGCGGTGCACAGGGGGGAGGAGTCCCGAGCCCAACGGGCTGGCAGGGTGTGCCAAGTGAGGGGGGCTCATCGTGTGGGATCGGATTGACTCGAACGCGGACAGGGAACTGGCTGATCAGGCTCTCCATCCTCATACCCCACGCCAATCGGCGGTTACGCCTGCCGCGCCCACGGTGCCCAGCACATGACGCACCCTGTTGAGGTGCGAGATGTGGATGATAGGCTGTTGATATATCATGGCGTCTGACCTGCCCAACGAGAGCGCATAGGTGTAAAACATGATCGTGGTCATGTTTTCAGGTTGGACGACCGATGGCATTTACGCATTCCCCTTCCCCGCTTCATCCCGTCTCCATGCCGTCACATGTACGCCAAGTGGCTACGACTGTCAAGGGCGAAATGACTTGACATGCCCTAGCTGCGGTGCTAGAGCTCTCCCGCATGGAGAACTAGTGTGAACCCCAGTGGATTATCCAGCCTAGGTTGAGTAGGCTGTGCGCAAGTTCCGCAGCTCCTGCATCCAGGCGCTGAGGACTCAGGGCTCTTGGTGGATCTCAACCGTCCATCAAGGGCCTTTCTTTTTTGTCCGGGTGTGGAGCGAAGCCCCGAAGGGATAGCGAAGCGTACTAGTACTTCTCTTTCTTTCTTTCTGAAGAAAGAATCTTCGGAGCAATGATCATGCCGAAATATCAAGTGATTGATAAATCAATACAAATCATCAACCGTACTAGTACCGTACTAGGCGTACCAGGTGGATGCCGTACTAGTACCGTCTCACCACCGTACTAGTACACTTGAGGAGGCCCTATGTGTGAGCGTTGTGTTGACTGGGACTTCAAGCATGCCGCGTGTTGGGCACCCTGTTATGTGCCGGCTGCGAAGCCGAAGGGGTGGATTCCGGCCACGCCACGCGGGGGATTCTCCGAGGAGGACTATGACGTCCAAAAGCGGGTCGATAGCTTAATGGCAATCCTGCGAAAGCAATGTCAAGAGATTGCCGCACTCAAAGCCAAGCAGGCACCGGCTCACGATTCGCGCGACAGCTTTGAGGGGGTCGTATGAGCCAAGCGGTCGTGACACGTTCCCTTGGCGGATTTTCCTTCAGCTGGGCTGACCTCCCCTTTACCGTTGATCTCTCACGCATCAAAGAATCCAGCCGCGGGACATCGGGCGAATTGGTGGTCAGGTATGTGACCGGCTCCGGCGACCCCAAGACCCTGACGCATCAAACCCTGAATCTCTTGACCAGTAAAACTAAACTAGCCAAAGAACTCCACGCTCGGCACGAGGCACCCTGGGCCTCCATGCTGGAGCAAGTCTGCGTCCTTACCCTGCGCGCCTTACGGCAAGGCGAACCGATTGAATCGCTCCTGCCCACCGAGGAGGATCATCCCGCCTGGTTTATCCTTAATCCCTTGCTCTATGACAAGAATCCCACGGTAATCTATGGCCCGGGCGACAGCATGAAATCCTATTTTAGCCTCTATCTCGGGTTGCTCTTGGCGTCAGGGGTATGTGGGCCACAGTTGAGCGTGGCCCCGACGCCGTGGAAGGTGCTCTTCCTCGATTGGGAGATGAGCGTCAAGGATGTGCGAGGACGCGTGAAGATGCTCCAGGCTGGCGATCCACGACTCAGTGGTGTGCCAGACTATCGACGGTGCTATCATCCTTTAGCGGATGAGGTCAGCGAAATTAAAAAGGCGATGGCGGAAGGTGGGTATGAAATCCTGATTCTCGATTCCCTCGCGATGGCCGCCGGCGGCACAGACCTCGAAAAAGCCGATTCGGCCATTCACTTCAATGCCGCGCTGCGCTCGCTCAACTGTACCTCGCTGATCATTGGTCACACGCCCAAACCCAATGAGGAGCAGAAAGAGCGCCATCTTTATGGCTCCGTCTTTTTCAGCAATCTGACCCGCAACTCGTGGGAATGTCGGCGAGAGGGTCAAACCATTGGCCTCTATCACCGCAAACACAATCTGGGGCCGGAGCATGACCCGCTGGGCTTTAGCCTGACTCTTGACCAGGAGTCGTGCCGCATTACCGCCGCGAGCTTAGCCGATGATGCCGTGCTCAGTCAGAGCTTGCCCTTGCAAGAACAAATCGCCATTGCACTGCAGGAGAATCCAGGCCAAACCACGAAAGAGATCGCGCTCGCGATCGGGGCGAAATATGAGAGCGTGAAATCGAAGTTGAATTACTGTAAGACGCGGTTTTGTAGTCTCAATGGGAAATGGGAGGTCGTCGCATGACGAGAGATGAGCTAGCGGAAACTTTATTTGAAGCAATGAACAGCGAACAGATCGAGCGGTAGTGGGTCAGTTTGAATATCTTTCTTGATTATTCTCTTGACATGGGGCCAATGGCCCCTTATACTCACATCATGATGATTGACCGAAAGAGCCAGCGCCGCGCGAGCCCGACGGGCCTGGCTCCTCACCGTTCGGGCGAGGAGAGAATCGTGACGAAACAAGAATACAACGTCGAATGGACTCGTCGCCGGGAGGCGTTCCGCCCACTCGCGCTTGAAAAATTGCGGCTCTGGGGGCACCCCAATCCGTGCACTGACGGCCTGACCCCATGTATTGATTTAATTGCGGGATTGTTAGCCCCAAAAATCGCTGGAGAATATGCCGACCGGCGCCTTGATCCACTAGCATTTGCGGAGACCTCAGAGGGCGCATCCTGGCGGGAGACTGTCGCGCATGCCCAAGCGGATAATTTGCTGTGTTGCCTAGAGAGAAAATAATCCTCCCCCTCCCCGTGCGAGCCCGACAGGGGGGTACCACCTCGGGCGAGAGGAGAGAATCAGGCGATTATGACCTCCACTGCGCTCAAAAAATTCCGTGCCCGTCTCGGCCTCACCCAGCGGGCGCTGGCGGCACGCCTCGGGGTGGATCGCCACACGGTCAAACGCTGGGAGATGGGCACCCGCGCCATCTCCCCCATGGCGGTCAAATTATTACAGACGCTCCGCCCCAGTTAACGGGCCTATATTTTTTCGTCGGCCCCACAAACGGCTCACCTCGGCAACGCTCCTGCCAATCGCAGCCCAAATTGTATCTGCGTCGTGCCATCGGGATGGGGCTCAAACCTCGACACGGGCCGTGAACGACTCACGCCCTCGACACACACGGCTAACAGCGCGCGACAGGCCGCGAGCAACGGCGCATAGTATCCCGTCGCAGTCGCCTCTGGCGCATTTACCAAGAGCAATGCCAGCGGACGGCGCAGGGAATGCCGCTCCGTCCAGTCTACAAGGCGCTGGAGCGAGGCGGTGAAAATCTGCCAATCATTCGACGACGGCGCATAGGCTTGTTGCATCAGCTGATCCCGCGTCGGAATGCCATGGGTGAATCGATGCAGCGGATCGTAAAACGGCTCAACCAGCCGATAGGTGAGGGAGAGAGCCACCCATGCTGGCAGCGCCGGATGGTAGGGCGCGTAAAATTCAAAACTGGTCCACGGATCGTTGAGGTACAAGCCGATCACCACGATGTCCGGCTGCAGTAGCTCGCCGTAGCGTTCCAGCGCCATCGCATATTGCGGCGCATCCCAGCCCTGCACGGAGAGATTGATGATATCCAGATCCGGCCGTCTCCGCTGCGCCACCTCCGTATAGCGCTCCTTTTCCGCGATCCCGATCCCCGAGGTCATCGAGTCGCCGATCACTAAGACCCGCGTGATGCCGTGTCGTTTGGCGCGCCATTCCGGCCCTCGGAATCCCTCACTGTTGACCCTGAACGGATGCCCATAGGTTGAGCCCACCATATTCGGCTCGTAGGTATAAAACCTGGACGGCCCATCCATCCACGTGCCCGCCAATAATCGCATGCGCACAGTATCGTAGAGTGCGGCTGGCCGCTCCAAGGGCGTGATCCAATGCGCGAGCCGGACCAGCCCTTCGACCCATAGCCCAATCCAGACCACGAGGCAGAGGAGGCTAGCTGTGCGGCGCATAGGTGCCTCGCTCATCAGAGGCCCGACGATGGAATGACAGCATAGGGACGGGCGGCTCAACCACTCCGGGAATCCTGAGCGACAGCAACCATTGCTCGTAATGGACAATCACTTTCGCCAAACTATCGAACGGGATATCTACATAATGATCGATGGCGTCGCCTTCGTAATGATTCAAAATCGCCTTCACATGCTTGATCGAATAGCCCATTTCATGAAGATAGGTGGCGAGCGTCCGGCGCAAATCATAATGCCAGAGCCCCGTCATCCGCAGCTCGCGACGGAGCAACCCCCACCGGGTGCGGACGCTGGTATCACTGAGCGGAATTGGGCCGTCGAATCCCACGGGCCCGCGTCGTTGGCCGGGAAACAGATAGGGACTCTTCGCATCCCGCCGCACCGTGAGCCACGCTTCCATCCAGCGCATCGCTTGCGGGGGCACGGGCAAATATTGCGGCTCACCGGTTTTCGTCGCGGGCTTTGTCCAGCGTCCCATTGTGCCGTAGGGCGCGAGATCACTGAGCTGCGCTGTACGAATTTCTCCCGGTCGGCAGCCGGTAAAGAGGGCCATCCCGTAGAGGGCGCGATCTCGGAGATCCGTCTCGCTCGTGGGCATGTCGAACCACTCCAAGAGGCTCCGCAATTCCTGATGCACCCCGATGCGTTTCCGTTTCGGCGTTTTGAATTTGCGAATCCCAGCCGTCGGATCTCCCGCCGTCCAGACACCCTCATACTGCCCCCACCGACAGGCCGTGCGGACCAGCGCGAGTTCTTTATTCGCCTTCGTCGCATTCGGCTTGAAATGGCCGGCACACAACTCTCGTTGTCGCATGAGCAACTGGGCTCGTGTCGGCACCGTGGGTAAGGTCAGCACCCACTGCCTCGCAATCCGCACCAAGCGCCCGTGCGAGGGCTTCACTTTAATGGAATCAAGGTAGGCAGCGACGAGCGCGGGAAAGGTCAGCATGGCGACATCCTTTCGAGAGCGGCCAGGCCTATTCCTAGCCACTACTACGGTATGACAGAAAATCTCTTCAAAAAACTGCTAGGCAGATACCCTGCGCCTGCGGCTGACAGCCACGCGCCTACGTATAGTTAGGTATCCTAACGCAGATGCTTTGCCTGCGTCATGGTGGTCCGGGTGGAGAGACTTGCACTCTCGCTTTCCGCGTCCCAAACGCGGCGGGTTGGCTGCTACCCTACACCCGGATTGCATATCCACAGTCATCATCAGACTTGCTCTCCAAACTGTCTACGCCCCGCGACATCTCCCTACACAGGCAGGCTAGCGCGTTCGCTTGCGAGGGGCATCCTGCGTAGGCGTCACATACCGGGCCATGACTTGATCCCATCCCGCTTGCACGGCCTCATCTCCTAACGAACTCAATGTGACACGTTGCCCTCTCGCCTGTCCCGCCTCCACGATTTGCTGCGCTTGCGTATACCGTGACGGCGCGACATAAATCACCCACTGCTTCCGCTGCGTCCTCCCCATCATGCCTCACCTCCTTCCTAGAGCCGATTCGCTCCTGGTGTACAGCAGAGTATCCTATCGTGTCCTACCTGTCAAGCCTCCCCATTCGTAGGGGGTGAAAATAAATCTGTCTGACCCCCTTGACAGCTAGGGCATAGTAGGATAGAAGTATACACCGGCTAGGGCATAGAAGGGCATTACAGGAGGGTTGATCGCATGCCATCGAACACGGCGCATCTCAAACAGATCGTCACGTATACATTTTCAGCCGTCGCAGACTTTCTCGAAGCTGAACGGTTGAAAGTCCAGCACCGAACGGGACAGCGCGTCACGATGAGCGCCCACGTCCACCGGATTTTGCAGCGGCATATGATCCGTCACACCCCGCGCGCCAAGTAGGCGGAAGGAGGAGCGATGCCACGTATACGATTTATTGATGTAGGCCGTAACAAGCTCACATGGGAAGAGGAGTTGGCGAATGTGGATAGTGACTCCATGGCGCGGGCCATTAAGCGGAGGGGCGCGCTAATGAGTACCAATGTCTGGATTGAAGATTCTATCATTTTCGCAGGATTCCGCTCAGTGGGCCGAACGGAACTTGTCGTCGTCGGAAGGAACTGACCATGAAATTATCCGACGCCATTCGATTGGGCGCCACGCTGAGGCCGCAGACGACAGGCTGGGATGGCTGTGCCTGTCGGGCGGCGCTCGATGCCATTGGCAAGTGGGACTCCGGTGCAGATCCAGACAATCTCATGCACGAGCATTGGCCATGGACCGCTCAGCCATCGAATATCATCCACCCAATTTACGGGTGTCTAATCACAAATAATTGGGTCGCGGTAATTGGCTCATTAAATGGGTGGAGCGAGATTTGCTGGACCCGCGAACGCATTGCCGACTGGGTTGAAACCCTCGAACCGAAAGGAGCGCCCGATGCGCGCCAATGTGAAAATGCACGAGTCGAGCCTGTTGGAAGCACAACTGTTGCGGCGGCTGTCTCAGGCGCAGTTGCCTGAGAAGTGGCAGCCGTCGCCGGATTACGACTCATTATTCTGCTGGATTGTGGTGGGGATGCTGCTAATCGCCTCAGTCGTGGTCGTGGCGGTGCAGGGATGAACGAGTTAGAGCGAGACATGTTGGAGGCGCTGAAGGCCCAGCACGAAGCCATTGACCGGCTCTTTGCGGAACTGATTCTTGCCAAGCCGGGATTCTGGCCCAGTCAGTCGGGGCAACCGTGGACGGCGTGCCTACTCGGGAATGCGGCCATTGCCAAAGCGGAGGGCCAGCCATGAAATGCTCTTGGGAAGACGCCATAGTCGCCGTTTCTGCCGTAGGCATTGTCTGGGCGTTCGCGTTGTGTGCAATAGAGGAAAACAAATTAACTCACAATGAACGCATGGAACACCTGAAGGCCGGTCACTGCACGGACGGTTGGGGCACGTGGGGCCTATGCAAATGACCATCTCCCCCGACGACTCCCCAGCCGTGTCCGCGCTGCGGCTGAGGATCTGGAATCTGCGGACGCTCTTGAGTTGTGAGCTGATCGACCTGTGGGCGATGGATTTCGGGAAAGTGATGTTGGAGATTGCCGCGATTGAACGGGAGCGGGATGCGCTGAGGAAGGAGAAGCAGCCATGAGTCAGTGGGTTTGTCATATCTCAGGTCAGGGGGAGAAGTGGGAAGTGAAAGCAGAGCGGTACACCCCGATAGGTAACTTTTGGTTAGTCTCGGTGGGGCCTACCGAAACTGCAAGCCTTCCCAAGTCCGAGTATGTCCTCTGCAATTCGCCGGAGGTCTGGGTGGATGTCACGGCGCGCTTAATGGAGAACTCCGATCTTATGTTTACCAGCCGATGGGACGATCCAGGCATATGGGCATGCGTGATAACCATCGCAAAAAATTCGCCGTATCGCCTGCGCAAACAGACTGTACATAAAGACAGGCTGCCTATGTGGGCCTTCCTCGTGGAGCGCAAGCAGCCATGACACTGGCGAGAAGGAAGAGGATGGGATGAACGATAAAAGATGCGGAACATGTAAGCATTGGCGACCCAGTAATAACTGCGAATATCCGATTCCTGAATGGTTGAATGTTGTGGTGCATCGACTTGAGCGGTTTGTATTGCCGTGTAATCCAGTCGGCATGTTTCCGACCGTCATGCACGAAAACGAAGGCACGGAATGCCCAACTCACGAGGCCTAGCCATGACCTTCCTGACCCCTTTCAGCCCGCGCCATACCAAGCGCCAGGCGGCGATTGCCACGCGCATGGGGAAGGATTTGTTGAAGCGGCTGGACAAAGGTTATTTGGTGGACCGTCGCACACGCCATGCGGATGGCAAAAGTCGCAAGAGGATTGCCGTCCCGAAAGGATTGCGATGAAGACTGATCAATTTATTTTGCTGGAAAAGCACACGGCCACCACCTGGTTAGGCGTTGTGGTACAGGCTCAGCTTGATAGAGGAGCGTATCGAGTGATCGGTATATACAAAACTCGCACACAGGCCGACGCCATGATGGCAAAACGGGAACAGGCTGTGTGCGGGAGGATTGGCCGAAATGGTTGCGATGAGTGATCTCGACGCCTATCTTACGCGCGATCCGGCAGATGTGGACCGGTGTGAGCCGCATCAACGACCATGGCCGTGTTGGATCTGTCGGTTTGAACGAGAGATGGAGCGGGTGGAAGGGGAGCGGGAGGACATCATGAAAGGAGTTGTATGAGCATCGCCTTATTATCTGACGCAAAGACGAGTATTGAGGAAGCCAAAGCATTGACCGTGCAAAACACGTCAGGGAGACAGCGTGCCGCCGACCTCTGGGATGCAATCCGGGCGTTTCGCAAGCAAGCCGAGGCACAGAAAGAGGAAGTCTGCCGACCACTCAAGACCGCCTGGGATTCAGCGAAGGTGCCCTTTGATAGCTTCGTGAAGGAATGCCAGGGCCATGAATCGACGCTCCAACGGAAGATGGCCGAATGGGACCGTGAGCAGGATCGGATTGCACGAGAGGAACAGCGCAAGATTCAGGAAAAGATCGACGCGCAGAACGCCAAGCGTATTGAGAAGGCCGAAGCGAAAGGCATCGAGCCGGTGTTGAAGGTCGCTCCGGTAGTGCAGGCTCCTCCGAAGAGTATCGAGACGCAGGCGGGAACGACCCAAAGTCGATCCACAAAGAAAGTCTATGGCATTAAGGGTGTCAACCAGCTCGCGCCAGAACTCCGCGCAGATGATCCGCTGGTCGCGCAGCTCCTCAAGGATTATCCAGCCCTGTTTATTCTCGATCGCGTGAAGTTCAACGCGCTCGCCAAGACCGGCATGCTGGACAGCCATCCGTGCGTCGAGATGACGGAAGCATATGTCTATAGCCAACGCTGAACTTCCACGGGTCAGCACCATTCTGCGCGTGCTTGATGACGCCTATGCGGGCGTCACACAGTTGGCCATGGATGTTGCCGCGGAACGCGGAGAGGCGCTGCATCGCCTCTGCTTGAGTTATCTCGCGTCCCTGGATGGCGTACACGAGGCCCCGGTCCCGACGCCGCCCTATGAAAAACCCTATCAGACGTTTGTAAAGTGGTGCGTAGACCATGCGGTGCTTGTGGTAGCGGTCGAGGAACCGTCAGTCAATATGCTGCATGGCTACCGAGGCACGCCGGATGCGCTAGTGATTATCAAGGGCGAAGAGATATTGATTGACCTGAAGTTCACGGCAGCCATTCTCAGAATGAATCGTGTCCAGATCCAGGCCTATTGGAGACTGTTGCATTATCGCACGGCGAAGCGGGCGCAGTTACTCCATATTCATCCAATCACTGCCGAGCTGCACGTGCACTCGATCAAAAAGAATCCGCACGATTGGGCGGCATTCATCAACGCCCTATCTATTTGGAAATGGAGACAATCATGAATGAGATGGTGACTCTCGAAGCAGGGCAATCGATACGGGCGCTGACAGCGCAAGACCTCATGAACCGAGTGGAACGGATTCGAGAGGTTCAGGTCAAGGTGATGAAGGAGGGGGTGGACTACGGCACGATTCAGGGATGTGGAGATAAACCGACACTGTTTAAGCCGGGAGCCGAAACGCTGTTACTCGCGTTTGAAATGGCCGCACTCCCGGATCAGCTCACGATCAACGATCTTGGCGATGGCGACGAGGTGCGCTATAGGGTGATATGTCCCATCGTGCATGTGCCCACCGGAAAGTTGTGCGGCAACGGGGTAGGCGAGTGCTCCTCACTAGAGGAAAAGTATAAATGGCGTAAGGCCGTGTGCGATGAAGAGTTTGAGGCGACAGATCCAGACCGCCGACGATTGAAGTTCTACAAGGATGGTGGAACCGTCAATCAAGTCAGAACGAATAAGGCCGATGTCGCTAATACCGTCCTGAAGATGGCAAAGAAACGCAGCTTGGTCGATGGATCCTTGACCGTGACAGCGGCCTCACGTGTCTTCACGCAAGATGTGGAGGATCTACCGGAAGAATTGCGCAACGGAGAGCCGGCTAAAAAGTCTAAGTCAGTGCGCTCCAATGAACCGTGCGTTCCGAACTATGGGCCGGATGCCGGTAAGCCGTTTAGCGCGGTATCGCTTGAACACTTACGAGACTATCTGGCCGGCGCGGAACGGTCGATTAATGACCCGAAGAAAGCGAACTTCCTACGCAAGAATGAAAACATGCGTGATGCCATCAAAGCGGAGCTTGCGAAGCGTGAGCAGCCCGCGCCTCCGACTGGTGCGGCGGAGAGCGGGACGCAGGACGGCCTGAAGGCTTTCAGTACGGCGACTGATGACGCCGTGGAAGCCAATCACCCAGTAAGCCAGGATGCTGCGTCCCCATCTTCCGTGCAAGATTACCTCACTAAAATAAAACTGAGTCAGTCGGTGCGTGAATGCTCGACGGTCGGCAATGCGGCGGAAGCCGACGAGCGATTGTCACCGGCTGAATTGGTCATCCTGCGCGGCGCGGTCTCCAAAAAGATGAAGGAATTGGGAGCGCATAAGTAGCCATGCCGCCACGTCCCCTCATGACGACGGCGGAGCTGGTGCGTCTGTTCCAGGGCGGTAAGAGCTGCTCGTGTCTCGCACAAATCAATCGCTGCAAGGTCGAACAGATCGAGGAGGCCATTCGGCGATGGATGCAACTATACCCCAAAGGGAAAGGAAAATAATGATTACCACGTTAACGCCTGAACAGATCGCCAGATTCCCAGAGTTCATCAAGAAATGGACCGACATTGGTCTGTGCACCATGCCGACTGATCGGTTGCGCGCGGAGCATGGCATCCGCATTGCCTATGAAACGGCGAAGCTGAAAGCTCCGTTGAAAATTGTGTGGACGACTTCACCGCTAGCACAAGGACTCACGCGAGCCGTTGTCGTAGATGCAAAAGGCAAAATTGGTAAAGGCGTGCGGGCCAGCGTGTGGGACAGCGTGCGGGCCAGCGTGGGGGACAGCGTGCGGGCCAGCGTGCGGGCCAGCGTGGGGGCCAGC